>Ga0070677_10000417_pt1 | contig 14678 bp, 10 predicted proteins | sample KBSM63metaG_FD_64674 | JGI IMG/M metagenome (GOLD analysis project Ga0070677, IMG submission 64674) | Miscanthus rhizosphere microbial communities from Kellogg Biological Station, Michigan, USA - KBS M6-3 metaG | ecosystem: Host-associated > Plants > Roots > Rhizosphere > Soil ... | reverse complement strand
CCGCGCCGGCGTCCAGCAGGGCGACGTCGTGGTCAGCGTCGCCGGCCAGCCGGTGACTCCGGACCAGTCGCTCGCCTTCCTGGTCGCCCAGCAGCCGATCGGTTCGCGGATCCCGCTCGAGGTCATCCGCCAGGGCCAGCGCCGCACGGTGAGCGTGGCGGTCGCCGAGCGGCCGACCGAGGAGGAGCTCGCGCGGCTCGGCGGCGGCGACGATGCCGCGCCCGATGCCAGCGGCGGCGACACCGGCAAGCCGGCCGACGAGCAGTCGGCCAGCCAGCGCTCGACCCGGCAGAGCCTCGGCCTCTCGCTGCAGGCGCTGACCCCGGCGCTCGCCCGGCAGCTCAACATCCGCGACGCCACCCAGCGCGGCCTCGTCGTCGGCAGCGTCGATCCGAACAGCGACGCCGGCCAGAAGGGCATCCAGCCCGGCGACGTGATCCTGTCGATCAACCAGGCGCCGACGGCGACGCCCGAAGCGGCGGTGGCGACGGTGGAGTCAGCGCGTCGCGCGGGCCGCAACACGGTGCTGCTGCTGGTCCGCCGGGGCAATGCGCCGCCGCTCTATATCGGAGTCGAGCTGGCCAGGCGCTGAGCGGGTGGCGAGCGCCCCCGCGACCGCCGCTTCGCCCGCGGGATCGCTCCGCGAGCTGACCGTTCGCGCGGTCCTGCTCGGCGGCGCCATCACCCTCGTCTTCACCGCCGCCAACGTCTATCTCGGCCTCAAGGTCGGGCTGACCTTCGCGACCTCGATCCCGGCCGCGGTCATCTCGATGGCGGTGCTGCGGATGTTCGCCAACGGCACGATCCTCGAGAACAATATCGTGCAGACCGTCGCCTCGGCGGCGGGGACGCTGGCGGCGATCATCTTCGTCCTGCCCGGCCTGGTCATGGTCGGCTGGTGGAGCGGCTTTCCCTATTGGATGACCGCGTCGGCGACCGCCGTCGGCGGCATATTGGGAGTGATGTTCTCGGTGCCGCTGAGGCGCGCTCTGGTGGTCGATACGCCGCTGCCCTATCCGGAAGGGGTGGCCGCGGCGGAGGTGCTGAAATGCGGCGCCGCCGAAGAAGGCGATGAGGAGAATCAAAAAGGGCTTCGGCTGATCGTCGTCAGCTCGATCGCCGCCGCCTTCTTCACCCTGATCGCCAAGACCCGGCTGCTCGCCGAGGAGGCGGCGCATTTCTTTCATGCCGGCTCGTCGTCGACCGGGGTTTCGGCCGGCCTCTCCTTCGCCCTGATCGGCGCCGGCCATCTGGTCGGCATCTCGGTCGGCATGGCGATGCTCGTCGGGCTGATCACCGGCTGGTACGTCGTGCTGCCGCTGCTCACCGCCGGCATGGCCGGCTCGGCCGAAGAGGTGGCGGGCAAGGTCTTCGCCTCCGACGTGCGCTTCTTCGGCGCCGGCGTGATCGGCGTCGCCGCGGTCTGGACGCTGCTCAAGATCCTCGGGCCGATCCTCGGCGGCATCAAATCCGCTTTGGCCGCCTCGAAGCTTCGCGCCAGCGGCGCGGACTCGATCCCGCTGGTCGAGCGGGACATCCCGATCGGCACGGTCGGGCTGGTCATCCTCGGGTCGCTGGTGCCGATCGCGATCCTGCTGTGGCTGTTCCTCGCGGGCGGACCGCTTGCCGCGGACGCGGTGCCGCTGATCGCGATCAGCCTGCTGTTCGTGCTGGTCGCGGGCGTGGTGATCGCCTCGGTCTGCGGCTACATGGCCGGGCTGATCGGCGCCTCGAACAGCCCGATCTCCGGCATCGGCATCCTGGCCATCCTCTCCGCCTCGCTGCTGCTCGCCATCTGGTATGGGGGCAGCGGCAGCGCCGACGAGCAGGCCGCGTTGATCGCCTACGCCTTGTTCGTCACGGCGATCGTGTTCGGCATCGCCACCATCTCCAACGACAATCTGCAGGACCTGAAGACCGGCCAGCTGGTCGGGGCGACGCCCTGGCGGCAGCAGGTGGCCCTGGTCTGGGGCGTCCTGTTCGGCGCCATCGTCATCCCGCCGGTGCTCACCATCTTGAACACCGCCTACGGCTTCGCCGGCGCTCCGGGCGTGGGCCCCGATGCGCTTCCGGCGCCGCAGGCGGCCCTGATCTCGGCGCTCGCCACCGGCGTGCTGGGCGGCGACCTCAACTGGACGATGATCGGCTACGGCGTCGCGGTCGGGGTCGGCGCGATCGTCGTCGACGAGCTGCTCGGCAAGGCCGGGCTGCTGCGGCTGCCGCCGCTCGCGGTCGGCATCGGCATCTACCTGCCGATGGCGGCGACGCTCCCGGTGGTGATCGGGGCGGTGCTCGGCAAGCTCTACGACAATCGCGCCGAGCGCGCCCGCTTTCCCCAATTCACCAAGCGAATGGGCGTGCTGCTCGCCACCGGCTTCATCGTCGGCGACAGCCTGCTCAACGTGGCCTTCGCCGGCGTGGTCGCGGCGACCGGCGATCCGGCGAAGATCGCCGTCGTCGGCCCGGACTTCGCGCCCGTCGCGCTGATCGCCGGAGTCGTCGTCTTCGCGGCGATGGTGGCCTGGCTCTACAGCTACGCCGCCCGCTCCGCGGCTAGCCTCGACGCGCCTCCAGCCAGCGGCTGATCTCGGGCCGCTGCTGCTGCCGCACCCGGATCCGGTCGCGGACCGAGGCGATGGCGCGGTCGGCCGGCGCGCGCGACTGGGGCGTCATATGCTGGTCGGCATAGCGGCCGAGCTTCTCGATCATCGCCGGATCGGAAGAGCCGGTACCGAGCGCGGCGAAATAACGCGAGCGCGACGAGGCGTCGACCAGCGGCTCCACCCGGGCCCGATTCTCGAGCGCGAAATCGAAGGCGAGATCGGGGTGAACCCCCGCGACCGCGCCGATGATCTGGCTGGCATTGGTCGCTCCGGGCTCCTCGGTCAGCGCCAGCGCCAGCGCCCGCCGGGCGAGCGTCTCGTCACGGACGCCGCCGAGCAGCTGGTAGAGCTGCACCCTGACCAGCGGATTGCGCTCGTCCCGCGCCATGGTCCGGAGCCGTTCCCAGGTCGCTTCGTCGGCATGATAGGCGACGATGCCGAGGATCGTGCCGCGCAGCGGGCCGGCGGTGACCGAGGGATCGTTGGCGGCGAACCGGCGCCGCGCCTCGGCGACCACCTGCGGGTCGCCGATGCCGCCGAGGACCGTGATCAGCTGGCCGCGCAGCACCGCGTCGTTGGCCGGCTCGCCGGCGCGCGGCGCCCAGCCGAGGCGGCGCATGGCCGGGCCCAATTTCTCGGCGGCGAAGCGCGCGAGCATGGCGCGATGCGCGGGGTCGGTCTCGTACATGTCGTCGAGCTGGCCGACGATGTTGGCGATCCGGATCAGCAGCTGGGCATTGCCGTTGGCCGGGGCCGCCTGAACCAGATCGAGGCCGATTGCGGGCGACTGATAGCCGGCTAGCCCAAGCGCCCAATTGTCGGCGAGCAGGCCGATCTGGTCGAGCGGCCTGAGCCGTGCATAATTGCGGGTGAGGTTGGCGATCAGCTCCGGCGCGTAGAGCGTCCGGTAATAGCCGGCCTGGCCGTAATTGACGACCAGCGGCCCGCAGCCCGGCACACTCGCCTGCATCTGGCCGGTGACCAGGCTGCGCAAGGGCCGCCCGCCGGCCTGCGCGATCACGGGCACGCGCCAGGCGAGCGGCTGGGCCTGCGGATTGTCGCGGCTGAACTGGCCCTGGCGGAAGGACACCTGGGTGTTCCCGCCGACGCAGCGTGCGCTTTCGACCCTGACCAGGGGAACCCCGGGCTGCAGGGTGAATTGATGGGCGATCTCGGTGACCGGCGTGTCCGAAGCCTCCTCCACCGCGCCCCAGAGGTCGTCCGACTGGGTGTTGCCGAGGCGGTGGCGCTGAATGTAGGTCCGGACGCCGCTCCGCCACGCCTGCTCGCCGACATAGTCTTCGAGCATCGTGATCACCGCTTCGCCCTTTTCATAGGTGATCGCGTCGAAGGCCTGGCTGATCTGCTCCACCGTCTGCAGCCGCTGCACGACGGGATGGGTGGTGCGCAGCGAATCCAGGTTGATCGCCGCCTCGCGGCCGTCGACGCGGCCGAGCTCCGGCTCCCATTCGGGATGGAGCGCGGTGGTCGCCTTGGTCGACATCCACGAGGCGAAGCCCTCGTTCAGCCAGAGATCGTCCCACCAGGCCATGGTGACGAGATCGCCGAACCATTGGTGGGCGATCTCGTGCGCGGCCACGGAGAAGATCGCCTGGCGGCGCGCCTCGGTGGTGATCGCCGGATCGACGAGCAGGATGTTCTCGAACGAGAAGATCGCGCCCCAATTCTCCATCGCGCCGAAGAACTGGCTGGTGCCGGGGCCGGCGACGTTGTCGAGCTTGGGCAGCGGATAGCGGGTGCCGAAATAATCGTTGTACCAGGGCACGATCCGGGCCGAGCTTTCCAGCGCCCAGCGGCCCTGCTCGCCGGCGCCGCGCCGGGTGACGACGCCGATCTCGGTGCCGGCGGCGGTGGTGGTGATCCGGTCGAGCTCGCCGACGGCGAGAAAGAGCAGGTAGCTCGACATCGCGGGGCTGGTCTGAAAGCGGACGATCGAGCTGCCGTCGGCCTGCGGCTCGCGCCCGGCCTCCGGCATGTTGCTCACCGCCTGCTGGCCGGCGGGCACCCGGACGCTGAGATCGTAGGGCGTGCGGAAATTGGGTTCGTCCCAGCCGGGGAAGAAGCGCCGCGCGTCCGGCGCCTCGAACTGGGTGAAGAGCGCGCGCTTCTGTCCCTGGTCGCTGGTATAATCGAGCGCGAACAGGCCGGCGGCCTGGGTGTTGATCTTGCCGGAATAGTCGATCGCCAGCCGGTGCCGCCCGGGCGCGATCTCGTTGCCGAAGCGGAAGGTGGCGGTCTGTGCGTCGGCGTCGGCGGAGACCCGAGCGCGGGCACCGTCGTCGAGCGTGACCGAAGCGAATTCGAGATCGGCGGCGTTGAGCGTGATCGTGTCGGTCGGCTCCAGCACCTCGATGTCGATCCGGGCCTGGCCCGTGAAGCGCAGATTGGCTGCGTCGGGCGCGGCGCTGATCGTATAATGGAGCGGACGGACGTTGCGCGGCAGCTGGCTCGGCACCTGCGCGGCGGCGGCCGCCGGCGGCGCGGACTGGACGTCGCGCGGTCGGTCGGCGCAGCCCTGCAAGGCGAGGGCGGCGGTGAGGGCGAGCGTCGACACGAGGGGAAATGGGCGCACGGACAGACCTTTCGTCAGTAGGAGCCCGAACGGGGGATGCCCGCGAGGCGGTAGGCTGTCAAACGAAGATATGCGGTTCAGTGTCCCAGCACGCGGCGGCGAAGCTCGGGCCCGCTCCATTGCTTGCGGCCGCCGACCTCCGCCTCCTTGACCAGAGCGACGATCGCCGCGTTGACCGGCGCCGTCCGCCCGAGCCGCTCGGCCAGCCGGACCACCTCGCCGTTCAGATAATCGACCTCGGTCTTGCGGCCGGCATCGAAATCGTCGGCCATCGAGCCGCGGCCCTTGGGATCGATCTTCCACTTCCTGAGTGCGATGTGGCGGAACAGGAAGTCGGGCAGATTGAGGATGCGGGGCAGCCTGTCCGGGCCGACGGCGCCGATCCTGGCCGGCTCGATCCCGGCGAGGCAGAGCAAGGCGGTCAGCTCGGCGATCGCGGCGGCGAAGACCTGGCGATAACCTCTTTGCTTCAGCTCCTCGAGGATGGTGAGGCCGGACAAGGCGTTGACCGCATTGCCGAGATTATAGACGAGCTTGCCCCAGGCGATCCCCTCGATGTCGCCGGTCAGCCTCAGCCGCCCCGGCCGGTCGCCGATCCGCTCCGAAAGGGCGCGCATCCCGCCGCCGTCCTCGGCGGCGAGGTCGCCCCAGGTCGCGCGGTGCCAGCGGCCGGGGCCGAGATGGACGACATTGTAGGGCACCATGCCCTGCACGATCTTGTGCTCGGGGAGCAGGCGCCGGAGCGTCTCGGCATTGGTGATGCCGTTCTGGATGCTGAGCACGGTCGCGCCGGGACGCGCGTGCGCCGCGATCTCGGCGGCGGCCGCCTCGGTGCCGATGCTCTTGACGCAGAGCACGACGAGGTCGGCGTCGGCGAGGATGGCGGGCTCCGTGGCGAAGCGGATCCGCTCCGGCGGCAGCGTCGCTTTCCAGCCATCAGTGTCGCTGAGCGTGAGGCCGTGCGCGGCCAGTTCCGTGCCGATCCGGGCGCGGCCGAGGAAGGAGACGTCGAGCCCGGCGTCGAGCCAGGCGCCGCCGACATAGCAGCCGATCGAGCCGGCGCCGTGGATGACGATTTTCAGCTCAGCCCCGGCCGCGATAGGCGGCGACGCCCTGATCCGGAATCCAGAGGCCTTCGGGCGGCGCGCCCGATTGCCAGAAGACGTCGATCGGGATGCCGCCGCGCGGATACCAATAGCCGCCGATCCTGAGCCAGAGCGGCTTCATCTCTTCGGCCAGCCGCTGGCCGATGCCGACCGTCACGTCCTCGTGGAACCCGCAATGATTGCGAAACGAGGCGAGGAACAGCTTCAGCGACTTGGATTCCACGATCGTCTCGCCGGGCGAATAATCGATCACGAGATGGGCGAAATCGGGCTGGCCGGTGACCGGACAGAGCGAGGTGAATTCGGGCGCGGTGAAGCGGACCAGATAGGCCGTTCCCGGGCGGGGATTCGGCACGTAATCGAGCGCCGCTTCCTCAGGCGAAGCGGGCAGCGCGCTCGGCCGGCCGAGATGGGTGAGGTCCATGGCCGCTCTCTAGCCGCTCGGCCGACTTGGCGCTAGGAGGCGGGCATGGAGCCAGCCCCGCCGACCAGCGCCCGACGGACCAGCCTGTTCGGCTCGTGGTTCGGCTTCGTGCTCGCCGCGGCCGCCGCTGTGGTGGCGCTCTGGTTCCTGCAGAAGATCGTGATCGCGATCCTCCTGCTCTTTTTCGCCCTGGTCGTCGCGATCGCGCTTTCGGCGCCGGTCGAATGGTTCGTGCGCAAGGGAGTCCGGCGGCGCTTCGCCGGGCCGCTGACCTTGCTGATCTTCTTCAGCGCGATCCTGCTGCTCGCCTGGGCGGTGATCCCGCAGCTTGCCGCTCAGGCCATGCTGCTGGTCAACCAGCTGCCCGACTTCCTGGTCCGGATCGACGGGCAGATCGCCGATCTGCTCGCCCGCTATCCGGACCTGCAGGCCTATTTCAGCGGCACCGGCACCCCGGTCCAGTCGATCGCCCCCGAGGCCGGGGCGGTGTTCCGCGGCATCGGCGACGTCTCGCTGGGGCTGCTCGGCGGAATCGCGCTGGCGATCGTCTTCTTCTCGACGGTCGCCTTTGTCGTGCTCGATCCGCAGCCGATTCTGCGCGCCTATCTGGCCAGCCTGCCGAGCGCCTATCAGCGGCCGGGCATGCGCGCCTATCGCCGCGCCTGCCGGGCCGTCGTCGGCTGGACCAAGGCGAGCCTGGTGATCGGCGCGATCCAGGCGGTGGCGGTGTTCGCTTTCCTCAGCTGGATGGAGGTGCCCGGCGCCCTGGTCTGGGCGGCGCTGGCCTTCTTCGCCGACTTCATCCCCCGCATAGGCGGCTACATCATGGCCTTCCCGCCGGTCCTGCTCGCGCTCACCATGGGGCCGATGACCGCGATCTGGGTGGCGCTCTACTACATCGTCTCGAACGAGATCCTCGGAAGCATCGTCGCGCCCAAGATCCGCGGCGCGACGATGCAGCTTCACCCGGTGCTGATCCTGTTCTTCACCTTGGCCTTCGCGCTCGCCTTCGGCCTGCTCGGCGCGATCGTCGCGACGCCGGCGGCCGCCTTCTTCTCCGCCTTCTACAGCGAATTCTACCTGAAGCGGCCGCTGCGCCGCGAGGAGCGAATCTAGTCCATGCGTATCCCTTTGTTGCTGCTTAGCCCCCTGCTGATCGCCGCCGCCCCTGCCGCCGAACGCGCCGAGACCTGGTGGCGCCATGTCCAGATCCTCGCCGCCGACGATATGGAAGGCCGGGTCGCCGGCAGCGAGGGCCATCACCGCGCGTCGGATTACGTGGCGCAGCGCTTCGCCGAATATGGCCTCGAGCCGGCGGGTGAGAACGGCACTTTCTTCCAGGCGGTGCGGTTGGAAGAACGGCGTTTCGCCGCCGCTTCGCGCGCGGCGCTGGTGACGGGCGGCGCCGACACGCCGCTCTCGATCCCCGGCGACATCTTCTTCCGCATCTCGGGCGGGCCGCCGCCCGAGGCGGTCGACGCGCCTTTGGCGTTCATCGGCTACGGCCTGCACCTCCCCGAGGCGGGCCATGACGATTTCGCCGGCCACGACCTGCGCGGCAAGATCGCCGTCGTCATCCAGGGCGCCGGGCCGGCGGAATTGTCCGGCGCGCTGAAGTCGCATGCGCGCGCGGACCGCTCGCGGCTGCTGCTCGAGCGCGGCGCCGTCGGCGTGATCCTGCTCAACCCGCTCGGCGCCAGCGAGCAGCCCTTCGCGACCTATGCCCGGATCGCCGACGCGCCCGGAATGTACCCGGCCGACGCGGCGGTGCGAACGCTGGCCGCGCCCTTCCTCACCGCTTATTTCAACGACGCCGGCGCCGAGCGGCTGTTTGCCGGCTCGGGCCACAGCTTCGCCGACATTTCCGAGGCGGCGATCGCGTCGCAGCCGATCGCCGGCTTCGCCCTGAGGCCGCGGCTGCGCGCGACGCTGGCGACCGAGAGCCGGTCGGTCGAGACGCGCAACGTGGTGGCGCGGCTGCGCGGCAGCGATCCCCGCCTCGCCGCCGAACATGTGGTGCTGACCGCGCATCTGGACGGGCTAGGCATCGGTGCCCCAGTCAACGGCGACACGATCTACAACGGCGCGCTCGACAATGCCGCCGGCGTCTCGGCGCTGCTCGACATCGCGCAGAAATTCCATGCCGACCATGTCAGGCGCCGCCGCTCGATCCTGTTCGTCGCCTTGACCGGCGAGGAGAAGGGGCTGCTCGGCTCGCGCTGGTTCGCGCGGGCGCCGACCGTGCCGCGCGCGTCGATCGTCGCCAACCTCAATTACGACATGGCGCTGCCGCTCTTCCCGCTGCGCACGGTGACCGCTTTGGGCGCGGAGGAATCCAGCCTTGGCGCCGACGCCCGCGCCGTGGGTGCGGCGATGGGTTTGCCTTTGGTCCCGGACCCGTTCCCCGACCGCAACTCCTTCATCCGCTCGGACCAATATTCGTTCATCGAAAGCGGCATCCCGGCGCTCGCCTTCAAGTTCGGGTTCCGTGCCGGCTCGCCCGAAGCCGAAACCGAAGCCGCCTGGCGCGCGAGCGTCTATCACAGCCCGCAGGACGATGCCTCGCAGACCGTCTATCGCGAGGACGAGATCAGGCTGCACGATTTCATGGCCGGGATCGCGCTTCGGGTCGCCGACGCCGAGGCGCGGCCGCGCTGGAACGGGGACAGCTTCTTCCGGCGCTTCGCCGGCGACTGAGGGGGAAACATATGGTCAAGGCGCGCGCCGCCTTCGCGGCGGTCCTGCTGGTTACCGGCGGGATTGCCTGGGCTCAGTCCGCGCCGCCTTTGCTGCCGCCCGAGCAGGGCCGGGCGATCGGCGCCGAGGTGTCCGGCTCGATGGCGATGGGCACGGTCCGAACCCTGTCCCGCAACCACCGGATGCGCGGCTCGGACGGCTATCGCGCCGCGGCCGAGGCGATCCGCGATCGGCTTCGGGATTATGGGCTGGAGGGCGTCGAGATCATCTCGCTGCCCGCCGACGGCCGGATCTTCTACGGCACCCAGCGCTCGCGGCCGGGCTGGAACGCGCGCTTCGCCGAGCTTTGGGAGGGGAGCGAGCGGATCGCTTCCTGGGCCGAGCAGCCGATCAGCCTCGCGCAGGACAGCGTTTCGGGCCTCGCCGACGCCGATCTGGTCGATATCGGCGCCGGCACCGCCGGCAGCGACTATGAGGGCCGCGACCTGCGCGGGAAGCTGGTGCTGACCTCCTCGCAGCCCGAAGCGGTGCAGGACCTCGCCATCGGCCGTTACGGCGCCGCCGGCATCGTCTCCTGGGCGCAGAACCAGCGCACCGCCTGGTGGGGCGAGGACGAAAGCCTGGTGCGCTGGGGCCATCTCGGCACCTTCTCCGAGCATCCGACCTTCGCCTTCATGGTCTCGCCGGCGCGAGCTCGTGCGTGGCAGGAGCGCCTGCGGCGCGGCGAGGCGGTGCGGCTGCGCGCCGAGGTCGACGCGGGGCAGTCGCCCAGCGCCTACCTGATCCCGACTGCGATCATCCCGGGCCGGCGGCGGGACCAGGAGATCGTCTATTCCTGCCACCTCGACCATCCCAATCCTGGCGCCAACGACAATGCCTCGGGCTGTGCCGGTATCCTGGAAGTGGCGCGCAGCCTCGGCCGGCTGATCCGCGAGGGCCGGCTGCCCCGGCCGGAGCGCACGCTCCGCTTCATCTGGCCGGCCGAGGTCGAGGGCACGATCGCGCTGCTGAACGCCCGCCCCGAATTCGCCCGCCGGACCGTGGCGACGATCCATCTCGACATGATCGGCGGCGATACCGAGATCACCAAGTCGATCCTGCGCGTCGAGGGCTCGCCGCCCAGCCTGCCGACGACCATCCCGGAAACCGCCTTCGCACTGGCGCGCTACGTCAACGCGCAATCGCTCGAATATGCGGGCACCGGTCGGGCAGACATGCCGCTGGTCGATCCCGACGGCAGCCGGCGCGCGCTGCAGGCGGAGATCGGGGGCTTTTCGGAAGGCAGCGACCATCAGGTCTGGGCCGAGGGCAGCTTCCGGATCCCGGTGATCTACATCGCCGACTGGCCCGACCGCTACATCCACACCCAGCGGGACGTCCCCGAGAATCTCGATCCGACGAAGATGCGCCGGGCGATCTTCATCGCCGCGGCCTCCGGCTATCATCTCGCCAACCGGACCGCGTTCGAGCAGGCGCCGGCGCTCGCCGCCGCTGGCACCCCATCCGGACCGGTCTACCGGCGCATCCGGCGCGAGGGGCCGATGGACGGCTTCGGCTACAGCTGGTTCGACGACCGGCTCGCCCGGGCCGCGCTGGCCCGGCCGCGCCTGCTCGCCCGCGAGGCGCCGCGAAACGGACCGAGCTTCGGCTATGAGGCGCTCAACCTGGTCGACGGCCGGCGCAGCGTCGGCGAAATCCGCGCCATGCTCGCCGCCACGATCGCGGAGGTGCCGGTGGAAGAAGTGACCGAATATCTCGACACGCTGGCACGGCTCGGGGTGATCGAGCCAGCGCGATAGTCGGCCGACCGGGCCTTCGCCTTCACCTTCCGGTGACGCCGGGCTAGGAAGCGGGCGTGGACTCGCTCGTTTCGACCGAATGGCTGGAGGCCGAGCTCGGCGCGCCGGATTTGCGCGTGGTCGACGCGACCCTGTTCCTGCCCAATATGGGCCGCGACGCGGCCGCCGAATATGCGGCCGAGCATATCCCCGGCGCGGTTTATTTCGACATCGGCGAGATCGCCGACCTCGACGATCCGCTGCCGCACATGCTGCCGTCCGAGCACAAGTTCGCCAGCCGCATGCAGTCGCTCGGCCTCGGCGACGGCAACCGCTTCGTCGTCTACGACAACAGCCCGCTGCATACCGCCGCCCGCGCCTGGTGGATGCTGAAGAGCTACGGCGCTCATTATGTCGCCTTGCTCGACGGCGGCCTGCAGAAATGGAAGGCGGAGGGGCGGCCGCTGGCGAATGGGCGCGAGCCTCACCGGCACGGCCATTTCACCGCGTTCCTCGACGGCAAGGCGGTAGCGGACAAGGCCGAGGTGCTGGCGCTGGTGGGCTCGGGCGAGCAGGAGATCGTCGATGCCCGCGCCGCTTCGCGCTTCGCCGGTGCGGAGGCGGAGCCACGCGCCGGGCTGGCGGCGGGGCATATCCCGGGCTCGCGCAACACGCCGCAGAGCGAATTCTTCAACCCCGACAACAGCTGGAAACGCGGCGAGGCGCTTCGCGCCGTGTTCGATCAGGCGGGCGTCGATCTGTCCAAGCCGATGGTGACGACGTGCGGCTCGGGCGTGACCGCCTGCGTGGCGCTGTTCGGCGCCCATCTGCTCGGCAAGCAGGACGTGCGCGTCTATGACGGGAGCTGGTCGGAATGGGGCGGCGATCCCGACACGCCCAAAGCGCGGGGCGCCGCGTGAGCAAGGGCCGCAAGCCCGAAACCCGGCTCGTCGAGGCGGGACGGCGCAAGGAGTGGACGCAAGGGATCGTCAACCCGGCAATCTGGCGCGCCTCGACCATCTTGTTCGACAGCGTCGCCGAAATGCAGGCGGCCAACCCGCCGAAGGACGGCATCCTCCATTACGGCCGCAACGGCACGCCGACGACCTGGGCCCTGTGCGAGGCGCTGACCGAGCTTGAGCCGGGAGCGGCGCTGACCCGGCTCTATCCGTCGGGGTCGGCGGCGGTGGCCGGCGCGCTGCTGGCGGTGCTCGAGGCCGGCGACGAGCTGCTGATGGTCGATACCGCCTACGGCCCGACCCGGGCGCTCTGCGAAGGCGTGCTGAAGCGCTTCGGCGTGACGACGCTTTATTACGATCCGATGATCGGGGCCGACATTGCCGAACTGATCGGCGAACGGACCCGGGCGATCTTCATGGAAAGCCCAGGCACGCACAGCTTCGAGGTGCAGGACGTTCCGGTCATCTGCGCGGCGGCGAAGGCGCGGGGTCTCGTCACCCTGATCGACAATACCTGGGCGACGCCGCTCTTCTTCCGGGCGATCGCGGCCGGCGTCGATCTCTCGATCCTCGCCTGCACCAAATATATCGGCGGCCATGCCGACGTCATGCTGGGCTCGGTGACCGCCACGGAGGCCTATGCGGACCGGCTGGAGAAGACCCGCCGGGTGCTCGGCCAAAGCGCCGGGCCGGACGATGCGTGGCTGGCGTTGCGCGGCCTCAGGACGCTCGACATACGGCTTCGTCGGCACGAGGAGAATGGCCTGAGGGTCGCGCACTGGCTTCAGGAGCAGCCGCGGGTGAAGCGCGTCCTCCATCCGGCCCTGCCGGATTGCCCCGGCCACGAACATTGGGCGCGCGATTTCACCGGGGCCACTGGTCTGTTCTCCTTCGTGCTCGACGGCGACGATTCGGCGCGGACCCGGCTTATCGACGGGCTGGAGCTGTTCGGCATCGGTTATAGCTGGGGCGGTTATGAGAGCCTGGCCGTTCCGGCCGATCCGGTGCGCACCGCGACCAAAGCGGAGCATGGCGGGCCGCTGGTCCGGCTCCATGTCGGGCTCGAACATCCGGACGATCTGATCGCCGATCTGGCGGCGGGGCTGGCGCGGCTGTGAACGGGCTCGCCGCCGATTTCGGCTTCAGCCTGCCGGCCGTGCCCGACACGCCGGTGCTGGTCGCGGCTGGGGCGACCATCGTGGGCGTCGGCGCGCTGGCCTGGCTCGCCGGCCGCTATGCGGGGCCGCGCCTCTCCGAATCCTGGGAGCGGGTCGCCGGAACGCGCGGCGAGGGCATCCAGGCGCGGATCTGCGCGATGAGCCGCTATCTGGTGCTCGCGCTCGGCATGGCGCTGGCGCTCGCTTTCTATCCCTGGCCGGAGCTGGCGGTCTGGCCGCTCGGCCTGGTCGGAGCGGCCGCCGCCGCCTTGCTGGTTCGAGCGATCGTGCGCGGGCTCAATCTGTCGCGCTGGATCGCCTGGCTGCTCGCCGCGGCGACCTTCGCCGCCTTGCTCGCCAAGGCGGTGGGCGGGCTCGCGCCGCTGACCGAGGCGCTCGACGCGGTCGGCTTCACGCTCGGCAGCCGCCGTTTCACTCTGCTCGCCCTCGTCCAGATCGTGATCGGCCTGCTCGCGCTCTACGCGCTCGTGCGCTTCGCCATCCGCCTCTCCGGCCAGTGGATCAAGCGCAGCCGCGGCTTCGATCCGACCCAGCAATTGCTGGCGCAGAAGCTGGCCGCGCTGGCGATCATCGCCATCGCCTTCTTCGTCGGCATCGACGTCGCCGGCATCGACTTGACCGCGCTCGCCGTCTTCTCGGGCGCGCTCGGTCTCGCCGTGGGCTTCGGGCTGCAGAAGACGTTCGGCAATCTGATCGCCGGGATCATCCTGCTGATGGACCGCTCGATCAAGCCGGGCGACGTCATCTCGGTCGGCGAGAGCTTCGGCTCGGTCAACAAGATCGGAGTGCGCGCCGTCTCGATCGTGACCCGCGACGGCAAGGAATATCTGATCCCGAACGAGCTGTTGATGACCCAGGAGGTCGTCAACTGGTCCTATTCCACCCGCGACGTGCGGATCTCGATCCCGATCGGCATCGCCTATGATTGCGACGTCAAGCTCGCCCACAAATTGATGGTCGAGGCCGCCAACGCCTCCCCGCGCGTGCTCGAAACGCCGCAGCCGGCGGTATGGATGACCAAGTTCGGCGAGAATGCGATCGAGCATGAGATCAGGGTCTGGATCCTCGATCCCGAGGCCGGACTCGGCAGCGTCCGCTCCGAGATCCTGAACCGGGTGCTGAAGCTGTTCCGTGAGAACGGCATCAATATTCCGAGCCCGCAACACGACGTCCGCATCAAGGAATGGCCCGGTCAGCCCGAGGGTCCGTACCCGATACCGGCAACGGCCGTGACGGAGCGGATTTTGGATCAGGGCAAGGAGCGAGGAGGGAGCGATGCTGACGCATCGTGACCGACGCAGGGACGCAGCCCTGGCCCAAAAGCCGCCCGCCGCTTCGCG
>Ga0070677_10000409_pt1 | contig 14927 bp, 16 predicted proteins | sample KBSM63metaG_FD_64674 | JGI IMG/M metagenome (GOLD analysis project Ga0070677, IMG submission 64674) | Miscanthus rhizosphere microbial communities from Kellogg Biological Station, Michigan, USA - KBS M6-3 metaG | ecosystem: Host-associated > Plants > Roots > Rhizosphere > Soil ... | reverse complement strand
CAGGGTTTCGTCGCCGGGGAGTCCGCGCAGCGATGGGGAGCGAACAAATGTCGACGCGTCCGAAATCGTGTTCTGGCCGACGAAGAAGGACGGGACGATGTTTTTGACCGTGTCGAGCAGGTTCGCGGTCGGCTGGCTCGTCAGCTCCTGCGAACTGATCACGTCGATCGGGGATGCCGAATTGGTGACCGTCCGGTCGGTCCGGCGCGTGCCGGTAATGACGATCTCGTCGGAATTGACGGGCCTGACCTGCGCCAGCTGATCCTGGGTGACGGTGGTCACCGGGGTTGCTTGCTGGGTTTCGACCTGCGCCGCCTGGGCGGCGTCTGCCCCAAAGAACGTGAGCGCTGATGCCGATGACAGCAGAATCTGCCGGGACAGCCGGCCGTTGGATTTCGTCATTGAACCCCCGATCGAAGTGCGAGTGCTGCACTGCCGCATCGAGGATGCCTCATGACAAACCTGTGTCAATCAACCGTAGGCTGCGCTCGCTCGCTATTGTCGTTTACGTGACTTATGGGACACATTCACTTTGGATAATATCCGCTATGGCCCGGCGGCCGATCCAGGGCCGGTCCGCGGCGCCGCGCGGTTGACACCGCCGGGCGGCTGCCATAGGCGGCGCGCTTTCCCGCGCTAGTCCCGGCGTAGCGCCCACACGCGCGTGGGAACCGAAATTCTGTTGTGGAAGAGAAGAGCCAATGTTCGCAGTCGTGCGCACGGGCGGCAAGCAATATCGCGTCGCCCCGGGAGACAAGATCGTCGTCGAGAAGCTCGACGGCAATGCGGGCGACCGCGTGACGCTGGGCGACGTGCTGCTCGCCGGCGACGGCGGCAGCCTCAAGTCGACCGACGGCCTGACGGTCGCCGCGGAGATCGTCGCGCAGGCCAAGGCCGACAAGGTCACCGTCTTCAAGAAGCGCCGCCGGCACAATTACCGCCGCAAGAAGGGCCACCGCCAGCAGCACACGATCCTGAAGATCGTCGCGATCGGCGACCAGAAGGAGCAGAAGAAGGTGGCTCCCAAGTCCGAACCGAACGCCGCGCCGGCTTCGGCAACCGCAACCCCCGGCAAATCAAAGGCCGAGCAAAAGCCGGCTGAACATGCGAAGGAGAAGGCCCGGACCGAGGCGGCTCAGCAGCAGTCGGGCGATGTCGCCGGCCAGCCCACCGAGAACCCGGCGCCTGCCAACGCCAAGACGGCCGGTGCCGAAAAGCCGGCGAAAAAGGCTGCCCCGGCGAAGGCCAAGCCTGAAAGCGGGTCGACAAAAAATGCTGCACCTGCTAAGGCCGCGGCGAAGAAATCTCCGAAGAAGTAAGCGACATGGCACATAAGAAAGCAGGCGGCTCGTCCCGCAACGGCCGCGACAGTGAGAGCAAGCGCCTCGGCGTGAAGAAGTTCGGCAGCGAGGCCGTTCGCGCCGGCAACATCATCGTGCGCCAGCGCGGAACGAAGTGGCATCCGGGCGACAACGTCGGCCTGGGCAAGGACCATACGCTTTTTGCACTTACCGACGGGCAAGTCGCGTTTCGCGACGGCAAGCTGGGTCGCAAGTACGTCCACGTCATGCCGATCAGCGAGAGCCAAGCATAGGAGCGGTCAGAAAGGGACCGCTCCCACAAGGGGGCGGCCCGGACGAGATCTCACCAGATCGAGACCAAAAGGGAGAAGAGGGAAGCCCCCTCTCCTCCCTTCTTTGTTTCTGAAGGGCCCAATTCTTCTCCCGAAACTGTCACGGGCCGCGGCTAGCGGCTCGTCGAGGGAGAAGGACGATGTTCGCGAGGACGCCAAGACTGCTGCTGAGGCCGGGCTTCCCGGAGGACGCGCCGGCGCTTGCCGGAGCGATTGCCGACGAGGCGATCGCCCGCAACCTGGCCAACGTTCCGTGGCCCTACAGCATGCGCGACGCCGAGGCTTATCTTGCAAGCCCGCGTGATCCCGTCCTCCCGTCGTTGCTGATCTTCGACCTTGGCGCTGGGCCGCCTCAACTGGTGGGGTCGTGCGGTCTTGGCCGCAGGCCGTCGGGAGCGGTCGAGCTCGGCTACTGGATCGCCCGGTCATCCTGGGGCCGCGGGATTGCGACCGAAGCCTGCGCCGCTCTGATCGAGATCGCCCGGGCGCTCGAGCTGCGCCGGATCGAAGGCTCGCACTTCCTCGACAATCCGGCCTCGGGCCGGGTGCTCGAGAAGCTCGGCTTCGAACCGACGGGGATCATCGCTCCCCGGTTGAGCTGCGCCCGCGGCGCCGAGGTGCCCGCGCGGCTGATGCGGCTGCAGCTGCAGTCGGACGAGATCGAGGACGAGGAGCCGCTGGCAGCCTGATGTAATCGTCACCCGGACGTGATCCGGGGCCTGCCTTCTTGACCTGCTCCGAAGATAAGGCGGGCCCGGCTCAAGGCCGGGATGATGCTCAAGCCGCCCTTCGCACCTTGCGCCTGGGCTCGGTGCCGCTGGCGATCTTCGCATAAGCGCCGAGCAGATGGCGGTCATCGACGTTCCACGGGTGGAAGCCCGGCAGGAAGAAGCTCAGCCACGCGCCCGCGATCTTGCGGAACATGGCCGGCCGCACCCAGAGATAGGTCAGCAGCAGCCACCAGGCTCGGAAGCCCGTCACTCCATCCTGCCGCATCAGTTCGAGCGATCCGGCGGTGCGGTCGACGAGGAAGTTCCGCGTCACGTACATCATGATTTTCGTCTTGACCTTCCAGCGCTTGAAGCGCGGCCAGTCGCGCGTCGCCCACAGCCAGGTGTCATAGGCGACGCCTTTGTGCTCGATCTCCTCGACCGCATGCCAGCGCCACAGGTCGGCGGTCTCTGCCTCCGCTCCTTCGAGGTGCCTGGGATTGGCGAGCAGCTCGTGCGCCAGGATCGCGGTGAAATGCTCGAGGGCCATGGTCGCCGCGAGGTTCGCGTAAGGTCCACGAGCGCGGGCCACCGCCAGGCGCTTTTCAACCTGCGCCTCGAGGTTCGCGAGATCGTAGCCGGCGTCTGCGGCGCGTTTGTTGAACGCGTCATGCTCGCGGCTGTGGATCGCTTCCTGCGTCGTGAAGCCCTTGATCTCCTCGGCAAGCTTGGGCGGCGCCCCCTCGCGGAACTTGCGCACGCTTTCGACGAAATAGGCCTCGCCGATGGGGAAGGTCGCCGACAACGCATTGTAAATAGCAGTCGCTTCGACGCGCCCGCCGTGCCACAGTCGGGGGGTGGCCGCATCGCGGCCGAAGCGGCGGTCGCGCGGCGTGATGCTGAGGTCGGTCGGAGTCGGCAAGGTCGTTGCGGTCATGGGAGCGGCTTTATCACTTACTTACAACTGTGTCAATAAGACGTACGCGCCTGTCCCCCGAAGAAAGCCGGTCCGCCGCCCTCGCCGCGGCGCGTGAGCTGCTGCTCGACCAGGGACCACAGGCCGTCACGCTCAAGGCTGTCGCCGCAAAGATTGGCCGCACCCATGCCAATCTTCTGCACCACTTCGGATCCGCGGCCGGGCTTCAGGGCGAGCTTGCAAGGTCGATCGCCGATTCGGTCAACGACCGCATTGCCGAGGCGGTCGAGCGCGCCCGCGCCGGGGAGACCGACGCGCGCGTGATCGTCGACCAATGTTTCGACGCCTTCGGCAAGGAAGGCGCCGGCGCGCTCGCCGCCTGGATGATCCTGTCCGGCAATCGCGACGCGCTCGATCCGGTGCTCGACGCGATCCACCAGCTCGTCGATCATCTGCGCGCGGGCCACGAGGATCGACCGGTCCGCGAGACGACGCTCTGGCTGGTGCTGCTCGCCATGGGCGATTCGCTGCTCGGCGCGGAAATGGCGAAGGCGCTCGGCCTCGACCCCGGCCAGGCGCGCGAAGTCGCCCGCCGGCAATTGCTCGCCACGACTGCCTTGGGAGAAGGAGGAACGCCATGATCAGCGGCGCCCATGTGATGATCTTTACGCAAGACGAGGCGGCCGACCGCGCCTTCCTTCGCGACGTACTCGAAGTGCCCTGCATCGATTCCGGCGGCGGCTGGCTGATCTTCAAGCTGCCGCCGGCCGAAATAGGCGTCCATTCGGGCGACAACGGCTTCCACCAGATCTACTTCATCTGCGACGACGCCGACGAATTCGTCGCGAACATGCAGGCGAAGGGCGTCGAGACCCTGCCGATCAGCCAGGAGGATTGGGGCCGGAGCACCGGCGTCAAGCTGCCCGGCGGCGGCACGCTCGGCATCTACCAGGCCCAGCACGCCCGGCCCTGACGGGTTTCGCTTCGGCCCGCCCTGCCCTACAGGGCCGGCCATGCATTTCCTCGACCAGGCCAAGATCTTCATCCGCTCGGGCACGGGCGGGCCGGGCGCGGTCAGCTTCCGGCGCGAGAAGTATATCGAATATGGCGGGCCGGACGGCGGCGACGGCGGCAAGGGCGGCGACATCGTCTTCGAAGCGGTCGAGGGCCTGAACACCCTGATCGACTTCCGCTACACCCAGCATTTCAGGGCGCCGCGCGGCAAGGGCGGCTCCGGCCAGAACCGCACCGGCGGCGGCGGCGGCGATCTCGTCATCAAGGTGCCGGCGGGCACCCAGATCCTCGACGACGACAAGGAGCATGTCCTCGCCGACCTGACCGAGGTGGGCCAGCGCATCGTCCTGCTGAAGGGCGGCGAGGGCGGCCGCGGCAATGCCAGCTACAAGACCTCGACCAACCGCGCCCCGCGCCAGCACGGCACCGGCTGGCCGGGCGAGGAGATGTGGGTCTGGCTCCGCCTCAAGCTGATCGCGGACGCCGGCCTGCTCGGCCTGCCCAATGCCGGCAAGTCGACCTTTTTGAACGCCGTCTCCAACGCCAAGGCCAAGGTCGGCGACTATCCGTTCACCACCCTGCACCCGAAGCTCGGCGTCGTCCGCCACAAGGGCGTCGACTTCGTCCTCGCCGACATCCCCGGCCTGATCGAGGGCGCCGCCGAGGGCGCGGGCATCGGCGACCGCTTCCTCGGCCATGTCGAGCGCACCCGCGTCCTCCTCCACTTGGTCGATGCCAACCATGAGGACGTCGCCGAAGCGTGGCGAACCGTCCGCGACGAGCTCGAGGCCTATGGCGCCGGCCTCGCCGACAAACCCGAGGTGATCGCGCTGACCAAGCTCGACACGGTCGGCGCCGAGCTCGCCGAAGCGCTCGCGGGCGAGCTTGCCGCGGCCTCGGGCGCGCGGGTCATTCCCGTTTCCGGGATCACCGGCGAAGGCGTCGAGACGGTGCTTGACGCCTTGATCGAGCGGATCGGCAAGCTCGCTCAAGCGCCGGCGGAAGGCGAGCCCGGCTGGTCGCCTCTATGAGCCGCGGCCAAGTCCTGGCGATCACCGGCGGCACCGGCTTCGTCGGCTCCCATCTGATCGCGCTTGCCCGCGAGGCGGGCTGCGAGCTTCGCGCCCTCACCCGCGGCTGGCGCCCGCCCGAGGAGGGCATCGCCTGGATCGAGGGCGGACTCGACAAGCCCGAAAGCCTCGAAGCGCTCTGCCGGGGAGCGGACGCGATCGTCCACATCGCCGGTCTGATCAATGCAGCCAGCCGCGCCGGCTTCGAGGCGGTCAATGTCGGCGGCACCGCCGACATGATCGACGCCGCGCGCAAGGCGGGGGTGCGTCGCTTCGTCCACATCTCCTCGCTGGCCGCGCGCGAGCCCGAGCTTTCCGATTACGGCTGGTCGAAGGCGCGGTCGGAGCGCGTGGTCGCCGCCGCCCCGCTCGACTGGACGATCATCCGCCCGCCCGCCGTCTACGGCCCCGGCGACCGCGAGACCTTCGAATTGTTCAAAATGGCCCGCCGCGGCCTGGTCGCGCTGCCGCCCAAGGGCCGCTTCTCCGTCCTTCACGTCGACGACCTCGCCCGGCTGATCCTCGCCGTGCTCGACGCGCCCGACACCTATGGCGAGGTCTACGAGCCCGACGACGGCGCCGAGAATGGCTGGAGCCACCGCCACTTCGCCCGCACCCTCGGCCGGGTCTTCGGCAAGCGTGCCGCCACCGTCGCCATGCCCAAGGCGGTGGTGAAGGGCGCCGCCCGGGTCGACAAATTGGTCCGCCGCGGCAAGGCCAAGCTCACCCCCGACCGCGCCCGCTATTATTGCCATCCCGACTGGGTGGTTACTGCCCAGGCCCGCCCGCCCGAAACCCTCTGGCGGCCGAGCGTGCGCACGCCGACGGGCCTCAAGGCGACCGCCGAATGGTACCAGGCACAGGGCTGGATCAAGTGAGGAAGTGCTGGATCACATAGGCCGTGAAGCTTGCCACCAGCCCGATCACGAAGATTTGATAGGCGTAGGCGAGCAGCCGGTATTTCTTCGTTTGAAGCACCGTGCCGGCTTGATAGATGTCCCGCGCCATCGTCCGGTAGATGCCGTCCTCGGTCCGCACCCGGGCCGTGATCTCGTCGATGAATTCCTCCTCGCTCATCTGGGTGAACACGCCGAAGAACAGGATGTTGCTCTCCCCGGTCCGCTTCGGACGGCTCACCTTGGGGATCACCGCCAGCACGGTGCAGATCGCCGAGAAGAACGCCGCGCCGCCGAGGATCAGCAAGGGCAGCGGCGCCCCGCCTTCGGCCCGCGCCTGGCCGATGGTGATGGTGAAGATGACGAAGGTCGCGCCCATCAGGATGCTCGCCTTGCTGTCGGCCATGGCGGACAGCTGCAGCTGGGCGAGCTGGGTGGTGCGCATCAGGTGCGCGGCGTTGACCGGATAGGTCGGCGGTTCGGGTGCCTTGTCGTCAGCCACGTGTCACTCCTTGTCGCAGCCCCACATGCCCGCCGCCGCGCGCCTTGCCAAGCGGCTGCCCCCTTCCCGCCCTATTTCCTTGGCACGGTGGGCCCTGAACCCTAAAGGGCAGCCATGACCGACCGGGACGAGACCTTCGACAAGGTCGCCAAATTGATCGCGCCGTTCAACAAGAAGGGCGTCGCTCTGGCGGAGACCACCACCTTCGCCGGCGATCTCGAATGGGATTCGCTGGTGGTGATGGATTTCGTCGCCTCGGTCGAGGACGAGTTCGACATCCTGATCACCATGAACATGCAGGCCGAGATCGAGACGGTCGGCCAGCTGGTCGACGCGGTCGAAACCCTGCGGACCGAGGGCTGAGCGAGGGGAGGCGCGCCGATGACCGAATCCGCCGCCAACGCCATGAACCCGGCCGGCGAGGCGCCGCTCGCCCCGTCGGGCCGCGACCTCTTCTCCAAGTTCGACGCGCTGATCGCCGAGCGCGACGCCTTGCTCGCCACCGGCGTGCGCAACCCGTTCGGCCTGGTCATGGAAAAGGTGCTCTCCCCCACCCGCGCGATCTGCAACGGCAAGGAGACGATCCTCCTCGGCACGTACAATTATATGGGGATGACCTTCGATCCGGACGTCATCGCCGCCGGCAAGCAGGCGCTCGACGAGTTCGGCTCGGGCACCACGGGCAGCCGGGTGCTCAACGGCACCTATCAGGGCCACAAGGAGGTCGAGGCGGCGCTTCGCGACTTCTACGCCATGGACCATGCCATGGTCTTCTCGACCGGCTACCAGGCCAATCTCGGCGTGATCGCGACCCTGGCCGGCAGAGACGATTATATCGTCCTCGACATCGACAGCCACGCCTCCATCTACGACGGCTGCGCGATGGGCGACGCCCAGATCGTGCCCTTCCGCCACAACGACGTCTCCGCGCTCGAGAAGCGCCTTGCCCGGATTCCCGCGGAAGCGGGCAAGCTCGTCGTGCTCGAGGGCGTCTATTCGATGCTCGGCGACGTCGCGCCGCTGAAGGAGATGATTGCCGTCGCCAAGGCCGCCGGCGCGATGGTGCTGGTGGACGAGGCCCATTCGATGGGTTTCATCGGCCCCAACGGCCGCGGCGTCGCCGAGGAGCAGGGCGTGCTCGACGACGTCGATTTCGTGATCGGCACCTTCTCGAAGAGCGTCGGCACGGTCGGCGGCTTCTGCGTCTCCAACCATCCCAAGTTCGAGATATTGCGCCTGGTCTGCCGCCCCTACGTGTTCACCGCCTCGCTGCCGCCGAGCGTGGTCGCCACCGCCGCCACCTCGATCCGCAAGCTGATGCACGGCAACAACAAGCGCGCGCACCTCTGGGAGAATTCGAAGCGCCTCCATGCCGGGCTCAAGGCGCTCGGTTTCCGGCTCGGCACGGAGGAACCGCAATCGGCGATCATCGCGGTGATCATGCCCGATCTCGAAAAGGGCGCCGCGATGTGGGAGGCGCTTCTCGCCGAAGGCCTCTACGTCAACCTCGCCCGCCCGCCGGCGACCCCCGCCGGCATGACGCTGCTGCGCTGCTCGCTCTGCGCAGAGCATAGCGACGATGAAGTTGGACAAATCCTGACCATGTTCGAGAATGCGGGCCGGGCCACCGGGGTGATCAGCTGACCGCGAGCCCGCTAACGTCATTCCAGCGAAAGCTGGAATCTCCCTTCTACTCTCCAAGGTTCCGCAAGGCACTGAGATTCCAGCTTTCGCTGGAATGACGGCCAGTTGCCGGCTGAATGCGCCGGATTCACGGTAAACTGCGGCGAAACGCCCTTCCCGGCGCATCGGACGAGTCGTTCCCGCTTCCCAAGCCCCGCGCCGATGCCGTAATCTTACGCGATGGCGGAGGTGGGGTTGGAGCCGGCGGTAGAGGAAAGCGCGCCCTCGACGGGGCGGGCGCTGTGGATCAGCGTCGGCGCCGTACTCGCGACTTTGGCGCTGGTCGCCCTCATCTTCATGATCACCTTCTCGAACCGCGCCCGCGACGATGCGCTGGGCTGGGAGCGGCGCACCTATGAGGTGATGCTGCTCTCGCGCAACATCGACGCCGCCATCGCCCGCTCGGAGGCCGCGCTCGGCCGCTACGTGCTCGATGAGAACGACGTCACCGGGACCCAATATGTCAACGAATGGCGCTCGGCCGCCTGGCAGGTCGGCCAGCTCCAGCGCCAGGTCCGCGACGATCCCGAGCAGACCCGGCGCACGACCGAGCTTCGGGCCCTGCTGCAGCGGCGCGGCGCCGAGCTCGCCCCCGCCGCCACCGCCGCCCAGCGCGGCGAGGGCTCGGGCGGCCTCAACATCCTCTACGCGGCCAGCAAGTCGCGCACCCTGCCGGCCTTGCGCGGCAAGCTCGAGGAGATCGCCGGGGCGGAGCGCGCCAACCTGACCCGCCGGATGGAGGAGACGCAGGGCTTCGTCGCCCGGGCCGACGCCTACACCGAATGGCTGGGCTGGCTGGCCATCCTGATCGGCCTCGGCGCCATGGGGCTCGCCATCCTCGCCTACCGCTCGTTCGTCGAAGGCGTGCAGGCGCGGCGTGATGCCGAGGCGCAGGCGCTCCGCGCGCTCGACCTCGAACAGGCGGTGCGCGCGCGCACCTCGCAGCTCTCCGACGCCAATGCCCGCCTGAAGGCCGAGGCGGCCGAGCGCGCCGCCGCCGAGGCGCAGCTCCGCCAGGTCCAGAAGCTGGAGGCGGTCGGCCAGCTCACCGGCGGCATCGCGCACGATTTCAACAACATGCTCGCGGTCGTGGTCGGCGGCCTCGATCTCGCCCGAAGGAAGCTGCACGGCTCGCGCCGCGAGGTCGAGTTCCACCTCGACAATGCGATGGAGGGCGCCACCCGCGCCGCCGCGCTCACCCGCCGGCTGCTCGCCTTCGCCCGCGCCGAGCCCTTGCTGCCCGAGGCGGTCGCGCCGGCCGAATTGGTCGAGAACATGCTGGAGCTGATCGACCGCGCGATCGGCGAGCGGATCACAATCCTCACCCGCTTCGCCGATCCGCTCTGGCACGTCTGGGCCGACCCGACCCAGCTCGAGAACGCGGTGCTGAACCTCGCCGTCAACGCCCGCGACGCGATGGACGGCAGCGGCGACCTCAACATCCAGGTCGACAACGTCACCCTGGACGAGGCCGAGGTCGAGAACCTCCCGGCCGGCGACTATGTCCGGATCCGGGTCGCCGACAGCGGCCGCGGCATCGCCCCCGAGCATCTCGACCGGGTGTTCGAGCCCTTCTTCACCACCAAGGAGGTCGGCAAGGGCACCGGCCTCGGCCTTTCGCAGATTTTCGGCTTCGCCCGCCAGTCCGGCGGCGAGGTCGCGATCGCCTCGGCGCTCGGCCAGGGCACCACCGTCTCGCTCTATCTGCCGCGCTCCGCCGCCGCCGCCGAGCAGGCGGCCGAGCGGCCGCCGACCGTGGCCCGCCGCCACGCCGTCCCGGCGCCACGCAGCGGCAAGGGGCTCGGCATCCTCGTCGTCGAGGACGATCCCCGGGTCAGCCGTTCGACCGCAGCCGCGCTCGAGGAACTGGGCTACCGGCCGATCCCCTGCGCCGGCGGCCGCGAGGCGCTCGATCTGCTCGCCTCCGATTCCGGCATCGGGCTCGTCCTCACCGACGTGATGATGCCGGAAATGACGGGCACCGAGCTCGCCCAGCAGGTCAAAAGACTCTATCCCGAGATGCGCATCCTGTTCGTCACCGGCTATGTCGGCGAGGCAGGCGACGCCGGGGATCTGGCGGGCCAGGAGGTGCTTCGCAAGCCGTTCACGGTGAACGCGCTCGCCGATTCGGTCTCGGCCGCGCTCGGCGCTCCGCTCAACGGATCGCGCCCCGACGCCAGAGAAGAGGCAGCAGAGTAAGCGCGCCCAGGATCGGCCAGCGCCGCTGCCAGGGCTTCACCTCGATCTTCGTCCCGGCATGGCGGTTGATCTTCCAGGCGAGATAATCGGCGCCGCCGGCGAAGGTGGTCGTCGCCTTGGCCAGCCGAATAAGGCTCAGCGCCTTGCCGCGCCGCCCGAACCGCCGCCAGGCCCGGCCTGCGTCCGCCACCGGCGCCGCCAGCGGCAGCGCCGCCGCGCGGAACCGGCGGTAGCGCTCGACGTCGGTGTCGACGATCGATTCCGACCGCCCCCGGCGCTCGGCGCGAAGCTCGCTGGCATAAGTGAGCGCGAACCCGCGCCGCCATACGTCGAGCTCGTCCGCCCCCGCCTCCGCCATCGGCAGCGCATAGGAGAAAAGCGTCGGCGCCGCCCGCGCCACCGCCGCGACCGCCCGCGCCCGCGCCGCCTCGTCGCTGACCCAGGCCAGCCGCGACGGCTGCGCGAACCGCGCCCAGACCGACACGTCCCTCGCCTCCGGCCCGTTCAGCCGGGCGAAGTCCGCCTCGCTCAGCACCGCATATTTGGCCGCCAGCCCTTGATGTTCGAATGGAAAGACGTTGGGCGGGATCAAAGTGTTCGCCACCGTCAGCCACTTGCTCCGATAGGCGTCGCGATAATCGGAGACGATCAGGTAGAAATCGAGCATCAGCCCGTCGAGCTCAGCCTGCCTGAGGCACGACCCGTAAAATAGCACCGCCCGCGCCGATCCCGGAAACTCGGCCGCGATCGCCGCCGCCATCGCCACGACGCGCGGATCGGCGGGCTCCGCCAGCTCGGCGGCGACGAGGGCGCGAAGGTCGCTCACCGGCGCCGCGCCAGCCGGATGGCGAGAATTGCCAGCCCGAATCCCGCGCTCATCGCGCCGGCGACGAGACACAGCCGGCCGAGCCAGGCCGCATCGGCGACGGCGCCGCGCCACAGGAGCAGCACGCCCGCGCCGACGAACGACCAGCCGAATCCGGCGGGGAAGCCGATCAGCATCGCGCCGAGCGCGCGCCGGTAGGGGCGCCGGGGCAGCGTCGCCGGCCGCCCCGCGATCGCACGATGGAAGGCGCCGCGGTCGCCGTCGAAGGCGGGGGACAGATAGGCCTCGCGCTCGGCGGTGCTCACCGCGATCCCGCGCGCCCAATGATGGCGATAGAAAGCGAAGCCCTCGCCATGCGGCTCGAAGCTGGTGTCGAGGAACGCCCGCTCCTCGCCGCGCGTATAGCTGAAGGCGGCCATCGCCCGCGACCCTATCCCCCGCCGCCGCGATGGCAAGGCCGGTCGAGAAGGGGGACTGGCTCGCTTTTGGCGGGGGGCTCCCATCGAGCGGAGGCCGGCCGCCACGGCGCCGGTCCAGCGGCTGGCGGCGTAGCGCCGTTCTTCGCATATGATTCGGCATCCCCCGAATGCCTCGCCATGGACCGTGAACCGGGCGTGGCGGACGGGGCGCATATCGGACGGACCGGGATCAGGGCCAACCTCACCCGGCCCTAACCGCAGGAGCGGCTGGCCGCCGATTAGCCGAAACGGGCTTCCGCCGGCAGATAGGAATAATACGGGGCCAACGCGGAACGAAGGATCGGTTCGATCCGTCTAATTCACACCGCCAGCCGAAGGAAAGGCACCGGCGCGGTTGGCCGCAGCACGATCGGGCGGCCGGTATCGGCCTCGAACGTTTCGCCGTCGAGGATCACGTTGGAATTGCGGCCCTCGATCCGGATCTCGTCGCCGCGCCCGAAATGGACGCCGCGAATCCGGCTGAGCCCGAGCCGGCCGCGGACCGCCGCGAACAGGGCGCCGAGGATCGAGAAGAAGTTGCGCTCGATCACCAGCAGCCGCATCGCGCCCGGCCGCGCCCCGGGGGCCGCCATCCGGCTGTTGAGCAGCAGCCGCTCCAGCGTCGTCACCATCAGGAAGGCGAACTTGCCCTGCATCTCGCCGCCCTTGACGATGCTGATCTTGAGCGGCGCCCATTTCGCCGGCAGCAGCCGCGAGTTGCGTCCGACCACGACCGAGACCAGCCCGAGCAGGAAGGTGAGCGAATGCGCCAGCCAATTGGGCAGGCCGAGCGGATAGATTTTGTGCCGGCAGTAGAGGATCGTGTCGGCGAGCCCCGCCCCGCCGAGGAACATGCCGAGCACCGCCCGGGCGCCGTTGCCGTCGCTGAGCGCGATCAGCTCGCGCGAGACGATGTGCGGCACCATGTCGGTGCGGACCAGGTCGAGCACCCGCTCCAGCGCCGCGATCGGGTCGCCGTCGGCGCCGAGATCGTGGGCGATGAGATTGGTCTTGCCGTTGGGCAGCACCGCCACCGGCGGCGGGCTGTCGCCGAAATGGCCGCCGTGGTGAAGCGCGGTCAGCGTCGCCTGCACGGTGCCGTCGCCGCCGTTGATCACCAGCACGTCGGGCCTGACCCGGGCGATCAGCTTCAGCGCCTGGTCGATCTGGCCGACATTCTCGACCTCGTAGTGGAAAATGTCCTTGTGGGCCGCGCAGAAGCTCCGCACCCGCGGCAGGAGCGCCCGGTTGCCGGTCGATTGCGGGTTGGAGAGGAGCGCGACCGAGGCCATCAGGCGACCGGCCGGATCGACAGGCCGAAGCGGTAGTTCAGCACCACCCGGACCCTGGTGACGCCGCGGCCGGCGTCGATCGCCACCCGATCGTAGCTCGGCCTGAGGTTGGTCAGCGAGATGCGCGGGTTGCGCGAGAAACCGCCGCCGTCGCTCCAGCCGGAACGGCCGTTGCCGTCCTGATCGTGGCGGACCGCGACCGCGTAGCGGCCCGGCCCCGGCACGCGGATGCAGACGCTCATGATGCCGCCGCGGGTGACCGGCACGTCGATCTTGCGCAGCGTCTGGCCGCGCCGGAGGAACTTGCTCGGATCGCTGCCGTAGAGTGCGACGCGGATGTTGCCGGTGCGCTCGCGGAAGCCCTCGACATTGACCAGGATGCCGCTGCCGCCCGGCCGGCAGGCGGCCGCGTCGGGACCGAGCTGCGCCGCCGCCGGCGTCGCCGCCAGGGCGAAAGCGAGCGCCGCTCCCGAAGCCAGAACTTTGAACATGACCTTGCTCCAAACGTGGTCGACCGCCTCGCAGACGCGCAGGCGGCCCATTAAGGCCCCCATCGAGGCCCCAATGCCCGCCGCATGCGGCCAAAATATGGTCAAGTCGGGTCGAAAGGACGGATTTGCGCTCATTCCGTGCGTCACAACGTCCTGATCCGCGGCGTGCGCAGCCGCTGCGGCAGCAGCTCGGTCATCGCCCAGACCATGGCGTCGGCCCGGTCCGGGCTGGTCCCCGGCCCCTCGTAGCCGCCGCCGGTCACCATCCCCGCCAGCTCGTCCTCCAGCGCCGGGAAGCGGCCGGCGAACCTGGCTTCGCCAGTCTCGAACAGGGCGGCCACGGGCTCGGCCCGGGCCACCTTGCCGCGGCTGGCGTGGACGGGCCTCAGCGGCAGCGCCGGCGCCACCGCCTTGAGCACCTCCGCCACCATGTCGCCGCCGTGATTGGCCTCGGCCACCACCCGGTCCGCACCCCATCGCTCCGCCGCGCCCGCCACCGCCCGCGCCCAGCCGTTCGGCGAAAGCCCGCTCTCGCTGGCATCCTCCAGCACATAGCGGATTCCGTCGGCCCCCTCCCCGCAGACCGAAATCCCGCACGTCCCCGCCGCCGAACCCGGCGGATCCACCCCGACCACGATCCGCCGAAGTCGCTCCCCGGCGTCGGCCGGGGTCCAGGCCCCGCTTCGTCCCTTCTCGATCATCCACCGCGGCCACAAGGTCCCCTCGATGTCCTCGATCAGCTCGCCTTCCAACTCCTGCCGGCCGAGTCGGGTCCCGCCATAAGCCGCGGCCATCGCCGCCAGCGCCTCCTCGGCGAGGTTCAGATTGTCGCTGCTCCGCCCGCGCGTCTCGATCATGTCGGGAAGCGCTCTGATCCGCTTCAGCAAGGGCACCGCCCGGGGCGTCGTCGTCACCATGACCCGCGGCCGCTCGCCCCGCCGCAGCCCGAGCATGAGATTGTCCCAGGTCGCCTCGCCGTGGTTCCATTTGGCGAGCTCGTCGCACCAGGCATAATCGTGCTCGGGCCCGCGCAAGGCCTCCGGCCGCTCCGCCGAATAGGCATGGGCCTCGGCGCCGCAGCCGAAGCGGAGCACGCGCTCGCCCGCCAGCCAGACCGCTTTCTCGCCCGTGCCGGCGGTGGCGATGAGCCCGCTCGGCCCCTTCACCATCACCCGCGCCACCTCGCCGAGATTGCCGCCGACCAGGGCGATGCGCGCGTCGGGCTTCTCCCGCGTCC
>Ga0070677_10000408_pt1 | contig 14932 bp, 24 predicted proteins | sample KBSM63metaG_FD_64674 | JGI IMG/M metagenome (GOLD analysis project Ga0070677, IMG submission 64674) | Miscanthus rhizosphere microbial communities from Kellogg Biological Station, Michigan, USA - KBS M6-3 metaG | ecosystem: Host-associated > Plants > Roots > Rhizosphere > Soil ... | reverse complement strand
CGCCCTGACATCGCTGATCGCCGCGCTTGCGGGTATGGGGCTGATCACCAACAGTACCGGTCCTTAAAGGAGAACCCGATGGCTATCACGACGCCGATCACCGAGACCCCGACTGCCATGATGGAGCGCAGCTGGCGGCTGAACATCGAGGCGCCGATCGACGGCGAGCCCTCGATACAGGTCTACCGCGAGGCGATCCCGGTCGACGGCAGCGGCACCCCGATGGGCAAGGGCACGCAGAACTACGCGCCGATCAACCGCACCCTCGCCGATGCCGGCGAGGAGACGGTGCGGCTTGAGGACGGCACGACGCTGAGCCTCAATCAGGTCGGCGAGGCGCTCGGGCTGTTCGCCGACATGTGGTCCGAGGAGGACAAGGAAGGCGGCGGCGCGAACCCGAGCGAACCGCCGCCCCTCAGGAGACGCTGATGCCCCTCAACGCCCCAGCTCGCTCGCCGCGCGCCGCCTCCTCTGGCGGCCTGCCAGGGTCGTCGGCGGCGATCACGCTCAAGGCCGCGCCGGACATCCCGGCAAGGCTGTGGGGCGGCAATGCGCAGACCGTCGCGGTGGAAGGCTTCGACTACACGCTGCATCTTGATTTCAGCAAGCTGCCCGAGATCCAGCCGACCGGATCGGCGGGGCTGTACGCGGCGATCTGGGACTCGAACGACAACATCTACCACAAGGTGGACTTTCGCTACCTGCCGACCGGGCCGCAGGGCGACACCGGACCGGCAGGACCCCCTGGCCCGCAAGGACCGCAGGGCATTCAGGGAGCGACCGGACCGGCCGGCGTCGGTGCCACCGGCCCACAAGGCCCGCAGGGCATCCAGGGGCCTGTCGGGCCGGCCGGCTCGGTCACTGACGGCGACAAGGGTGATATCGTCGTCAGCTCGGGCGGCACCGCCTGGGCGCTCGACAGCGGCGTCGTGACACCGGCCGCGCGGACGCTCCTCGACGACGCCTCGACGGCGGCGATGCTGACGACGCTCGGCGCCGCGCCGGCCGCGCACACGCACGTCATCGCCAACGTGACCGGGTTGCAGGCGGCGCTCGACGCCAAGGCGGCGTTGGCCGGGGCGACATTCAGCGGCGACATCGCGGCGCCGACCGTCCGTGCATCAGCCGGCGGGTTCTTCGCCAGTGGCTGGGCCGGCAACACGAATGCAGGCGTGATCTTCCTCAACGCCGCGAACGACCGCTACCTGTTCTATGACGGCTCAAGCTACCAGTTGCCGGGCGCTGCACTGAACGTGAACGGCGCGCCGGTCTGGACATCGGCGACCTTCAACCCGTCCGCCTACCTCGCCAAGGCGGGCGGCACGATGGGCGGCCAGTTGCGGGTCACCGTCGATGCCGCTTACGCATCCGCAGAGTTCATCAACAACGCTTCGAACACGACTGACGGCGCCGGCTCGGTCTGCCTCCTGGCGCAGTCCAGCCTGGAGCCGGCGATCGGCTTCTACCGGACCGGCGTCATCGCGACCAAGATCGGGATGAACACCGCCAACCAGCTCAGCATCGGCGGCTGGTCCTGGGCGGCGAACCGGGTGACGATCGACAGCGCCGGCAACATCGGCGCGACGGGGTCGGTCAGCGCCGCCAACTTCCTCGCCAGCAGCGAGGTGCAGGTCGGCGGCGCGACCTATTTCGCCACGGCGACCGTCGGCAATGCCTTCGCCGCCTTTGCTGACGGGGCGTCCAGCTACTTCCGCTTCACTGGTGGATACAATTTCGCCTACGAGCGGTCGACCGGGTATCTGCGCTGGTATGCCGGCGGCAGCGTGGCGGCAGCGTTCGCGCCGAATGGTGATTTCGCGGTCACGGGCGCCTTCAACTCCTCGGGCGTCACGACCGGGCCGCTCAACTGCGCCAGCGTCACCTCAAGCGGCGCGATGAGTTGTGCCTCCTTGAGCAGCGGTGGCAACATCGCCGGCACGCGCATCGACGGCACGGCCATCTACTCGTCGGGCCTCATGCAAGCCGCTGGGCCGCTGTACGTCTACAACGACATCAGCTTCGGCCTCACCCAAGGTGGCGGCTTCCGTTACCAGTTCTATGCTGCGAACTGGTACTGGCGCTGCCTGCAAGGCGGCGGCGCGCTGGAGTGGATCGGCGATCGCGGCATCGGCCAGCAGGTGTTCTTCAATTTCAGGAACGACGCGGCCTTCCTGATGTCGTTCGATCTCGCCTACAAGCCGGGCGGCGGCGTCTGGGGTGACAGCTCGGACGAGCGCATCAAAACCGTGCTGTGCGAGTACGACAGCGGCCTCGATGCGATCCTGGCGCTACAGCCGGTGGTCTACACGTTCAAGGGCAACGACACGCCCGTGCCGCCGGCAGCAGGCCCGTCGCGCCACGACGAGGAGCCGCAGCCGGCGCCGAAAGCGGCGCCGTTCCCCAACTCGCCGCACTACGGCGTGGCGACGGAAGGCCAGGAGTTCATCGGCCTCATCGCCCAGGCGGTCGAGGCCGTCATGCCCGAGATGGTGACGCGGCGCGACGGCTTCATCGACGGGCAGGCGGTGACCGATCTGCGCGACCTCAACACCGGCCCGCTGGTGTTCGCGCTGATCAACGCCATCAAGGAATTGACGGCGCGCATCGAGGCGCTGGAGACGCGCACGTGAAGGGCGCCGTCATCGTCCCGGCGATCCTGCTGCTGCACGGCCCGACCGGCCGCGAGATCAGGCTCAACACGAAGAGCATCACCAGCCTGCATTCGCCGGAAGCGCCGGGGGCGAACAAGCGCGTTGCCGACGGCGCCAACTGCCTGATCAACACCAGCGACGGCAAGTTCATCAACGTCATCGAGACCTGTGCCGCCGTCGCCCGGATGATCGAGGAGCAGAAATGAGCGAGAGCGACGGGCCGGCCAGCCTCATCGAGGAGGAGGCCGTCGAGCGTGACATCAACAAGATCGAAGGTCTGTCACGGCCGCTGCATGACCTGCTTCTTTCGTTCGAGCGCACCTATCGTGACAGCGGCCGTGAGCTGACCCTGGCGCGGACCAATCTGGAGCAGGCGGTCATGTGGGCGGTGCGAGGCATCACCCGGTGAGCGTCTGGGACATCTGGCTGTTCTTCTTTGTGATCGGGCTGATGGGCATCGTGCTGGGAGTGTGGTTCTATCGCTGACCGGAGGCCACCCATGTTCGACCGCAAGATCTTCTTCGATGCCGTGCGCGGCTCGCTCTTCCACGGCGCCATGACGCAGCGTCAGGTCGACGGCATGAACGCCATCCTCGATGCCTGGGAGGCGAACCCACGCGCGCCGGATCTGCGCTGGCTGGCGTATCCATTGGCGACGACGGCGCACGAGACAGGTTTCGCCATGTGGCCGATCGAAGAGATCGGCAAGGGCGAAGGTATGTCCTATGGCGAACCGGACCCGGAGACCGGCCAAACCTATTACGGTCGCGGCTTCGTCCAGCTCACATGGCGCAACAACTATGCCCGCGCCGATGAGGAGCTGGGCTATGGTACGACCTCGAAAGACTTCGACAGCCTGGAGTGGAACGCCGGCAACGCCTTGAAGCTCGACGTCGCCGCCGAGGTCATGTTCCAAGGCATGGACGAGGGCTGGTTCCGCTCCGACTCGAAAGGCGTGCACAACCTCGACCGCTGGTTCAACGACACTGTCGACGATGCCTACATGGCGCGTGAGATCATCAACGGCGACAAGCACATCGTGCCGAGCTGGTCAGGTGGGGTCAAGATCGGTAACCTGATCAAGAACTACCATGTGCAGTTCCTCAGTGCCCTGGAGGCGGCTGAGATCACCGCAGACGCTTAGGAGGCCAACCATGCCGTCGAAGTCCGACAAGCAGCACCGCGCCATGCAGGCGGCAGCAGCCGGCAAGAGCACCAAGGGCATCCCGAAAAGCGTTGGCAAGGAATTCGTCGCCGCCGACAAGGCGAAGGCCGCCAAGGGGTCGAGCCGCAAGCGATGACCAGGGACGAGCTGGAGAGGGTGGCGGATGAGGCCAGGGCGGCGTGGGATCTGGCTAACGAGTGTCTGACGATCCTGCCCCGCGACGATCTCCCGCTCACCGGCCTCGCGCTGACCGATCTCGTCGCGGTGTGGCTCAACGCCATCCCGGCCGAGCGGCGGGCGTCGACCTACATGAGCTGGCTGAACATGCTGCACAAGAACTTCGTCGCCAACGGCGTCCTGTCGGTCAAGGCGATCGACAACGACGGCACCGTGGTCGTCGGCGAACCCGACGACAGCCACGCCGTCCACTAGGCCACGCGCCTGATCTCAGCGTCGATGTCGGCCGGCCGGCGCCGGGTGGCGAGCATGTACCGTATCCATTTCTGGACGCTCGGCGGCGGCCCGTTCTGAGCCCACCTTTTGCCGGTGTCGGGGTAGGCGCCCAAGAAGCGCGCGAGATCCCGCTGATAGATGCCAAGCTCGGCCAAGGCCTGCTTATACTGGAGGGCGGTCATCGCGGGCGCGGATCATATAGCCTGTGTTAAGCCGTTGAAAGTGGGGGCGATTTGACCCTGGGGCGAATTGCCCCCTACAAAGGAACGGCCGAAACCGGGGAGGCGTTCAGGCAGCGTCCCCAACCCCTTCGGGAGGAAGACGATGACCGACAACAAGACCCTACAGCAGCTTGAGGCGGCGCTCGACAAGATCGTTCAGACCAAGAACAACCCGGCCCAGCTCGAACAGGCGGTGCAGGAAGCGAAACAGCATATCCAGAAGCTGCGGCAGTCAGGGCAGCAGTAACTGGGTGTGGAGCGGGGGAGGTTTCTGCATCGTTTCCCTCCCCCGCGACCCCCATGAGGTGACCATGACCGCCGAAGAGTGCAACGAGATCGCGGCGCTCGCCGCCGCCGAGCACGCCGCCAGCGATCGCTTCCGCTGGCTCGGCATGAGCAACCACGAGACCGACCCCATGAAGGCGCGCCAGCAGGCTGTCGCCTACCGCGTGGCCGAGACCGAGTGGCTCATCGCCCGGCAGCGGCTGGCAGAGGCGCAGGCGCAGATCGCCAAAAGGCACGCAGCAGACGCGCCTGGGTGCGGCGCAGGTTCCCCAGCGGACGGTGACGGGCGCCATACAGCAGCGCCAGGGTCCGACGGCGATGATGTTTCACGTGAAACATCGGTGACGCACCCATCAGGTTGACAGCCTGCCCAGGACGTGAGACAAGGCTTGTAGTGCACACCGCACTGGAGGCCCGTCACATGTCCATCACCTACTTCTGCACCGACAGCCAGGGGAACACCTACACCCGGTTCAGCGCCGGCCACGCTAAGCCGCAGTACTTCACCGCCGCGATCAGCCGGAAGGCGGGCGGCGGCGACGGCCCGGTCGCCAAGGCGAACGTCACCTATTCGAAGGGGCAGGCGCGCGGCGAGACCTACCGGGGCTGGAGCTACGAGGTCGTCCCGGTGCGCGCCTACGAGGGCCGGCACAAGGTCGAGCCGGTGGCGCGGACGCAGTCCGATCCGATCCTCGACGGGATCGAGGCCGACGCTCGCAACCCCGGCTCCGTCGATTACGATCCGCGCACGCAGCCCGAGGCTCCCGCTCCCGTCCTGTGCCCGACGACGCAGACCTACGACGAGCTTCAGCGGGCCTACGACTACTTCAACATCACGCTGTTCAACGGCGCCCTGCCGCCGTGCCTGATCACCTTGCAGCGCAAGGGCAAGCGCACCCTCGGCTACTACTCGCCGGACCGCTTCTCGCGCATCGACGACGCCAGCCTGAAGGCCGACGAGATCGCCCTCAACCCGGTGCATTTCGTCGGCCGCTCGCTGACCGACATCCTCGCCACCCTGGTGCACGAGATGGTGCACCTCCAGTGCCAGCATTCAGGCGAGCCCTGCCGGCGCGGCTATCACGACAAGGCCTGGGGCCGGGCGATGAAGGACGTCGGCCTCCACCCCTCGCACACCGGCATGCCCGGCGGGCGTGAGACCGGCCAGCAGATGGACCACTACGTCATCGCCCACGGGCCGTTCGCCAAGGCTTGCCAGGGGCTCATCCGGGGCGGCTTCCGGCTCTCCTACGGCGATCGCCACGGCGAGGGCGAGAAGGCCAAGAGCCCCAAGGCGGGCAAGCGTTCCAAGTACGTCTGCATCGAATGCGAGCTGGCCGCCTGGGCGCGCCCCGAGGCGCACCTGATGTGCGCCGACTGCGGCGTGGTCATGGACGAGCAGTGACCCTGGTTCACTGAACCAGACTGCGGGTAAGCCGTATGCCTGAATGCCACCGGCATTCAGGCATATTCGCGTCAGGCCTCGGGATCGAAGCGCCTGACCTCCTCGCTCGACGCCACGCCCTCGTTGAAATCAACCTCGGCGTTGCGGCCGGCGTAGTAGGCGGCGGCGAGCGCCGCGCCAAAGGCCCGCGCGATCGGATCGGTGCCGCCGAGCAGCTCCTTGACGGTGCCGCCGAGCGTGTAGCTGCCGTCGGCCTTGAGGGTGAGCAGGGCCCGGGTGCCGCTGCCGGTCAGGTGCAGGTCGACCTGACCCTTCATCCAGAGGTCGCCCGTGAACGTGCTTGCCATCGGGATGCCGGCGTTCTCGTCTTCATCGCTCATAGCTTCGGTCCGACCATGAGCGAGGGCGGCAGCGGGATCTTCGCCCCCTGCGGGCGCCACAGGTGCAGGCAGTAGGGGTGGATCGAGATGTGATCGTCGACCGGCACGTGGAGCTGCATCGCTGTCTCGTGATCTTCGAAGAATATGCGTTTTACATATTCCATCTCGGCCCAGTTGGGCGTGCGGTGCTTGAGCGACACCGAGACGTGATCCCAGCCCATGCCGTGCGAGGCGACGACGAGCATCGACTGGCCGCGATAGGTCAGCCTCCAGGCGCCGCCGTCGAGGCCACGGTCGATCCGGTCGCCCGAGGCGATGGTGTCGAGGTCGCGCATCACGGCTTCTTCAGCATCGGTGGCGGCTCCTCCATGTCTGGCTTCGGCAGCGCGGCGCGGACCTCTGCGGTGAGGATGTCATACGCGTCGCCGGGCTCGATATCGATCTTGGCCTCGCCATGGATGTCGGGGTCATACTTCACCTCTTCGATGAGCCCGAGATCCCGCGCCTTCTCCTCAATCTCATGGCCGTCGAGGTCATACCCCTCCCAGGCGTGATCCTGCACGGCCCAGCGCAGGAACTCGGCAAGCTTGGCGGTCAACTCGGGTTGTGTCATGGCCTGCAACTCCCGATGTGTTGTGCGGTGCAGCGTAATTCCTGGAAATCGAGCACATGAATTCCTAGGTAGAGCCCTCTTCTGGGAGTTTATCCTGGTTGTGTCCCTCCGTAGCCTGAGGAGCCTGAGCTATGTCTTTTTGTGGGGTCTCGGCCGGCAAGGGCTGATCCGCCCCCCGCTTCTTGCGCCGCCGTCGCGGCTCTCCGACCCTGGCCTGCCCGCCGGCCTGATAGGCGGCGTAGGGGTTGGGGTTCCAGCTCGGCGCGGCGGCGTCCTCGGGCTTCGGCGGCGAGACGTCGTCGAGCCAGCGGCTGATGCGCATCAGGGTGGCGCGGTAGCCCGACATCTCGCGGCGCAGCTCGCCGATCTGGTCACGCAGCGCCAGGATGTCGTCGCGGTAGGCCGGCAGCGTCGTGCCGCCGAGGCGCTCCAGGCCGGCGATGACGCCTTGCAGCAGCGTCGCGGTGCGCTCCAAAAGCTCGTGCAGCGGCGGCGTCATCGCCGGCTCGTTGTCACGCGCCATGTCACGGCGATCCTCGGCATCCATGCGCCGCTGCCACAGCTCGCTGTTGAGGTGCTGCATCTCGTCGGCGATGCGGTCGAGCTTGTTCTGAAGCGGGAACAGGTCGCGGCGCCGGATGCGCTTCTTGGCGGACGGCGGCTGGGTCATGGCTTGCCTCCAGATTGCGTCAGGACGCGCGAGAATGGGTCGAAGGCTGTCGGATAGCGGGGAAGGGGCTGGAGCGCGTCCTGGGGCAACGTCGTGGCAAGGACGCGGCATTTACAGGCGCGGGGATGCGGGCAGTCGCCGATGGGCCACGGACAGGGCGTGTCCGCCGCGACAGCGGCGCCGTCGCGTGTGGGGTCACGCCCGAGCCCCACGGCTCGCCCGGCGGCGGCGCGCGCCCCTCACCGCCGGATCAGCGCGTCGTGGCCCAAGGGGTCGCCGTCGCCTGAGCCGAGGAAGACGGCCTCGTCGAAGCCGTCGTCCTTGGAAGGAACGTAGTCCTTGAGATGGCTCGCGTCCGTGCGTAGGTCGGAAAGGCGTTCCGCCATAGCTGACGTGTAAGGTGTTGATATTGCTCGGTTCTCTTGAGGCGTGGGGCGTTCTGCCCCAACATCTGCCCCAACAGCGAGCGCCTGTGCGAGCTTGGGTGACAGGTCGTCGCCGTGGGTGAGGCGCGCCTCGATCTCGGCCATGAGGGCGCGGAGGCGAGGGATGAGATCGTCGTCGGACATGGGCGGCTCCAGGGTTCGAGGGGGTGGGGGGGTCTTTGCCGAAAGGGGTCCCGGCGGCGCATGGGGCGGGTCCCCCTCGACACAACGCCACCACCGTAGCAGATCGCGATGCACCCGCAAGGTGGTTACTCGGGTTGATGGTGCAACGGGTCGTGGGCAAGCCACGGCGGCTCGTCGTCGACGATCGTGCCGTCGATGCCGTCGATGGGGTCGCAGACCGAGCGCCGGACCTGGGTGACGGTGGCGCCGGGGAAGGTGGTTTTGACCTTGGCGAGGCCGGGGTAGCCGTCGATCAGCCGGGCGATCTCCTCCAGCGTGTAGACGTGGCAGCGCCGGTCCTCGTGGACGACCTTGTAGGCGGTGACGTTGTCGGTGACGATCACCGCCACCGAGCCGTCGGCGAGCACGGTTTCGAGGCACGGGAAGTCGAGCTTGTCGAGGGGCACGGCGCCGAGCGCCTCGGCCTCGCGGTCGAGGACGCGGTAGCCGGCGAGCATGCGCTGCGCGTGGACGCGGACGGTTTCGAGATCGCCGTGCCAGCGGGCGTGGTCGAGCTTGAGCCGCTGGCGGTCGAACTTCTCCCGCAGCTTGTCGTCGACGAGCAGGCGCAGGCGCCCGCAGCCCCACTTGGTTTCCATCTCGGCGGCCATCTGGTCGACCGGGTCGAGCGCCGCCCGGCCGGCGAGGTAGGTGCCGTTGGCCTTGGCCCACGGCCCGGTCATCAGCGCCGGGGTGGCGAAGGGCTCGTGCTTGAGGGTGACGTTGTCGGGGTCTTTGGGGGCTCGGGGCATGGTGGTCTCTCCGGGGTGGTGGAAGCTTGAAGCCAGTTAGTGGTTTGCGGCGGGGACGGCCACGACGACCCCACGGGAGGAGGGGCACGTCATACTGGCGCAGCGCATTGGCGCGAACTGGCGCTTGCGCCAGTGCGCCAGTATGACGTAGTCCCCGCCGCAAACTAACTGGCGCATTTTTTTTCTGGCGCAGAACTGGCGCGGAACTGGCGCAACCGGGGTCACTTGGCAGGCTCGGCGAGGGGGTGTCGCGAGCCCCGGTAGGCGTACATCTTTTCGTAAGCTGTGAGCCACTCCTTGCGGGTGGCGTAGAGCTTGGTCTTTTCCGGGTCGAGAAGGTCGGCCTCGTGCAGAACCCCGAGGCTGGTCGGCTCGCCGTCGAGGAAGCTAAACCACTGAACCACATAAGCATTTTCGTTAAGACGGCGGATGATCCTGAACTGGCGCTTGATCACTCGCCAGCCGCCGCCCTCCTCGCCGTAGGTGTGGCCGAAAAAGCCGATCAGTCCGGTCTCAGACGCCGTCTTAAGAGGCATGCTCAAGCTCCTGATTTTCTTCGGATACAGTTGCGGTCCTTGCGGTCGACGGCAGAATAGAAGCTGCCTTCCTCAAGCTGCTTCTCGGCGAGCCACTGGCGCAGCATGCGCTTGGCCTGCTCGTCGTTGCAGTCCATGATCGCCTTGACCGGCCGCACGGCGTGCAGCGGGCCGGTCGGCGCCCCCTTGCCGTAGCGCCAGGGCTCGCCTTTGTGCTTGCCCTCCAAGACGCCGGCCGCGATGGCCTCCAGGGCCTGGAGCGACTGGTCGGGGGTGGCGGCGGCAAAGGCGCTCGGCATCTCGTAGGCGTGCACGACGCCGACCTGATCGCTCGGCCGCAACGCCGAGGCGTTGCCGATCTCCACCGAGACGATCTTGTACCAATCGGCGCGGTCCGAGCGCAGCGCGAGGTTGGACTTGCCGGTGTCGACCCTGAAGTAGCGTGGCCGCTCGTCGGTCTCGATGCCGACGGCGCGGGCCTCCTCGACGCTCATGCCGTTCAGGACCCTGGCGGTGCGGGCGGCGGCGATCAGCGCCGTGGCGCCGCGCGCATCCTCGACCCCGACCTCGGCGCCGCCGGTCTTGCGGGTGTGATGCACCAGCTCGACGGCGCAGTTGCCCCGGTCGGCGACCTTGTTCCACTGCTTGGCGACCCGGTCCATCTCGTCGTTGGAGTTCTCCGAGACGCGGTGCGACGACACGAACGGGTCGATCTTGATGACGTCGATGACAAGCGACCGCACCGAGGCGATCAGCGCCTCGACCACCGGCTCGACCACTTGGATCTCGCCCCTGATCCGGTGTGCGATGATGATCTCCTGATTGCGCCCGCTGTCGACGTAGAGGCGGTCGCCGACCATGTCCGGCGTCAGCCGGTAGTGGCGCATGGCGGCGGCGATGCGCCGGTCGAGCTCGTCCTGCGGGTCCTCGCCGTTCCACAGCCAGACCCGCACCGGGCCGTGCGGCTGCACGCCCAAGAGCGGCAGGCCGGTGGCGAGCGCCAGCGCCTCGACGATGATCAGCGATGACTTGCCCAAGCCCCCGGGCGACACCGTGGCGCCGAGGAAGCGCCGGATCACCCGCCGGCCGTACAGGAACTCGCGCGGCGGGATCGTCGCCGGGTCGGGGAAGGCGTAGCGTGTCGGCGCAACCAGCGTCGGCGCGGCGAAATCGGCCGCCTGGACGGTGGCGTGCGGGTTCGGCCGCGCCGCCTCGACCTCGAACTGCGGCTGACCCCACTTGGTCAACATCTTTGACCATTTCGCCCGGAACAGCGTCTCGCCGCGCCCCTCGCGTTCGAGCCCGGCGGCGTTGTCGACGCCGGGCAGGCGCGTCGAGGCCGACTGGAGGTAGCGGCCGAGCGCCGCTCGGAGGTGCTCCTCGGACTGCGCCGCCGTGGGGCTCGGGCCGGTCCGCCGCAGCTCCATGACGCCGTGGTAGACGATGTCGCGCATGGCGCGCTCGCGGCCGTCGACGCGCTTGCCGAATGCGTCGATGTCGCGCGCCGGTGTCGGCGTCGTCACCGGCACGCCGTCGTCGCGGCTCTCGGGCTTGTGGCCGCCGTAGGCCTCGGCGAGGTTGTCGATGGCGTCGAGCAGCCACTGCGGCGCTTCCTCCAGCTCGCCGGCATCGTGCGGCCCCCACCCGGCCTCCCAGGCATAGACGCCGTCGGTGTGCAGGCTCGGCGCGACGACGACGAAGCCGCCCTGGCCCTTGATGTCGACGCCGATCGCCGTGTTGTTGTTGGGGACGAGCCAGTGCTCGGGGGCGCGAAAAAACAGGTGCTCGCCGCCGCCGCCGGTTCGTGAGCGCCAGCAATGCGGAAACTGGCCGTAATTGTTGAGCTGGAGCTGCGCCTGCCACCAGTCCATGGCGGCCGGGCCTTTGTAGGTGTCGAGGTCGAGCACGAAGATGTTGCGCGAGGCGCGGCCGGTGATCAGGCCCATGTTGGCGTGGCTGCGGAAGATGCCGTTGTCGCCGTACCAGCGCAGGAATTGCGCCTCGGGCAAAAGCTCCTCTTGGAAGTGCTTCCATTCCGCCACCGCCGGCCGCTTCCACTGCGCCGGCTTCGGCGCCGGCAGGTGCGACGGCACCACCTGAAGCCCCAGCTCCCGGTACATCCAGGCCCATTGCGACGGGCCGGCGAAGGTCGGATCGAAGGCCAAGCGCGGCACCGGATTGCCTTGAGTTATCGACAAGGGCACAGCAATCGGCTAAGGGTCAAATCGCCTCTCTGCTGCCGTGCCGTTTGTGGCAGAGGGGGTGTATCGCGCCCGGGGGCCTCCACCTCCGGGCGCTTTTTCATGCCAGCCAGTCGGCGTCGAGCTTGACCGGGCGCGCCGGCGGCTGCGGCTGCGCCGCCGGCAGGAAGTACTTGCACGACGGCGTGTCGTGGTTAAGGGCCGGCCCGAACCGCTTGAGCATGCCGAAAGCCTTGTAGCGCCGGCAGCGCGCCGGCAGCGGCGCACCGCCGCCGCCCGGCCCCTGGTCCTCGGACCACTTGCCCGTCGTCATCCACCAGCGGCACTCCCGGCAGGTGGTGCCGGCCGGCCCGGTGCCGGCCCAGTGGGCCATGCCGGGCGGGGTCAGGACCCCGTCCGGCGAGCGCCTTGTCGGCAGCGGCTTCGGCTTAGCCAAAGTCGTCGCTCAGGCTCGGCGCGGCCGGCTGCGGCACGCTCGGCCAGCCGCCGCCGGCAAAAGCCGGCGCCCCGACCTGGGTCGAGCCGGTCATCGGCGGTGCCGCCGCCGGCTGCTGCGGCGTCGGCCAGGAGGGGCCGGCGTTGCCGTTCGGCGGGTTCGGCCGGGGCGCGTACTGCTGCTGCGGCTGCGTCAGCGGCAGGGCGTTCTGGCTCGGCCCCGACGACCCGCGCGCGATGTAGACGAGGTCGGACGGGCGGTCGGCCCAGCCGATGATCACGAACTGCGGCACGTAGTTGGTCGATTGCCGCTCGCCGGTCCCGGTCTTGACCGGCACCGCGCCGCGCATGCCGACGATCGGCAGCTTGTTGCCCTGGGCGGCGCGCGCCTGCTGGTAGTCGAGGTAGAGCTTCTGCAAGCCGCTCAAGGCGGCCTTGGCCGAGGTCGAGAACTCGCGGATCGGCTTGTCCGCCCCGGCACAGGCCGGGTGCAGCTTGAGCAGGAGCCTGATGCCGTTCTTGTGGTTCTCGGAGGGCCGTACCGGCAGCGTCGTCTCGCCGTTGGGGTTGAGCGGCACGAGCTTGAAGTCGGGCACGCTTCCTGAGAAGTTCATCCACCCGGTCTCGACGTTCTCAAGGTCGAAGATCGCGCAGAAGGCATCGGTGATATCGACCGGAGTCTGGCCGGTCTGGCTGCGGTCGATGCGGAAGACGCGGCCGGCGCGGGCGTCGTACTTGATGATCGGCAGGAAGTCGCCGCTGGCCGGTTCAGTCGAAAATCCGAATACTGACATGTCAGTCTCTCCAGTCTTGCCGCCGATGAGGCGACGGCGCCTCTTTGCCCATGCCGGGCGAAGCTCAGATCTGCCACAGCTCGAACGCCGCCTGCCGAACCGGCGGCGGCGTGAAGAAGTAGTGGTCGACGTCGGGTGCGGTGATGCCGACGAAGAACGCCGGGTCGTCGGACAGGCCCAGGAACCGCTCGCAGGCGAGCGCGATGCGGACCAGTGCCTCGCGGTGCTCGCGCAGGTTCTCGGCGGCGTAGGTGCAGCGTTTCTTGGTCGTGACGTAGGTGACGCGGGCCGACAGGTTGTCGGAGGAGGCGTACAGCGCCACCTGTCGGGCGTGCCCGGTGCGGATCTTCGACGGGCAGGCCTCGGTGGTCTTGAGATCGGTCAGGATGCCGTGCTGGTCCCAGGCAAAATCGAGATAGCCGACGATCGGGTACTGGAGGCCGTCCGGCCGCCACTCGATGTAGTCCTGATAGCGCGTCGGCACGCCGTAGGGGCGCAGCTCGTCGAGCCCCAGCTCGACCATCGCCGGAATGCCCTTGCGGATGTCCTCGCGGCGGTGGTCGCCGGACAGCGCCGTCAGCGTGTCGAACTTGCCGAGCGCGCGCTCGACGCACGTCTTCGGATCGAGGTCGGGATCGGCGAGGCCGATGCCGACGCCGTGCTCGACGGCGGTGCCGCGATGTGCGACGGCGGCGACCGCCTGCTTCTGGCCGAGGATGCGCTCCATGACGTACATCGCCGGGGAGGTCGCGAACAGGTTCAGGCTCGATGGGCTGTGGCGCTCGATCTTCATTATCGTTTCTCTAGCTGGTGCTTGCGGGAGACGTGGCTCAGGCTTAGCCGCTCCAGTGTCATGTCGGGATAGAGACGGCGCAGATTGTTAATGGCTTTGACCTGAACAATATCGGCTATGAGCCCGTCGCTATGCCTGTCGATGCATTCTGCACAAATGAAAATCATGTTTTTGTCGCGATAGAGAATAAATGGCGGGTATAGACACTCGTTGCAGAATGTGCAGGGAGTGCCATGCTTGGGATATTCGAAATACTGTGTGCTGGTGATGACGCTCATTGCTTTGCCCTTTGTTTGAAGATGAGGCTTTGCCAGACGGTTCGCGGCGAGGCGTGCAGGCTTTTCCGGCGCGACGGTGCCGAGGGGCACATGGCTTTCATCATCCAGCGGTCCTTGATGGCGCGCAGCATCACCGGGCCGAGCGCCCTCGGCTCGTGCGTCGAGGCGTTGCCGTCGATGCGCTCGTGAACGTCGTCGGAGGTGAAGTAAGGCATCTCTGTCGCGGTTTTGAAAACTGCTTTTTGCGCCTCGGCGAGCCAGTCGATGTCGGCGTGCTTGTCGACCCTGTCCATGGCTTCGTCGCGAGCTTCGCGAGCGTCGAATAAATCGCCCTGGTCAGTCATTTCATTCTCCGTTTGACGAGATGCCAAGCTTCCAGAACTTCGATGGGCTGATCGCGGCCGAACGTCAGAGCGTAGCTGATATCATGGCGGAGGAGAAGCGCCTTGAACTTGTCCTGTGCTGGTGAAGCTTTGCCTTTGTCTGTCTTCAGCTCGATGAAGCCGATGCGGCCGGGGATGCGCGGCCCGATGCAGATGAGATCGAACAACCCGGCGGTCAGCCCGGCCTGTCCGAGCGCCCCGGCATTGGGGATCGCCGCGACCAGGGTATCGGGCTCGCCGAGCTTCTTCCAGTGCTCGACCACCGCCGCCTGGATTGCCGTCTCGCGGATGCGGAGGCGGTTCATCGCC
>Ga0070677_10000402_pt1 | contig 15094 bp, 18 predicted proteins | sample KBSM63metaG_FD_64674 | JGI IMG/M metagenome (GOLD analysis project Ga0070677, IMG submission 64674) | Miscanthus rhizosphere microbial communities from Kellogg Biological Station, Michigan, USA - KBS M6-3 metaG | ecosystem: Host-associated > Plants > Roots > Rhizosphere > Soil ... | reverse complement strand
GAATCGGTGCTCGGCTGGAAGGAATATGAGATGGAGGTGGTCCGCGACCGCGCGGACAATGCGATCATCATCTGCAGCATCGAAAACGTGGATCCGATGGGGGTCCATACCGGCGATTCGATCACGGTCGCGCCCGCGCTGACCCTGACCGACAAGGAATATCAGATCATGCGCAATGCGAGCATCGCTTGCCTGCGCGAGATCGGCGTCGAAACAGGCGGTTCCAACGTGCAGTTCGCGGTGAATCCAAAGGACGGCCGGCTGGTCGTGATCGAGATGAACCCGCGCGTCAGCAGAAGCTCAGCGCTCGCTTCGAAGGCGACGGGCTTCCCGATCGCCAAGGTCGCGGCCAAGCTGGCGGTCGGCTACACGCTCGACGAGATTCAGAACGACATCACCGGCGTCACCCCCGCCGCATTCGAGCCGACCATCGATTATGTGGTCACCAAAATCCCGCGCTTCGCCTTCGAGAAGTTCCGCGGCGCCGAGGCAGTGCTCTCAACCGCGATGAAGTCGGTCGGCGAGGTGATGGCGATCGGCCGCAGCTTCCACGAAAGCCTGCAGAAGGCGCTCAGGGGCCTGGAGACCGGCCTGATCGGCCTGGACGGCATTCGCGAGATTTACGGTGCGCCCCGGGACGAGATCCTCGCCGCGCTTGCCGTGCCGGGGCCGGACCGGCTGCTGGTGGCGGCACAGGCGCTGCGCGAAGGGCTGACCGTCGCCGAGGTGCACGCCGTCACGAAATACGATCCCTGGTTCCTCGAGCGCATCGCCGAGATCGTCGCCGAGGAGGAGAGGCTGTGCCGCGATGGCCTGCCCGGGGACGCCGAGGGCCTGCGCGCGCTGAAGGCGATGGGCTTCTCCGACCGGCGGCTCGCCGAGCTCAACCTCAAATCCGCCAATGTCGCCGGCGGCGGCGTCAAGACGCGCACCCGCTCGCACGGCCTGATCCACGACGCCGTCAAGGCGATGATCGGCGCCACCACCGAGACGGAGGTGCGCCGGCTCCGCCACCGGCTCGGCGTCCGCCCGGTGTTCAAGCGGATCGACACCTGCGCCGCCGAGTTCGAGGCGAAGACGCCCTATATGTACTCGACCTACGAGGCGCCGAGCTTCGGCGCGCCGGAGGACGAGAGCCAGCCCAGCGACCGCAAGAAGGTCGTGATCTTGGGCGGCGGGCCGAACCGGATCGGGCAGGGGATCGAGTTCGACTATTGCTGCGTCCATGCCGCTTACGCGCTCGCCGAGGCCGGCTACGAGACGGTGATGATCAACTGCAACCCGGAGACGGTCTCGACCGATTACGACACCTCCGATCGCCTCTATTTCGAACCGCTTACGGTCGAGGACGTGCTCGAGATCCTCCACGTCGAGGCGTCGCGCGGCACCCTTCATGGCGTCATCGTCCAGTTCGGCGGCCAGACCCCGCTGAAGCTCGCCGCCGCGCTCGAGGCCGAGGGCATCCCGATCCTCGGCACCTCGCCCGACGCGATCGATCTCGCCGAGGACCGCGAACGCTTCGCCAAGCTGGTCAACCGGCTCGGCCTTCGCCAGCCCGCCAACGGCATCGCGCGCAGCCGCGACGAGGCGATCGCGGTGGCCGAGCGGATCGGCTATCCGGTGCTGACCCGCCCCTCCTACGTGCTCGGCGGCCGCGCCATGGAGATCGTCGACGGCCCCGCGCAGCTCGACGACTACATCCACACCGCGGTGCAGGTGTCCGGCGACAGCCCCGTTCTCATCGACCAATATCTGCGCGACGCGATCGAGGTCGACGTCGACGCGATCTGCGACGGTCATGACGTCGTCATCGCCGGCGTCATGCAGCATATCGAGGAGGCGGGGGTCCATTCCGGCGATTCCGCCTGCTCGCTGCCGCCCTACAGCCTGGCGGGCGAGATCGTCGCCGAGATCGAGCGGCAGGCGAAGGCGCTGGCCGGGGCGCTGGGCGTCGTCGGCCTGATGAACATCCAGTTCGCGGTCAAGAACGACACCGTCTACCTGATCGAGGTCAACCCGCGCGCGTCGCGGACCGTGCCGTTCGTCGCCAAGGCGATCGGCGTGCCCATCGCCAAGATCGCCGCCCGGGTGATGGCCGGCGAAAGGCTGGCCGAGCTGCCGCCGATTCGCCGCGACGTCCGCCATATCGCGGTCAAGGAGGCGGTGTTCCCGTTCGCGCGCTTCCCGGGGATCGACCCTGTGCTTTCGCCGGAAATGAAATCCACGGGCGAAGTCATGGGGATTGCGGACGATTTCCCCACCGCCTTCCTGAAATCGCAACAGGGAGCGGGGCTCGATCTGCCGATTGCGGGGACGCTGTTCGTGTCGGTCAAGGACAGCGACAAGGCGCTGATCGTCGAGCCCGTCCGGGCCTTGCTCGCCATGGGCTTCGCCGCGATCGCGACCGGCGGCACCGCCGATTTTCTCCTAGCGCAGGGCCTCGACGTCGAACGCGTCAACAAGGTCGCGCAGGGCCGGCCGCACATCGTCGACCGAATCAAGGACGGCCATGTCGATATCGTCTTCAACACCACCGAAGGCTGGCAGAGCCACAAGGATTCGGCCTCGATCCGCGCCTCGGCGCTGATGCAGAAAGTGCCCTATTTTACTACCGCCTCGTCCGCGGTGGCCGTGGCGCGCTCGATCGCGGTGCTTCGGGACGGCGGCCTTGAAGTACGCTCGCTCCAGGACTATTATTCACGTTCCTGAGCATGATCCCGCACAATTCGGCCGAGATCAGGCGGTGCTCTCGCAGCGTCGCTCCAACGAAGTTTTTGACGAAAGGCACGGAAGAGAAATGGCGACGGTCGACAAGCTGCCCATGCTGGCCGAAGGCTATGAGAAGCTGCAGGTGGACCTGCGCCATCTGAAGACGGTCGAGCGCCCGTCGATCATCGACGCGATCGAGGAAGCGCGCGGCCATGGCGATCTTTCGGAAAATGCGGAATATCACGCAGCAAAGGAGCGCCAGGGCCAGGTCGAGGCGACGATCGCCGACCTCGAGGACCGGATCAGCCGGGCGATGGTGATCGATCCCAAGACGCTCTCCGGCGACAAGGTCGTGTTCGGCGCCACCGTCCATCTGCTCGACGAGAACGACAACAAGATCAAATATCAGATCGTCGGCGAGACCGAGGCGGACGCCAAGGTGGGGCGGATCAGCTATGCCTCGCCGCTCGGCCGCGCGCTGATCGGCCGGATGAAGGGCGAGGAGGTCGAATTCTCCGCCCCGTCCGGCGACAAATATTACGAGATCAAGAAGATCGAGTTCGTCTGATCGCCGGGCGCAAGCGCGGGAGCCACGGAGCCATGCGCCTTCCCGACAGCTGGAACAAAGCGCCGGTGACGCTCGGGATCGCCGCGGCGACAGCGGCGGTGTGGCTGCTGGCGTCGCTGTTCGATATCGAATTGCTGGTGGCGGGCTGGGGCGCCTTCTGGCCGGGCCGTCCCGCCGAGATTGCCGGCCTGCCGATCTGGCTGACCCCGCTCACCGCGACCCTTCTCCATGCCGGCCCCCTCCATCTGATCTTCAACCTGATCGTCCTCATCTTCTGCGGGCGGCCGGTCGAATCGGTGTTGGGCTCGATCAGCATGGCCGTCCTCTACGTGCTTGGCGCCTATGCGGCCGCCGGCGCCCAATATGCGATCAGCCCGACCGCGCCGATGATCGGCGCCAGCGGCGCGGTCTCGGCCGTCCTCGGCGCCTATGCGATGCTGTTCGGCCGCAACAAGGTGAAGCTCGGCAATCCGACGCTGGCGCTCTGGCTCAACGCCCTGTGGCTGATGGCGGCGTGGGTGGCGCTTCAGATCTGCATGGGCATCGCCCTGGCGGGCGGCGGCTTCCTCTCTGACGGCGAGGGCATCCAGATCGCCGTGGGCGCCCATATCGGCGGCTTCCTGGTCGGCGTGCTGCTCGCCAACCCGCTGCTGCTGTTCCGCTACCGCCGGGCCTGACCGTCATCCCGGCCCTTCGACTGCCTGCAAGGCAGGCGCTCAGGGTGAACTTCAGCCAGAGGCTGAAGGCCGGGACCTCGGGACAAGAAGACACGGCGGGTCCCACGAGACCCCGGCCTTCGCCGGGGTGACGGCTTAATCCATCTCCGGCTCGAGCAGGCGGTGGAGGTGGACGACCACATATTTCATCTCGGCATCGTCGACGGTGCGCTGGGCGCTGCCGCGCCAGGCGTCGAGCGCGCTCGCATAATCGGGATAGAGGCCGACCATGTCGATCGTGTCGAGATCGAAATCGAGGCCGCGCGGGTCCTTGACCCGGCCGCCGAAGACCAAATGCAGCTTGCTCATGGGAGCGGCCGGTTAGGCAGGTTCGCCGCCGCGCGCAAGGCCGGCGGCGAAGCCCTCAGCCATTGCCCGAGACCGCTTCGACCACCGCCTCGCCCACCTTCTGCGCCGCCTTGGTGCGGATCTGCTCGATCTGCTCCTTGCCGGCGTCGAGGCCGCGTTGGGCGGCGTCGCGCGCCGCGCCGGTGATCCGCCGGCCGGTGTCGCCGAGCAGCCTGGTCTCGCGCTGGGTCCGCGGCAACAGCGCGCCGAGCAGCGCGCCGACCACGAAGCCACCGATCACCGCGCCGACCGGATAGACGGCGAGTTGGTCGGTGACGTCGCCGGCGCGGTTGCGGGCCGCTTCATAGGCCGAGGCCGTGCGTTCGCGGGCGGCCTGATAGGCGTCCGCCGCGCGGCTGCGGCTGCCGCCCTCCTCGCCGCCGGCCTGGGTCTGGGTGTCCTGATCCTGTTTCGAAGCCATTCAACTCACTCCTTCGCTGACGCTCAACTCCGCGTCGCCTGGTTCGTTTCCAACATCCTCGTCGTCGCCCGAAATATAGCGGCCGACCGCCCTGGTCAGCGGTCCGCGTGCCAGGAACAAGGCGAAGGCGCCGACCGCCAGCGACACCGTGCCGGGCCGTTTCTTCACCGCCTGCAGCGCATCTTCGGCGAGGTCGGCGCTCTTGTCCTTCACCCCGTCCCAGGCCTCGCCGGCAAGATTGCCGGGCCTCAGCCGGTGCTGGAGCGCGCCCAGCGTATTGTCGAGCCGCGCCTTGGCCAGCACCTGGTTGCGCTTCGCCTGTTCGATCCGCGCCAGGCTCACGGCCGGCTCTCCCCGCGGGCGAGCGCCTGCTTCTCTTCCTCGTCGCCTTTCAGCGCGCGCAGGCCGGTCAGGCCCGAGCGGATCAGCAGCCCGCCCGCCAGCGCCAGCAGAGCGGCGACGGCGAGCCCGGCGAGCCAGGGGCCGATCAGCAGCGCCAGCCCCAGCACTGCGCCCATGACGAGCGCAGTCAAGGCCGAGAGCAGCAGGGTTGCGCCCGCCACCACAGCGACGAGGCCGCTCCTGGCCCGGCCGGCGCGGTGCAGCGCGACCTGGCGATAGACGTCGATCTCCGCTTTGGCGTAGCTTTTGCCGTCGTCGATCAGCCGGCCGAACAGGTCGCCGATCGACTCCTCGCGCGGATCCTCCCCGCCCACGTCCAAGTCAGTCGCCGCCCCGGCGCTTCGATCCGCCGCCTGCGCCGACATCGTCGAGCCCGGTCTTCAGCACCCGGAGCAAGGCGAAGCCGGCGACCGCGGCGATGCCGACCGCGACGGCGGGGCTCTTGCGGATGAAGTCGCGAGTATCGCCCAGGATGTCGTCGACATTCTTGTCGCGGACCTTGCCGGCGAAGGTCGACAGGCTGTCCGCGGCGCGGTGGGCGTAGCGGCCGTAATCCTCGCCGAGCCGCTCGTCGACCGAACGGGCGGCGTCGGCGATCACGCCGCTGAACTCGTCGAGCAGGCTGGACGCCCGGCTCTTGCCGTCGTCGGCGAGGCCGCGCACGCGTTCGCCGGCCTGGCCGCGCAGGGTCGCCACCTGCTCGCGGACCTGGGTGACCAGCCGTTCGGTGCCGGAGCCGCCCTCGGCTTTGTCGGCCTTGGCGACGAAGCCGCCGCCGCTATTGGTGCCTTCGCCGGTTTCGGAGGCGCCGGGGATGACGTGATCGGTGCCTTCGGGAAGCTCGGGATCGCGACGGGGCATGGGAAAATCTCCACTTCACTGACTGGGACGCTCATCGCTTCGACAACACCGGCCCGGGCCATGCGTTCCGCCCCGATCCGAGGAAAGTTGCACAGGCGTCGACGGGCCGATATTCGGCCCCTGACCTTTATGGTGCCTGCGCGCCGATTTCACAACGGGACCGCAACGAAATGACCGCCATCACCCACGTCCACGGCCGCCAGATCCTCGACAGCCGCGGCAATCCGACGGTCGAGGTCGAGGTCCTGCTCGAGGACGGCAGCCTGGGCCGGGCGGCGGTGCCCTCGGGCGCCTCGACCGGCGCACACGAGGCGGCCGAGAAGCGCGACGGCGACAAGAGCCGCTGGCTCGGCAAGGGCGTCGGCCGGGCGGTCGAGGCGGTGGGCGGCGAGATCGCCGAGGCGCTGCTCGACCTGGACGCCGAGGACCAGGCCGAGATCGACGCCACCTTGATCAAGCTCGACGGCACCGACAACAAGGCCCGGCTCGGCGCCAATGCGATCCTGGGCGTCAGCCTCGCGGTCGCCAAGGCGGCGGCGGCGGCCCGCGGCCTGCCGCTCTACCGCTATGTCGGCGGCGTTTCGGCCTGCACCCTGCCGGTGCCGATGATGAACATCCTCAACGGCGGCGCCCATGCCGACAACCCGATCGACTTCCAGGAATTCATGGTGATGCCGGTCGGGGCGCCGAGCTTCGCTGAGGCCCTGCGCTGCGGCGCCGAGATCTTCCACACGTTGAAGCGGGGGCTGCACGACGCGGGCCTCTCGACCGCGGTCGGCGACGAGGGCGGCTTCGCGCCCAACCTCGCCTCGACCCGCGACGCGCTCGACTTCATCATGCGCTCGATCGAGCAGGCCGGCTATACGCCAGGAGACGACGTCATGCTGGCACTGGATTGCGCGGCAACCGAATTCTTTCGCGACGGCGCCTACGCGATGGCAGGGGAGGGCCGCACCCTCTCGCCCGACGAGATGGCCGGCTATCTTGCCGAGCTCTGCGATGCCTATCCGATCGCCTCGATCGAGGACGGCATGGCCGAGGACGATCTCGACGGCTGGAAGGCGGTTACCGACCGGCTCGGCGATCGCATCCAGCTGGTCGGCGACGATTTGTTCGTCACCAACCCCAAGCGGCTCGCCATGGGCATCGAGCGCGGCCTCGCCAATTCGATTCTGATCAAGGTCAACCAGATCGGCACCTTGAGCGAAACCCTGGAAGCGGTCTCCCACGCGCACCGCGCCGCCTATACCGCAGTGATGTCGCACCGCTCGGGGGAGACCGAGGACACCACCATCGCCGACCTCGCCGTCGCCACCAATTGCGGGCAGATCAAGACCGGCAGCCTCGCCCGCTCCGACCGCCTCGCCAAATACAATCAGCTGCTCCGCATCGAAGAGGAGCTGGGCAGCGCGGCGATTTATCCGGGCCGCGGGGTTTTCACTTCGACTCGCTGAACCAACGATCTGCCGTATTTTTGTGGGTATCTCCGCAAAGGGCTTGATTCCGTGCCGCTTTACTGATTCTGTGACGGTGCGATGACGGCGATCCGAAATCCCATGATTTTCATTCGGCGGGCGGCCTGGCCGGCAGCCGGGCTGCTGATCATCGCCTATTTCCTCGGCGCGGCGATCGTCGGCGAGAATGGCGTTTTCGCCTGGGGCGATTATCGCCGGATGAAGAATGAAAAGGGCGCCGAGCTTGCGAAGCTCGAAACGCAGCGGCAACAGCTCGCCCACCGCTCGGCGCTGCTCAACCCGCGCAACGCCGATCCCGACCTCGCCGACGAGCTGGTCCGCCGCGAGCTGGGCGTGGTTCGCCCCGACGAGGTGATCATCCCGCTCGACCGGAGCCCCGAGGTCCGGCCCGCCGCCGCCCGCTAGGCCGTCATCCCGGCGGAGGCCGGGATCTCGGGACCAGAAGTCGCGGCGCGTCTCTACGAGGCCCCGGCCTTCAGCCTTTGGCTGAAGTTCACCCTGAGCGCCTGCCTTGCAGGCAGTCGAAGGGCCGGGGTGACGAGGAGGCCCCGTTGCGCGGTCCGGTTTTTGCCGCCATAGAGCCGGCCAGCCAGCACGGAAGAAAGGGCAGGGAGAGTGGCGAAGGCAGCATCTCCGAAGCGCGCCGCGGGCGCGGGCAAGACGGCGCCGCCGCCCGCCGCGCCCAATCGCGCCAGCAACCGGGAACGCCCGCCCGAGCCCAAACGCTATCAGGCGTCGAAGGACGAGCTGCTCGAATATTACCGCCAGATGCTGCTCATCCGCCGCTTCGAGGAGCGCGCCGGCCAGCTCTACGGGCTCGGCCTCATCGGCGGCTTCTGCCACCTCTACATCGGCCAGGAAGCGGTCGCCGTCGGCCTGCAATCGGCGCTCGAGCCCGGCAAGGACAGCGTCATCACCGGCTACCGCGACCACGGCCACATGCTCGCCTACGGCATCGATCCCAAGGTGATCATGGCCGAGCTCACCGGCCGCGAGGCGGGGATCAGCCGCGGCAAGGGCGGCTCGATGCACATGTTCTCCACCGAGCATAAATTCTACGGTGGCCACGGCATCGTGGGCGCGCAGGTGAGCCTCGGCACCGGCCTCGCCTTCGGCCACAAATATTCGGACGACGGCGGCCTCTGCCTCGCTTATTTCGGCGACGGCGCCGCCAACCAGGGCCAGGTCTATGAGAGCTTCAACATGGCCGAGCTGTGGAAGCTGCCGATCATCTTCGTGATCGAGAACAACCAATACGCCATGGGCACCTCGGTCAACCGCTCCTCGGCGGAAGATCAGCTCTACAAGCGCGGCGAGAGCTTCCGCATTTCCGGCCTGCAGGTCGACGGCATGGACGTGCTCGCCGTGCGCGGCGCCGCCGAGACCGCGATCGCATGGGTGCGCGGCGGCAAGGGGCCGATCCTGCTCGAGCTGAAGACCTACCGCTATCGCGGCCATAGCATGTCCGACCCCGCCAAATACCGCTCGCGCGAGGAGGTGCAGGCGGTGCGCGAGAAATCGGACCCGATCGAGGCGGTCAAGCGCGAGCTCGAGAAGGCCGGAGTCAAGGAGGACGCGCTGAAAGCGATCGACGCCGAGATCAAGAAGATCGTCGTCGAGGCGGCCGATTTCGCCGAGCAGGCACCCGAGCCCGAGCCCGCCGAACTCTACACCGACGTGCTGGTGGGGAGCTACTGATGGCCACCTTTTTCGTCACCCCGGCCCTTCGACTGCCTGCAAGGCAGGCGCTCAGGATAAACTCCAGCCGAAGGCTGGAGGCCGGGGCCCAGTCTCTTTTCTCGGTCTGGATCCCGGCCTTCGCCGGGATGACGGGGAGGGTCTAGGTCATGGCGATAGAACTGAAGATGCCCGCTCTCTCCCCGACGATGGAGGAGGGGACGCTGGCCAAATGGCTGGTCAAGGAGGGCGACAGCGTCGCCGCCGGCGACATCCTCGCCGAGATCGAGACCGACAAGGCGACGATGGAGTTCGAGGCGGTCGACGAAGGGACCGTGCAGCAGATCCTGGTCCCCGAAGGGACGGACGAGGTGAAGGTCGGGACGGTGATCGCGTTGCTCAGCGGCGAGGGCGAGGCCGTTGCTCAGGCAGCACCCGCGCCCGCCGCGGAAGCCACGGCGGCCGAGCAGAAGGCCGAAGAATCCGAGGCACCGTCGCCGAGCAAGGCCGAGAGCGGCACCGCCCAACTGGTGAAGCCCGCCCGCGCCGAAGTCGCCGATCCCGATCTGCCCGCCGGCACGGAGATGGTGAAGACCACGGTGCGCGAGGCGCTTCGCGACGCCATGGCCGAGGAGATGCGCAAGGACGGCCGCGTGTTCGTGATGGGCGAGGAGGTCGCCGAATATCAGGGCGCCTACAAGGTCACCCAGGGGCTGCTCGACGAATTCGGGCCGAAGCGGGTGATCGACACGCCGATCACCGAATATGGTTTCGCCGGCGTCGGCACCGGCGCGGCGATGGGCGGCCTGAGGCCGATCATCGAGTTCATGACTTTCAACTTCGCCATGCAGGCCATTGATAACATTATCAATTCCGCCGCGAAGACCAATTATATGTCGGGCGGCCAGATGCGCTGCCCGATCGTGTTTCGCGGCCCCAACGGCGCCGCGTCGCGGGTGGGCGCGCAGCACAGCCAGAATTACGCGCCCTGGTATGCCTCGGTGCCCGGCCTGATCGTGATCGCGCCCTATTCGGCGGCCGACGCCAAGGGCCTGCTCAAAGCTGCGATCCAGTCTGAGGACCCGGTCGTATTCCTCGAAAACGAATTGCTTTATGGCCAGAGCTTCGATGTTCCGAAGCTCGACGACCACACTTTGCCGATCGGCAAGGCGAAGGTGGTCAAAGAGGGCGGCGACGTCACCCTGGTCTCCTATTCGATCGGCGTCGGCGTCGCCCTGGATGCGGCCGCGAAGCTGGCCGAGGAAGGGATCGACGCGGAGGTCATCGACCTGCGTACCCTGCGTCCGCTCGACAAGGCGACCGTGCTCGCCAGCCTCGCCAAGACCAACCGCATGGTCTGCGTCGAGGAGGGCTGGCCGACCTGCTCGATCTCCGCCGAGCTGATCGCGATCGCGATGGAGGAAGGGTTCGACGATCTCGACGCGCCCGTGCTGCGCGTCACCGACGAGGACGTGCCGTTGCCTTACGCCGCCAATCTCGAGAAGCTGGCTTTGATCAAGGTCGAGGACGTCGTGGCCGCCGCCAAGAAGGTGACGTACCGCTGAGCGGCGCCCTCGACGCCGACCGCCAGCTCGCACTCGCCTACGTCCCCACCGCCGCGCGCTCCGCACTGGAAGCACTCTGGCGTCTTGACGTCACTTTGGGCGCGGTGCTCGCCACCGGCCGCGAGCCGATGGTGACGCGGATCCGCCTCGCCTGGTGGCGCGAGGCGCTGGAGCGGCTCGACCGCGAGCCGCCGCCGCCGGAACCGGTGCTCCAGGCGGCCGCGGCACATGTTCTTCCGACGGTCTCCGGGGCCAACCTCGCGGCAATGGAAGAGGGGTGGGCGCAGCTTGTCGGGGAAGGGCCGCTCAGCGCCGAACAATTGCGCGCTTATGCCGACAAGCGCGGCGGCCTGCTCTTCGCCTGTTCGGCGCGGCTGCTCGGCACCTCGACTGCGGTCGAAGCGGCCGGCGCCCGCTGGGCGCTCGTCGACCTCGCCCGGCGCAGCGCCGATCCGAAGGAGGCAGCAGCGGCGCTGGCGGTGGCGCGCAGCCTCGACGAGCCCCCATCCTGGCCGCGCAAGTCAAGGCCGCTCGGCATGTTGTCGGTTCTGGCTCGCCGCGACCTCGACCGCGGGACGGGGACTTGGGAACGGCAAGGCTCGCCGGCGCGGATGCTTCGCATGCTCCGCCACCGGCTTACCGGACGCTGATCGCGACGGCGATATTCATCCGATCTGGACTCTGTTTTGGTCTATGCTAGCTTTGCCCGGGACAGGGAGGCTCGGATGCTTCGATTCCTCGCCGGGGCCGGCTCGGCCCTGCTGCTGATCGCCGCCGGCTTCTTCATCTGGACCGGGCTCGCGCAGGACGAGGAGAATCCCGTGCCCGAGGCCCCGGAAACGGCAGCGGCCGAGCCCGGCGCGCCCGCCAGGCCGGCCCGGCCGCCCTCCGCCGACGAACGGACCAAGGAGCAGCGCCGCTTCGACCGCGCCGACCGCGACAATGACGGCAGGATCACGCTCGAGGAGCTGCTCTATCCGCGCCAGCGCCCGTTCCAGCGGCTCGACACCAACCATGACGGCAAGCTGTCCTTCGAGGAATGGGCGGTGCGGACCCGGACCAAGTTCGGCGAAGCCGACCGCGACCGCGACCGGATCCTGAACCGAACCGAATATGCGACCACCGCGCCCCGCCCGAGAGCGCCGACCCGGCAGAAAGCGTGCAGCTGCTAAGCGAGTTCAGCCTGCCACGCGCCGAGGTCCGCCTTCGCCCGTTCGGTGTAGAGCTTCTTGCGGTCCGCCTTCTTCATCCGCCCTTCGATCGGCGGGAACAGGCCGAAATTGACGTTCATCGGCTGGTAGCTCGCCGCGTCGGCGCCGCCGGTGATGTGGCCGAGCAGAGCGCCGAGCGCCGTCGTGAGGGGCGGCGGCGCCAGCGTCTCGTCGTGGAGCTCGGCCGCGGCGAAGCGGCCGGCAAGGAGGCCGATCGCCGCCGATTCGACATAGCCCTCGCAGCCGGTGATCTGGCCGGCGAAGCGGATGTTCGGCGCGGCCTTCAGGCGTAGGGTGCCATCGAGCAGTTGCGGCGAATTGATGAAGGTGTTGCGATGAAGGCCGCCCAGCCGCGCGAACTCGGCGTTTTCCAGCCCCGGGATCGTCCGGAACAGCCGCACCTGCTCGGCATGCTTCAGCTTGGTCTGGAAGCCGACCATGTTCCAGAGCGTGCCCAGCGCATTGTCCTGGCGGAGCTGGACCACCGCATAGGGCCAGCGGCCGGTGCGCGGGTTATCCAGGCCGACCGGCTTCATCGGGCCGTAGCGTAACGTGTCCTCGCCGCGTTCGGCCATCACCTCGATCGGCATGCAGCCCTCGAAATAGGGCGTGTCCTTCTCCCAGTCCTTGAACTCGGTCTTCTCGCCGTCGAGCAGCCCCTGCCGGAAGGCGAGATATTGCTCCTTGGTCATCGGGCAGTTGATGTAATCCTTGGTGTCGCCCTTGTCCCAGCGGCTGGCCATCCAGCAGATGTCCATGTCGATGCTGTCATGATGGACGATCGGCGCGATCGCATCGAAGAAGGCGAGCGCGTCGGCGCCGGTCGCGGCGCCGATCGATTCCGCCAGCCGCGCCGCGGTCAGCGGGCCGGTCGCAATGATGGCGAGGCCGGAGGCGGGCAGGGCATCGATCCGCTCGCGCACGATCTCGACATTGGGATGGGCGGCGAGCCGCGCGGTCACCGCCGCCGAGAAGCCGTCGCGGTCCACCGCCAGCGCCGATCCCGCCGGGACCTTGTGGGCGTCGGCGGACGTCATGATGATGGAGCCCAAAGCCCGCATCTCGGCATGGAGCAGGCCGACCGCATTGTTCCCGGCATCGTCGGAGCGGAAGCTGTTCGAGCAGACCAGCTCGGCGAGGGCGTCGGTCTGGTGCGCCGGCGTCATCTCGCCCGAACCGCGCATTTCGGACAGGCGCACCTTCACGCCGGCCTCGGCGAGCTGCCATGCCGCCTCCGAGCCGGCGAGGCCGCCGCCGATGATCTGGACTTGGGTGTTCACGGCGCCTCCCAACCACAACCGTCATTCCGGCGAAAGCCGGAATCCACCTGTTTCTTCCGCGACAGGCCGTGAACAAGAAGGTAGATTCCGGCCTTCGCCGGAATGACGAACGGGAAAGGAGGAAGGCCATGCTCGACCATGTCGGCTTCGCCGTCGCGGACGCGGAGCGCTCTCGTCGATTCTACGAGGCCGCCCTGGCGCCGCTCGGCATCACCCTGATCATGACCGCGACTTCGGAGCAAACCGAGAGCGGCGGCACCGCCCACGGCTTCGGTTCGAACGGCAAGCCTTATTTCTGGGTCGGCGACAATGAGAAAGTGGGGGAGGGCACCCATGTCGCCTTCACCGCCGAGACGCGCGACCAGGTCGACGCTTTCCACGAAGCCGCGCTCGCCGCGGGCGGCCGCGACAATGGCGCCCCGGGCCTCAGGCCGCATTACCATCCGGACTATTACGGCGCTTTCATATTCGATCCGGACGGCTTGAACATCGAGGCGGTCTGCCACAAGAGCATCGAGGATGACCGCGAAGCGAATCTTCACCATCGGCTATGAGGGCGCGACCCAGCCGGAGCTGATCGCCGCGCTGCGGGCCGCCGGTGTCGAGCGGGTGATCGACGTGCGCGCGGTGCCCATGTCGCGCAAGCCGGGCTTTTCGAAGAATGTCCTCGCCGCAGGCCTCAAGGAGGCGGGGATCGACTATGTCCACTTGCGGGCGCTCGGCACGCCGCCGGCGGGCCGCGAGGCGGCGCGCAAGGGCCGGATGGACGAGATGAACCGGATCTATGCGGCCCAGCTCGAAACGCCCGAGGCCGGCGCCGAGGCGGCGCAGATGATCGCGCTCGCCGAGGAGAAACCATCGGCGTTGCTCTGCTTCGAGCGCGCCCCGGCCCACTGCCACCGCACCCCGCTGCGCGAGGCGATGATGCCGGGATGGGAGCCCGTCGACCTCTACGCTTGAGGCGCGATCGCCGCGCGAAGCTGAATCATCGGTTCCTGCGGGATGAGGATGCGACCCGCGCGGGGCCGGTTCAGGTCGATGATCGTGACGAGCGCGAGCGTCAGCAGGACAAGGGTCATCAACACCGACACCCGGCGGAGCGGCCCATAGCCGGCGAGGATATGGCCCAGCATGAAGTTCGACAGGAAGGTGTAGAGCAGCAGGAGATTGACGATCCGAAGCGGGATCCGGACGGCCTCCGCCGCCCGGCGCGACGTCGCGGCATCGAAGGCCTCGTTGAGCGGGTCCAGCAGCCGCGCCGACACGACCGGGAGCGGATCGGCCCGCACCGCATTTGCCGTCCGCGCCCAGAGCCGGTCCTGCAGCGCAGTCGAGCGGGCGAGGCTGCCGCGCTCGGCCTCGTCCGATCCTGCTTGCGACCAGTCGGCGCGCGCGGCGACGTAGGCGCGCATCAGCGCCGTCACTTCGCTGCGCGCGGGCTCGGCAAGCAGCTGCACGCGCAGCCAGGCGGTGCCGAGCGCATTGACCTCGGTCACGACCAGCTCGCGCCGGGTTTCATAGCGCTGAAGCGCCAGCGAGAAGGTGAAGCCCAGCAGCAGCGCAAGCAGACCGAGCACGGCGGAGAGCAGGAACTCCTGACCTTTCTCATTGCGTTCGGATTGCCTGGGGCGGCCCGCGCGATGGCCGAGCAGGGTCGAGGCGATCATCAGGCCGAGGAGGAGCAGGCCGATCAGCGGCAACGGGATGGTTTGTATCCAGGCCGACATCGTGTCAGGCTCCTCGTTCGACCGTGCGTTGTCCCCGGCCTGCGAAACGATGATACCGCAACCAGAAGCGGTTGGTCTCTCAGTGAGAACGCGACCGAAATTCGGGGTGATTCCGGAGCCCTACCGACAGCGCC
>Ga0070677_10000400_pt1 | contig 15144 bp, 13 predicted proteins | sample KBSM63metaG_FD_64674 | JGI IMG/M metagenome (GOLD analysis project Ga0070677, IMG submission 64674) | Miscanthus rhizosphere microbial communities from Kellogg Biological Station, Michigan, USA - KBS M6-3 metaG | ecosystem: Host-associated > Plants > Roots > Rhizosphere > Soil ... | reverse complement strand
CGGGATGCGGGGGTGAGATTGCGCGCCACATGCACCAGCGCCGTGCCAAGCGCCCGCGCATTGCCAGGCGACCACAGCGCGCCGATCGCGCCGTTGCTGGTCAGCGTCCGCAGCGAAGGGATGTCGCTCACCACGGGCGTGAGTCCCGTGGCCAGCGCCTCGATGAGCGAGAAGCTGCTTCCCTCGCGATGACTGCCGAGCACGAACAGGTCCGCGGCGCGCATGAGCATCTCGACCTGCTCATGCCGCACCCGGCCGAGCAGATGCACGCGCTCGCGCAGCCGCGCATCGGCATCGATGCGCGCGCGGACCTCCTCGAATAGTGGTGCCGTGCCAAAACAGCACCACAACTGCAGCTGCGGCAGTTAGTCGAGCGCCGCGGCCACCCCCGCGAGCACCGCGAGCGGATCCTTGTTCCGGTCGAGATGTCCCACCCACAGCACACAGGGATCACCGGCAATTCCGGTGGCAGCGCGCGCCGCCGCGCGATCGCCGGGCGTGAATCGGCTGGTGGATTCCGGAATCTCGAACACCTCGACATGTGGCGGCAGCAGACCGCGACGCGAGAACTCGCGTGCCTGTTCGCGAGCGCAAAAGCTGACACCAGTCGCCGCCGCAATTCCGCGACGCCAGTAACTCCGGCGCCAGAAGTGCGGTGGCCTGTCGGCGTGGTCCTGAAGCAGGAGCGGAGTGCGCGGCACGACTTCGCGTAGCGCGATCACGTCGCGTGCGAACCCAAGCCCGTGGATATGAATCACCTGTGGCGCGAGCTCGTTGAGCCGGGCGATGAATCCGGGGCTGCCGACAAGTGATCCCGTCGCGGGCGGCGCCATGAAGAAATAGTTCACGCCATTGCGTTCGATGTGCCCTGGTTCGTGACTCGCCTGAATCACGTTAATTCGCACGCCCGCGGTGGCCGCCGATTCGGCGACATCCACCAGTGAATGCCAGTCGACCAACAGTTGTTCGCCGGTGCGCCGCCGCGCGTCGGTGAAGAAGCTGAGTTGCAGCGCATTGATGGGGGGCGCGCGCATCAGATGCTCGAGGTACGAGGATCGAGCAAACCGACGAGATTCTGCGACGCGCGCAGCTCCCAGGGCCGATCGTAGCGACGCAGCGAATAGCGCCAGCCCGCGAGCCCGCGCAGTGTCGCCTTCGCCCAGCGAGGTGATCGCGTGTCCTGCACGGTAGGAAAGCGGCAGCGTAGTACGGTGACGAAGTCCTGCACGCGCCTTCGCAGCCGGTCGCTCATCCAGGGCGCGTCGGCATGACAGGCATAGTCTACCCACTGGCGCCGTGTCCATTCCTCTGGAGTGCGCGGAAAAATCACAGGGTTCCCTTGTATGTCGCGCAGTGGCGCGAGCGCGAGGCGCGAGGCATCGGGCACGCTGCTCGCCGGCAGCGGCGTGTAGATGTACACGATGATCTCGGCGTCCGGGTTCACCTTTTTGACCCGACGGATGAAATCGAAGGTGCGCTCCGTCTCCCCGTCGGGATCTTCAGGCGGTGCCACCATGAATGAAAGCTCGGGAATCACCCCATTTTGTCGGCACAGTTCGGCGACCTCGAGTGTCTGGTCCGAGCGCGTTCCCTTGCGGATCGATTTGAGTAGTTTGTCGTTGGGAGTCTCAGCGCCGATGTATGCCATGCGCAGCCTGCTCTTGCGCACCAGCTTCCAGGAGTCCGCCGAGAGGTTCACCAGCGCGTCAGCGCGCGCATAACACCACCACGGAAGCGCATGGCGAGCCAGCACCTCCAGCACCGGGACCATCTCCACCTCGCGATCGAAGAAATTGTGATCGTAGAATTGGATCGAGTCAGCGCCCATCCGGTGCTTGAGGAACGCGAGATCAAGATCGAGTCGATCCGCGGGCGGCAGCGCGGTACCGCCGCGAAACATCGCGGCCACCCCGCAGAAGGTGCAGCGGAACCGGCAGCCGAGCGCGGCCTGGTGTGCAGCCGTACGTTGGCCGAGGAAAGTCTTGACGAGATACGCCCGGGGATCGGGCAGCAGCCCGTAGTCGAGCGGTGGCGCAATGCGACGCGCAGTGAATGCGCGTGCGGTGTTGTGCACCAACCTGTCATCCTGGCGCCACGTGAGACCGGCGATTGGCGACATGCTGCCATTGCCTGCCAGCGCGCCGAGCAACTCACGCATGGCATCCTCACCCTGGCCGCGAATGGCGTAGTCGACGTAATCATTATTGAGCGTGACTTCCGGGTAGAGCGTGGGGAAATAGCCGCCCCAGATGATGGGTAAGGCGGGCTGGGCCGCCCGCAGGGCTCGCGACATTTCAATCGCGGTTGCCACCTGCGGGCCGCCCATGACGGTGATTCCGACCGCCGCGAACGAACCCACACGCACCGCTTCACACGCACTGCGCACCGCGTCGGAGTCGAGATTCCCGTCGATGAGGGTCGATTCGAATTCAGGCCGCAGCGCCGCCGCCATGGTCATGAGCGACAGCGGAAATCGCGCGCGCCGCCGCGTGGTGATTGCCGGGTTTATGAGCAGTACGCGTGGCGCATTCACGAGTTCTGCTCCGCCTGCGGCCGGCACACTTCCAGAATGGTGACTCGCTCGTTGATGTAGCGCCGCACCGCGAGCACCGACATCCGGTACCCGCGGCGTTCGAGCTCCTCGACGAACACCGTGCAGGCATCACCGAAAGTCGACAGCAGTAGATAGACGCGCCCGCGCGCCGTGAGCCGCTCCCCGAGACCGGCGGCGAAACGGCTGGCCACATCGAGCGAGCGCCACGCGCAGTCACGATCGTTCTCGGGCGCGCCTTGCAGAAATGGTGGATTGAAGAATACGACGTCGAACTTCTCGTCGCCCACCGCCTCGAAGAGGTTTCCATGCCGGCACTCGATTCGATGGGTGAGCTGATTGAGGTCCGCATTCAGGGCGGCACACTTTACCGCCGCACTATTGATGTCGACCGCCACCACATGGCGTGCGCGACGCGCGGCGAACACCGCGCACACTCCCGATCCCGTGCCCATGTCGAGCACGCGGCCACCTTCGCCGAGACGGTGCTGAGCGATGACTTCGGCGAAAAACTCGCCGGTGCGCAGCACGCGTGGATTGAATACCGAAGGCAGGATCATGAACGGACTGCCATGCACGTACTCGAACCGCTGATGATCGTATCGGTGACGTCCGCTGGCGCGATTGATGAGTGCAAGCAGGCTGCCGATCGCCCGGCGCAGCCCGCCCTGCTCGCGGGACCCCAGCAACCGTGTGGCGAGCTCAGACACCGGCATGCACCTTGCGCGCCAGACCCAGACTCACGGGCGTGTGTTGCACGTCGAGTTGCCGATACATCGAGCACACGCAGCGTTCGCACTCGCGCCGTTCGCCGTCGCGAATGGCGCGGCGCAGCTCGACCATGGGCGCGCCAGCGAGCTGAGTGGCCAGTCCTTCGCCGGCTGCCGATGCCGGGCCGGGAATGAAGAAGCACGGTGACACGCGGCCGTCGACTCCGACTACCGCGGAGAACTCGGGAGCATTACAGCGCACGGGTGGAAACGGCCCCATGCCGGAGAGCGCCGCGAAGTAGTCGCGGATGGCGCGCATTTTCGCCGGCGACTCAGCGATGAAGCGCCGCCGGAAGTCGTCAGCGTGATTGCGCTCGAGGTCCCCGACCAGCGCATCGAGTTCCTCCACTTCAGTGGCGCGCAGCGCGAGCTCCGGCGAGAAATCCTCGCGACGAGCGAACGCATGCGGGTTGCTGACATCGACCGCCAGGAACGACACCTGGCTCGCGCCCAACTCGCGGCCCAGCGTCACGAATCGCGGAAGCTCGCGAAAATTTGCCCGCTGCAGCGTGATTCGCAGCCCGACCGCCACGCCGGCGGCGCTCGCGGCGCGAATTCCGTCGCAGACTTTATCGAAGGCATCGAGACCGCGGATCGCCGTGTAGGTTTCAGCACAGGTGCCGTCCAGCGATACGGTGACAGTCTTAAACAACCCGGCGGCCGGGCGCGCATGTTTGAACAGCGAAAGTCCCGAAGTCAGCAGCCAAAGATCGATGCCTTCGCTTCGCAGGGTTTCGGCGATTTCGCGCCACTGGGGGTTGAGCAGCGGCTCGCCACCGGATATGAGCGCGGTGCGCGTGCGCAGCGCCCGCAGGTCCGGCAGCAACCGGGTCACTGCCTCGAGCGTCACGTCCTTGCGGCCGTGGCGCCAGTAGTCACAGGTCACGCAGCGCGAATTGCAGCGCTCGGTCAGATACAGCGTGACTAGTGGCAGGCCGTCATTCATCGAAGCCCACCCGCATCGCCTGAAGATAGAAGTGATCGGCGAATGCCGCCAGCGCAGTCCATCGCTGCGCGGCGTGCTCCATTCGCGTGAGCGCTGCCAACATGCGTGGCGAATGTTCGAGCCAGCCTGCGGCATAACTCGGCGGCAACGCAAATCCCAACGCGCTTGCACGCTGCGTGACGAAATGCGGCCGCAGGGCGTTGGCGAGCATGCGCGGCGACGGATAAGAAACGTGGATCCCGCGCCACTCGACGCCGTCGCGGTTCAGCCGACGGAATGCCTTGCGCCCCGCACCGCGCGCCAGGTACCACGCCCACTCCCAAGGGACATAGCGGCCCATCGCCACGAGGGCGAGCGGTGCGCCCGGCGGGACCAGCCGCGCGAGGTCAGCAGCAACCCGGTCGATGCGCTGCGAACAGTTGATCACCCCGAAATTCGAATAGATGCCGTCGAACTTCTCGCCAGCCAGCCCCGATCCGAGGCAATCCATCGGCATGCAGACAAACTGGACGCGGTGCGCACAACCCGCGCGCTCGGCCTTGAGCGCCGCCACGCGTAGCATCTGTGACGATGCGTCGATTGCCAGCACACGATGTCCCCGCTGCGCGAGGTGCACCGCGTCATCGCCGGTACCGCAGCCGATCTCGAGCAGGCGTTCGCGCGCCGCAAAAGCGGTTTGAAATCGCTTCCACGCGATGGCGCGCACCGCTTGGCCCAACGCCGTGGCAGTAAAAACCTTGTCGTATTCCGCCGCCAATTCGTCAAAGGCCGTGGTGCGCAAATCCATCATTACGGTGCCCTCAGGCGCGAGCTTCGAAAACCGTCAGCGTCTGGATGTGATGAAAATCCTCCCGGTCGAGGCAGAACTCTTCTGAAGCGCTGTCGGTGCTGCGGCGCAGGGCCTGCCATTGTTCCGGGGTAAGCCAGGGTCTGAGGCGATCACCCCACGTGCTTTTGAAAATGGTTTCGGAGAAATATTCGCGATCGGCTTGCGACAAAGGTTGCACTCGCTCGATCGTCACCGTGTGTACGCGTCCGAGCCGCAAACCGGCCCGCTTCACCAGGCCGACGATGCCGCGCACTGCCGCCGTATCCGATTCTTTGAGGCCATACCGCTCGCGGTAATAGGCGTGACAGGCACGCCGCACGGCGTCGTCGAGCGGCGCATCCCAGGCGAAATACATTTCCGGAAGCAATCCGCTCTGCGCGAGCACCAAGCGTCCTTCAGCACGCAACAGAGCGCGCAGTTGGCGCAGCGCGCCCACAGGATCGGCAAGGTGGTTGACTGTGTTGCAGCTCCAGATGAGATCGAAGGTCGCGTCGCGAAAACACAGTTGCGCGGCGTCGGCCTGCACCCAAGAGGGTGAGGAGTCCGCGCGCGCAGCGCGCAGATGCGGTAGCGAGAGGTCGACACCCACGACCTGCGCCTCATTGCCGAGCAACCCCGCGAACAGGCGTGTCGCGAATCCGACGCCGCAGCCGACGTCGAGCACCCTGGCGCCGGGCTCGATCGCGAGCTCGCCAAACAGCCGTTTCAGCTCGGGCTGGATGAAACGCGAAAACCGCTCCAGCTTCGGCGCATAGGACCGATCGGGCGCGTCTTCCAGTGGTCTAGAAGAAGCCATGCAACTGCACGAACGCCTGGGTCCGGTTTTGCAGATCGTTCTGCGGAATGCCGTCGTACATGCGAACTCCTCCGCGCAACTGGATGAACTGGATAGGCGACCACTCGTACAGCAGGCTGGTGCGCGTCTGCTCGTCTTCATCGACGTCCGTGTCAGGCTCCAGCCACTCGAACGTGAGCTTGACGTTGTGACCCTGCAGGACTTTCCAATCCGCCTCGACGAGTGAGGCCATGAGCTTGCGACCTGCAGCACCGATGCTGTCGTCGTCGAAGTAGTCGACCTCGCCGAGCAATGTGACCGCGCCCACGCGAAACGCGCCGAACAGGCCGGCGCCCATGCGATCGCCCACGTCGGTGTCGTTGAATGCCGCGCTCGCGCCCATTCGCCAGGCAGAGCCGACGTATTCCGTGCGAGCCACGATCTGTTTGCCGTCATCCACTTCCGGCGCGCCGGCCGTTCCATTGCTGAGCGCCAACTGCGTGGTCCAGGAGCCTTTCTCGAAGCCGAACTCGATGCCTTCATCCGGAGCCTGCATGTTGAAGCCGGACATCTGGCGCACGAAGGCGTTGTCGTCCTCGAATCGATAACCGAAGGGCTGGTACATGCGGCCGGCCTTGACGTAGGCGCCGTTCTCGGTGATCCAGTAGCGGATGTTGGCTTCGAGATTGGTGGAATTGCCGGGTGCGAAACGCTGATCGATGTACACCGACAACCGGTTCGGGATCACGCCGAAGTCGAGATAGGCCCGCGCCTCTTCCACCGCGAAGTCGTTGGTGCTGCTCTGATTGGGCACATCCGAGAAGCTGTAGTTAGCGCGCGCGTTGCCGCCCACCGAGAGGAACTTCATGACCTGGCCGGTCCACAGGTCTTCGTCGCTGCCGATCTTTTTCGCCGCGAGCTGGGTCTGCGCGAAAGTGTTGCCGAAGACGCTGCGCATGCCGCCGCCGGTCGGATTCACATGGCACTGCACGCATTTCAATCCCATCTGTGCCGCGAGGTACGGCTCCGCGTTCGCCGTGCCCGCGAATGTGATCAGCGCGAATACGCTGAGGAGGCGCGCAAAAATCTTCGGGCGAATCATCGGACGTCTCCAGCGTTGACATCGAAGGGAATGAGCATGTCTCCTCCGGGCTTGCCGTCCGCGTCGCCGTCGAGCACGTGACCAGATTCGCCCGCGAGCGGCGCTGGCCCATCGCCATGCACGGACAACTGATAGCTGCCGGCGGCTAGCGGCGCTGCCGTGGTGAGTTCCACCACGTTTTGACGGCCCGTGGGCACGCGCACGCCGGCCAGTCTCACTGGCTGATCGGATGCGTCGCGCAGCGTGAAGGTGTCGACGCTCACGCGGGAGCTGTCGACATTGGCGTTGAAGATGACGGTGAGTTTTCCGAGTCCCGGAGCTGCAGCCTCCGACACGGCGGGAATCGTGCTGGTCACGATCAAGCGGTCGGGCGGCGCCGAGGTCATCGGCGCACCGGCAGCGATCCAGCGTCGCACGAGATCGATGCGATCCTGTGGAAGATAGGGCGGGCCATTCGCGGGCATGCGCACGCCGACAGCGGCCGTACCCTCTATCTTCTGCACGAGGTAACTGGCATTCGGGTTTCCAGGGCTCACGCGCAGTGTGCCCGGAGATTCGGCACTGGCGACGTTGACCAACAGCGCGTAGCTATTGCCCGCGTCGAGCCGCAATCCCTGCGGCGCGCCGGCACCGACATGACAGGTGGTGCAGACCGGGGTGAAGATGGTGTCCTGGATTTCCTGAAAATCGCCATTGGCACCCGGCAAATCCGTGATCGGACGGCCGTTTGCATCGAGCCCGGTACCGTCTCCGGCACAACCCGCGAGCAGGAGCACCACCGGCGGCACGAAAAAGCCCATGCAGGCCAGCAGCTTGTTGAATTGAGAGCTCACGGCATTCCCTTCTATCGACGTCCAGTCACTAAAGACTGAGTACCGGTGACGTCGCCCGTGGTTCCGCGCAGGCGCGTTCGGCTAGACTCTTTCGCCATCCCGAACCCGCCACCTCGAGGATTTGCAATGCCCGAGAATCACCGTCGTCGTTTTCTTACACAGACAGCCGCCATTGCCGCCTTGCCAATGCTGACCAGCATCGGTAGCGCTCAGGTTCCCGGAAGAAAGTTAGGCGTCGCGTTGTGCGGACTCGGCAGTCTCTCGACAAACCAGATCGCGCCTGCACTGCAAAAATCCCGCTTCTGCCGACTTGCGGGCATCGTCACCGGCACGCCATCGAAGGCGACGGAATGGCAGAAGAAATACGACCTGCCCGACAAGAGCATCTACAACTACCAGACCATGCAGCAGATGGCGTCGAACCCCGACATCGACATTGTCTACGTAGTGACGCCGAATTCGCTGCACATGGAACACACGCTGGCCGCGGCCGCGGCGGGTAAACACGTGTTCTGCGAAAAGCCGCTGGAAATTTCCGTCGAACGCTGCCAGCGCATGATCGACGCCTGCAAGAAGGCCGGCAAAATGCTCGGTGTGGGCTATCGCTTGCAGTTCGAGCCGAACACGCTCGAATGCATTCGACTGGCGCGCGAGAAAGTGCTCGGCGACGTCAAGATCATCGACGCCAATTTTGGCTTTGCCATCGGCGATCCCACGCAGTGGCGGCTGAAGCGCGCGCTCGCGGGCGGCGGCTCACTCATGGACGTTGGCATCTACTGCCTGCAGACCACGCGCATGATCACCGGCGAGGATCCCGTATGGATCAATGCCAGCGAGGTCAAGACCGACGCCGTCAAGTTCAAGGAAGTCGACGAAACTGTTCTGTGGCAGGCGAAATTCCCGAGCGGCGTGGTATCGAACTCCATCTGCACCTATTCCGCCAACGGACTCGCTGGCTTTCGTTGTGCGACCACGCGCGGTTGGTTCGCGATGGACCCGGCTTATTTCTATAACAACAATCGCGGCCGGCGCAGCGATGGCCCGGAGATCAATCTGGCGGCTCCCGACCAGTTCGCCACTGAGCTCGATGACTTCGCCGACTGCATCATCAACAAGCGGCCGACGAAGGTGCCCGGTGAAATGGGGCTCGCCGATGTGAAGGTGTTGTTAGCCATTTATGAGTCGATCAAGAAGGGGCGTCCCGTTTCCCTGGTGTAAATGGGGAAAATCCTCGTTTCTTCTCTACTTCACGTCTGTTTCAAACGGTCCTACGGGAAGACCGACGCCGTCGTAGAGATTGCACAGCGGACTGTCGGCCCAGCAGAAGCGCACGCGCGTGGCAGCGCGTGCATTCGTGTCCGTGAGCAGCACCTTGCCACCGCTCTGCAGTTGCGCGCGCACGAAACGACAGGTGTCCTGCGTGGTACCGCAAAGCTCAAAGCCGGAAGGATCCCTGCCGCCGATCACCCGTAACTCGCCCTCGAAAGCGCCGAGCGTGACCGAGACGTCGCCGCCGGCCAGCGTTGCGGAAACGGGCTGCGCGCCATAAGCCGACAACTTCTCGCCGAAGACCACATGACGAGCTGCGCGCGCCAGCCGCTTGCCGACGTCCTGTTTGTTGGCCGGATGGATGTCGTCGCGATTGCCGATGTCGATGGTCACCGCCAGTCCCGCATTCCCGTCCGCCGCCACGGCGCGCCGTTGAGCGTCGCGAAGCCGCGCCCAGCCGCTATCTACCGGTGTGTCGACGAGTTTTCCAAAGTTCGCCAGCTGCACGATCAGGAATGGCAACGGCGCGTCGAACTGGCGGCGCCAGTCCGCCATCCATGCGGCGAGCAATGCCTGGTAATTTCGCGCATCGTCGAGTCCCGCGTTTGCCTCGCCCTGGTACCACGCGACTCCGCGAAGCCCGTACCTGCCGAGCGGCGCGATCATCGCGTTGTAGAGCACGCTCACGCCGTTGAGCGATTCCCACGGCGTATGCGGCGGCGACCCCACCCCTTTCGGCGCAACTTGGTAACTCCAGCCGGTCAATGGAACGCGCGTACCGTCGGCCAGCAGCAATGCGCGTTCGCTCGCCGGACCGTAGATGCCGCCGTTGCCCCAGAAATCGTGCACGTTGACGACGATGGAATTCTCGCCCGCCTTCAGGAGCTTCGACGGCAGGTCATAGAGGCGCTGCGCGTCACCGTAGGTATTGCCCACGGCGCGGCCGTTCACCCAGGCGACATCGACGTCGTCCACGAGTCCGAGCGAGAGCTTCGCGGCCTGCTTTGCCTGTGCCCTGTCGAGCGTGGCGCGTGCGCGGTACCACATCATGCCGTCGTAACGGCCGAGCTCGGGCACGTTCCAGGTTTCCCAGTAGCCGAGGTCCGCGGGTGCCGGGGTCCAGCCGGGACTGTTCGACGACGAGGCCCAGGGCTGCGAGCCTCCGGTCACGGCGCGTTGCTCATTCCACCACTTCTGCCAGATCTCGCCCCAGTGCGAGAACGCCACGGGCTTGTTCGCCCGATACTCGCCTAACAACTCGAGCGGCTGCTGGTACCCGGGCAGCGGCCACAACGCCGCCTCGCTCATCCACGGCTCGATGCGCGAGCCGCCCCAGTTGGACGAGAGGATGCCCTGCGGCACGTTCACAGTCTTCTGCAGCTCGCGCACGAAGTAGTAGCACACGGCCGAGAAATGCTCGGTGGTGGTCGGCCCTGCCACTCGCCACTCGAGCGGCGCATCGAAATCCGCACGCGGCGCGGCGCTGTTGGCGCGCGCGATGGTGACCTGCCGGATGCGATCGTTGGCCGAGAGAGCCACTTCAGATTCTGCATCGAGCGTCTTGCGCACCGGCCATTCCATGTTGGATTGCCCGGAGCACAGCCACACGTCCCCGATCAGGATATCGCTGGCAGTCTGCGTTTTCGCACCTGCGCGCGCGACGAGAGTATGAGGCCCGCCGGCTGCCATCGCCGGCAGCGTCAGAAACCAGGCGCCCTTCGCGTCCGCCTTTGCGCTTGCGGATGCGCCGGCGATCGACACGCTGACTTCCTCACCGGCCGTCGCCCGGCCATATACGTTCAGCGGGCGGTCGCGCTGAAGCACTGCGTGATCGACGAACAGCCCGCTCAACAGCGGCTCTTCGGCCTGTGTCGCGCCGGTGAAGGCCATGGCCAGCAGAGCCCAAAATCCGACCAGCATTCGCTGTAACATCCGCACTCCCGCATGAATGAACCCGCGCAGATACTGGTCCGAGAGAACATCGATCTCAAGGCATTTCGCGAAGAGATAGTGCCGGCGTGCAAGCCGGTGGTGCTCAAGGATCTCAACAAGGATTGGCCCGCTGTGCGCGCCGGACGCGAGTCGCCGCGCGCACTCGCGAACTACCTTCGCAGCCTCGACCAGGGCAAGCAGATCATCGTGATGGAAGGCCCGCCCTCGATCCGCGGGCGCATTTTCTACCGCGAAGACATGAGCGGGTTCAATTTCGAACGCAAGCCCGGCATGGTCGGTGCGACCCTCGAACGGTTGCTCGCCCAGGCAGATGATGCGAATCCTTCAACGATTTTCATCGAGTCGGCGCAAACGGAAAATTGCCTTCCGGCCTTTGCCGCCGCGCATTCCATGCCGCTGGTAGCGCCCGAATTCCAGCCACGAATCTGGATCGGCAACCGCGTCATCGTGCGCACGCACTTCGACCTGTTCGAGAACATCGCCTGCGTGGTGGGCGGCCGCCGGCGCTTCACGCTTTTTCCGCCCGAGCAGGCGCCGAACCTGTACCTGGGTCCGGTCGATTTCACGCCTTCCGGTGTACCCGTCAGCATGGTGTCGCTGCTCGAACCGGACCTCGCGCGGTTCCCGCGTTTTGTCGAAGCATTGCGCAACGCGCAGAGCGCGGAGCTCACGCCCGGCGATGCGTTGTACATTCCCTATGGCTGGTGGCATCACGTCGAATCGCTGACGCCGTTCAACGTGCTGGTGAACTACTGGTGGAACACCGCGCCCAGGATGGGTAATCCCTTCGGCGTGTTGTTGCATGCGGCGCTCACGCTGCGCGACATGCCGGCCGATCAGCGTGCGGTGTGGCGCGAACTGTTCGAGCACTACATTTTCTCGGATCCCGAAGTCTCGATGGGCCACCTGACACCCGAACAGCGCGGCCTGCTCGGCCCGCCTTCCAAAAAGCGAACGCACGAGATTCGCGCCATTCTTGCGAGCGCTTTCGCGCGGCCGTGATCCCGGAACCATTGACGCGCGTGGCCGCTCGAAAGTGAATGAGGATCGAATGATGCGTGGCAATCAGATGGGCGCCATTGCGGCGCTTGCGATAGCAGTCTCACTGCTCGCCGCCTGCGGCGAAAGTATGGACTACCCACCCTCATCATCTTCGTCGTCTTCCAGTGGCGGCAACGCGCCCGAATTGCCAAACCCCGCGAGCGCGCCATCCCTGAAGACCACGATCGCCGGCCGATTCGGCGTGCTCGACTATCCCGTGGGCGCAGCCATCGAACCCGCATCCCTCACCAACGCGACCGAGTCCGCGCTGCTCATCAAGCACTTCAGCAGCATCACCGCCGAAAACGTCATGAAGCCAGACACGATCTGGCCCAGCGTGCCGGGTACGACGCAGCCCGCGGCCTCGCCGAACTTCGTGCGGGCCGACCTTCTCGTGAACTTTGCGCAAATCAACAACATCCAGCTTCGCGGCCACACGCTGCTGTGGCACCGCACGATTCCGTCGTGGATGCTTGCAGGGCCGACCACGCAGCCGCTCAACTACCGCGCCACCATCCAGCAGAACCTGCGCTACTACATCTTCGCGGTCGTCCAGCACTTCCCCAATGTGTATGCCTGGGATGTCGTCAACGAAGTAGCCAGCGACACGCAAAACTCCGCGAATCCGTATCGCACCGACAGCGACTGGTACCAGGCTTATAGCGTCGGCGGGCTCAACGGCAGCGACTACGTGCGCGACGCCTTCACTTTCGCCAACCAGGCTCGCTCGTCGATTGGCAAGAACAGCGCCACCATGAAGCTCATGCTGAACGACTACAACACCGAGCTTCCCGGCAAACGCGCCAATGTCATCCAGATCGTGCGCGAGCTGGTCAATGGCGGCTACGCCATCGACGGCGTCGGGCACCAGTTCCACCTGCAGCTCAACGCGGACGTGAACGAGGTCACGGCGGCGTTGGTCGCCGTCGAAGGTGTGTCGAGCACGCTGGTGAATCACGTGACCGAGCTGGACGTGTCGATCTACTCGGATCCCGGCAGTTGCTATTCGACGCCCGCCATCCCGCCCTGCCAGGCCGACTACGGCGCCAATCCGCCGCAGACCGTGCTCTCACAACAGGCGCTGCTGTATCGCGCACTGTTCAATGCCTTCAATCGCCCGAGCGTGACTTCGGTGAGCCTCTGGGGCATCGCCGACAATCACACCTGGCTCAACACCTTCCCGGTGTCCCGCACCAATCGTCCACTGCTGTTCGACACCGAGGGCCTTCCCAAATGGGCTTTCTGGGCCGTGGTCGATCCGTCGATCCGGGTTCCATAGTCGAGACGACCGCCGCGCGAATAAGGGACAATCGCAGCCGAACAATTCAGTCCGGCCGCGGCCGGTGGGGGACCCATGAAGTTAGTCATTACCGCGCTGGCCGCGCTCTGCCTGGGCACGTCCGCTGCCGGCGCCGCCGACGCGACTATTCTGGTGACGCACGAGCTCGATGCGGCACGTCCGGCTGAAATCGTCGTGGTGCCTTTCGCGCAGATCGCCGCGATCGCCCCTGCGCTGCGCATGTATCACGTCGTGGTGCGTGACGCGAAGGGCCGCGCACTCCCCCTGCAGATCACCAACTACCAGCATGATCATCGGGGCGCGCAGTACGACGACCTGGTGTTCACGTACGACTTCGCCGCGGGCGAGAAACGCGCGACTTTCACGGTCGAAGCAGTGGCCACCGCCACGCCACCCGATGCGCCCTGTGTGTATGCGCGCATGGTTCCCGAGCGCTTCGACGACGTCGCCTGGGAGAACGATCGCATCGCGCATCGCATGTACGGTTTCGCGCTCAACACGCCGGCTGCCGGCGGCGAACGGTTGCGCGGCAGCGGCATCGACGTATGGGCGAAGCGCGTCAGTTACCCGATCATCGATCGCTGGTACGCCAAGGGACACGATCAGTTTCACAAGGACGGGGAAGGCGAAGGGCTCGACCTCTACAGCATCGGTGGCTCGCGCGGCGCGGGCGGCACCGGCGTTTGGGACGGCACGAAGCTGTGGACTTCCGACAATTTCGTCGATGGCCAGGTGTTGTCCAACGGGCCGCGCCGTGCGGCATTCAAGCTCAACTACGCACCTTTCGATGCAGGCGCGCAAAGTCAGGTCTCCGAGACCAAACAATTCACGGTCGATTGCGGCCGCAACTTCGATACGGTCGAGAGCGTGTTCGATTTCCCGGGCAACGACGCCGTGGTCGGCATTGGCATCAGTGAACATCCGGCAGTGCAAGGTTTCCCCGCGGCCGTGCTGACGCGCGACCCGCAAGGCCGCTGGATGAGCTTCTGGGAAGAGAACCAGGACGGCGGGCTCGGCATCGCGGTGATCCTCGCCAATGACGCGACACCGACCGGCTTTGCGCACGAGGATGCGCCTGGCGGCAAAGGCAACTCTAACAACCTGCTGCTGGTGAAGGCCAGGGACGGCGTGCCGCTACGCTATCTCACCGGCGCCGGCTGGACGAAGAGCGGGCAGTTCGATGGGCGCGCCGCCTGGGAGCGCTACGTGAAGGAGTTTGCCGCGCGCACGCAGAAGCCTTTGACCGTCACCGTGAGTGCAGGCAAGTGAAGGCGGAGAAGCGGTGGTGGGGCGCCATGGCGCTGGCAGTTTTCGCGTCCTCGGCGTTCGCGCAGAACAAATATTTCGCCGACTGGCCGGCGGGCACCTCGCCTGCCGAAGTCGGCAAACGCGTGGCAGAGCGCTTCATCCCCACGCCGAACATGGAGATGAGCAGCCACGGCCCGCAGGCGCTGCATTACTCGCACGTGGCCACGTGGACCGGCGCGCTGCAGTTTGCAAGCCTGACCAAGGACGCGGACCTCGAGAAGCGCCTCGTCGATCGTTTCGATCCGTTCCTGACCGCCATCGGAACACTCGTGCCGCGCGCCGATCATGTGGACGGCACGGTGTTCGGCGCGCTGCCGCTCGAGCTCTACCTGCAGGAGGCGCGCGTTCGTTACCGCGTGATGGGCCTCGCGTTTGCCGACGCACAATGGGATCGGCCACTGCCCGACGGCCTCAGCAACCAGACGCGCTGGTGGATAGACGACATGTACATGATCACCGCGCTGCAG
>Ga0070677_10000395_pt1 | contig 15221 bp, 14 predicted proteins | sample KBSM63metaG_FD_64674 | JGI IMG/M metagenome (GOLD analysis project Ga0070677, IMG submission 64674) | Miscanthus rhizosphere microbial communities from Kellogg Biological Station, Michigan, USA - KBS M6-3 metaG | ecosystem: Host-associated > Plants > Roots > Rhizosphere > Soil ... | reverse complement strand
GCTGATGATCGCCTCGCAGACCGTGCCGATCCTGGTCCTGGCACCGATCCTGGTGATCTGGCTGGGCTTTGGGATCTGGCCCAAGGCTGTGGTCGTCGCCCTGGTCTGCTTCTTTCCGATCGCCGTGAACACCCTGGCCGGGCTTGGCTCGGCCGACCCGGAAGCGGCAAAGATGATGCGCACCCTCGATGCTTCGCGACGGCAGATCCTTTGGCGGGTCGAGACGCCGACTGCACTGCCACAGTTCTTCACCGGCGCCCGGCTGGCGGTTGTGATCGCCCCGATCGGCGCGGTCTTCGGCGAGTGGGTCGGTGCCAGCTCCGGCCTCGGACATCTGATCCTCCAGGACAACGCCCAGTTGGAAACCGCCCGGCTCTTCGCGGCGGTCGTGGTCCTCTCGGTGATGGCAATGGCTCTTTTTGCCCTGACGGCACTGGCGCAGCGTCGCATCGTCACTTGGCGATAGAAAGCAGGGGATGAAGCGCGCCCCGATCCCGGTGCTCGCCCTCGCCATCGCCCTCTCGGCCCTGGCGTTGGGCCTCTCCGCCTGCGGCGAGAAGAGCGAGGACGTGAAGGGCGAAGCGCAGCCCTTCACGTTGACGCTCGACTTCTACCCCAACCCCGATCACGCCGGGATCTACATGGCGCAGAAGCTCGGCTACTTCAAAGAAGCCGGCCTCGACGTCGACATCCAGACCCCCTCGGACCCGGCGGCGCCGATCAAGCAGGTCGCGGCCGGGCGCAGCGACCTGGCTGTTTCCTATGAGCCCGAGGTGATCCTGGCGCGCGAACAGGGCCTCAAGGTCAAGGCCGTCGCCGCCGTCGTAAACCGGCCCCTCACCTCGTTGATCTGGCTGAAGAAGTCCGGGATCGATGGCGTCGCCGGGCTGCGCGGCAAGACGGTCGCGACCGCCGGCATCCCCTACCAGGACGCCTATCTGAAGACGATCCTCGCCCGCGCCAAATTGCAGCCCTCCGACGTCAAAGCGGTCAACGTCGGCTTCGGCCTGCTCCCCGCCCTGCTCAGCGACCAGGCCCAGGCGATGCTCGGCGGTTTCAGCAACGTCGAGGGCGTAGATCTACGCCTGCGCGGCAAGGAGCCCGTCGTCACCCCCGTCGACAAGCTCGGCGTGCCGTCCTACGACGAGTTGGTCCTGGTCGCGAACGAAGGCCGGCTGGAAGAAGACCCGCAGGAGATTCGACTCTTCATCGCCGCCCTCGCCCGCGGCACCGAGGCCGCCGCCGCGGATCCGGAAGCGACCGCCGACGCCCTGCGCGAAGCGAACCCCGACCTCGACCCCAAGCTGACCCGGGCCGAGCTGGCGGCGACTTTGCCGTTGCTCGACCCCCCGCGCGGCAAACAGCCCTATGGCTATATGGACCCCGGCCTCTGGACGGAGTTCAGCGGCTGGATGCGCGACAACGAACTGATCGAGGGCCTGCCGCCGAGCGCGGAACTGCTCAGCGACGCCTACCTGCCGGGCGCGATCCCCGAATAGAGCGGCGCCCCTTCGCCGAGCAGGGCGGAGATCTTCTCCGGCGGCAAAGCCCGCGAAAAGAGGTGGCCTTGGGCGTAGTCGCAATCGAGCCGGCGCAGCTCGAGCATCTGCGGCTCGTTCTCCACACCCTCGGCGATCACGTCGAGGGAGAGTGCCCGCGCCATGCCGATGATCGCCTCGACGATCGCGGTGCGCTCCTGTTCGACCCCCAGCGCGTCGACGAACGAACGGTCGATCTTCAGCGCATCGAAGGGAAAACGGTTGAGGTAGGCCAGCGAGGAGTAGCCGGTGCCGAAGTCATCGAGCACCAACCCGACCCCGAGGTCGCTTAGCGCTTCCAGCGTGCCGTTTGCCGTCGCCGACTCCTCGACCAGAACGCTCTCGGTCACCTCGAGTCGCAAATGGACCGGATCGAGGCCGGTGCCGGCGAGGATCTCGCTGATCGCACTTGGGAGGTCGCGGTGGGTGACCTGACGGGCGGAGAGATTGACCGAGACGTCGAAGGGCCTCTCATCAGGTCGCAGTTCGTGCCACTCGAGCACCTGGCTGCAAGCTCTTTCCAGGGCCCAGCGGCCGAGCGGCTCGATCAGGCCGCTGTCCTCGGCGATCGGCACGAAGTCGCCGGGATCGAGCATGCCGCGCTCGGGGTGGCGCCAGCGAACCAGCGCCTCGAGACCGGTGATCTCGCCGCTGCGCAGGGCGATCACCGGCTGGTAGTGGAGCTCGAACTCGTTGTGCTCGAGCGCCTGGCGCAGCTCGCGCTCGACCTCCAGCCGGCGTAGAGCCCCGGCCCTCATCTCGGCATCGAAGAGCTCGCAGCGTGCCCTGCCGCGTTCCTTCGCCCGGTACATGGCGGCGTCGGCGTCGCGGATCAGCATGTCGGCGTCGATCGGCTCGCGGGTCGAGGGCCGGGCGACGGCGATGCCGACGCTGGCGCTGACGAAGTGCTCGGCGCCCTCCATTAAGTAGGGCTCGGCGAAGGCGGCGGCGATGCGATCGGCGATCGCCACCGCCTCGTCCTCGTCGGCGAGGCGGTCGACGAGGATCCCGAACTCGTCACCGCCGAAGCGGGCGACGATGTCGCCGGGCCTCAGGTGGGCGCGCAGGCGAGGCGCGACCGCGCAGAGCAGCTCGTCGCCGATGTGGTGGCCCATGCTGTCGTTGATCAGCTTGAAGTTGTCGAGGTCGAGGAAGAGGATCCCGACCGGCGAGCCGGAGACGGTGCTGCGCTTGAGCGCATCGCCGAGAGAGTCGATGAAGCTGAGTCGGTTCGGCAGCCCGGTCAGCGGGTCGTGGAGCACCCGGTGACGCAGGGCCTGGTCGGTGGCGTGTCGCTCGATCGCGTCGGCGAGCACGTTGGCCGAAGCCTGGAGGAAGTGGACGTCCTGGGGAGTGAAGCTGTTGGGCTCGGTGGAGTGGATGTCGAGCACGCCGAAGGGCTCTTGCTTGCCGTCGATCAGCACCGCGAGGCTGCTGCGTACGCCCAGCACGCGCAGCGCGGGCGGCATCGAGAAGCGTCGCTCACCCTCCCAGTCGTCGACGATCACGTGCAGCCTCGAATCGAGCGCGGCGCCGGCGTGGGAGTCTCGGGCAGCGGAGGCGCGAGCGGCGCCGACGACGCGATCCTCCAACCCGGCGCGCAAGCTGAGGCGACGTCCGTCGCGACCGATCTCCCAGATGCAGGCAGCGTCCACCCCCTCGATTCCCTGCATCAGCGCGACCGCCTCGGACATCAATACCTCCGGGTCGCCGTCCTGGAGAGCGCGGCCGCCGAGCCGCGCCACAGCCGCCTGCTGGGCGGCGGCGCGCTGGGCCTCCTGCTCGGCGTTCTTGCGCTCGGTGATGTCGTAGAGGACGCCGTGCCAGACCTGCGTACCCGTTTCGTCGGGCTCGAGCACGGCCTCGTCGAGGATCCAGACGGTGCGACCGTCGCGAGTGATCATCCGATAGTCGATCGGCGGTGGGTTGCGGGTGCCGATCATCGTGCGGCTCTCCTGCGAGAGCGCGCGTTCGCGATCGTCAGGGTGCAGAAGGCGCGCCCAGAGGCCGGGATCGGCGAGCCACTCCTCCGGGGAGTAGCCGAGGATGTCCTCGATCTGCGGGCTGACGTAGCGCCAGCGGCCCTCTTCGCCGAGCTCGGAGGCGTAGACGATCGCCGGCAGGCGCTCGATCAGGCGGCGATAATCTTCGCCGCCCTCGGAGATCTGATCGAGGAACTCGTTGACTCGCTTTTCGGGCCAGCTGCCGCCCCGCGTTGAGCTCTCCATTGCTCGCTTATCGACCGCTGCGACGCACGCTTGAGTTTGGCCGCTCAGAACCCTCTAAAGACCGACCGTCCAAGCTCCCGCCAAGCCGCGGAACGGGGCGTAGGGAGCGTAGAACTCCTCCACCTCCTCGACCGTGGCGCGGCGGCCGAGCCGGGCCAGGCGACCGACCAGCTTCAGGTAGATCAGGTCTCCGGCAGGCAGCGAATCGGCTTCGCCGCGACCGAAGAGGCCGAGGCACTGCACCGTCCAGGGACCGATCTCGCGCACGCCGAGCAGGCGGCGGTCGGCGTCCGGCTTGCCGAGGTCGCAGCGACCGCCGGCGACGAAGCCGGCGACCGCGCGCAGGGCGATCGCGCGCTTCAGAGCGAGCCCCATCGACTCCATTTCCACCGGTGCCCGGCCGGCGATCATGTCGGCCGTCGGCACGTCGCGCAGGCCCTCGCGCCCGGGGCCGAGGCGCAGGCCCCAGCGGCCGACCATGCGGCGCTGGATGCGGGCGGCACGACCGGTCTCGATCAGCTGCTTGACGACCGCCCAGGCGAGCGCCTCCCAGGCCCAGGGACGGCGGCGCGGGCGCAGATAAGGACGACGCCTCAACAAGGGCCCGAGCAGTGGATCGCCCCGAAAGCGTCGGTAGAACTCGCTGAGGTCATCGTCGACCCCGAGCGCGAAGCGCATCCGCTCGATCGCCAGCGCCAGATCGGCATCGCCCGCCTGGCGCGCCGGCCCGACCGCGCCCGGGCCCGGCACCGCGATCGCGTTCGGATCGAGCGGCTCGGCCCGCAGCGCGACCCTGTCCTTGCCCGGTTCCCAGGCGCGCACGAGGACCGGGCTGCCGTCGACGTGCAGGAGCCGCGAGGTGACGCCGCGTCGCACCCGCATCACCCCGTCCTCACTGCCGTAGGCGGGCAGCCGGAAGGGCGACGGAGGCCGGACCTCGACCTCGATGCTCACCGCCCGAGCAGGTGAACGTCGACAAGGAAGGAGCGGCTGGCGACGACGTTTTGCGGGCGCTCGCGCCGGCCCAAGCGACGCGGGCTGCGTTTGCGGCTCGCCACGGCCCCCACGGCGCGCACCGCGGCGACGGTGGCCGCTCCCGCGAGCACGCCGCCGGCGGCAGCGATCATCGCGGTCTTCGCCTCGCTGCGGACCGCGAGCGCCCCGGCGTCCTCACGCGGGAGCACCCGCACCGGGACCACCTCTAGCTCCATCTTGCTCACCCGGCCGACTGTAGCGCTGCGCGCGGCGCACGATCGGAACCTTCCCGCACCTTGCGCGGATCTAAAGCGACTTCTCGAAGATGCGGTACTTCTTGACCACCTTGCCGCCCATGCCCTCCATCGCTCGGTTCATCGGGCCGTTGGTCTCGAGGATCCAGCCCATCTCGCCTCCTTCGATCGTGCCCGGGCGAGCAGCCGTCTCGAGGTGCTTGAGGTAGAGGCCGGCGGCGACGCCGCTGTGCCGGTACTCGTGCTTGACCCCGAGCGCGAGGACCCGCAGCTGGTCGATCTTGCCCTTGCCGAGCAGGAACTTGAGCCAACCGGTCGGCAGCAGGCGCCCGTTCAGCTTGGCCAGCACCTGATTGATGTCGGGCAGCGTCAGCGCCGCGCCGACGACCTCGCCGTCCTTCTCGGCCATATAAGCCCAGTCCTCGTCGATCACCTGCTTCAGATTCTTGGCCTGGAACTCGACCTCGGCGTCGGTAATCGGGACGAAGCCCCAGTTGTCGCCCCAGGCCTCGTTGTAGACGTCCATGAAGCGGCGCACCTCGTCGGCCATGTCGCGCTTGCTCATGTTGCGGATCACGATGCCTTCGTCGCGCAGCGCCTTCTCGGCGGCGGCGTGGATCGCGGGATCGAAGCGTTCCCCCTCCTTGAGATCGCCGAACTGCAGCTCCCACATCAGCACGTCCATCGCCTTGGTCAGCCCCTCGGCTTCGATCCGCTCGCGGTAGTAGGGCGGATGCCAGGGCTCGAGGATCATCGGCCGCCTCTCAAAGCCCTCGATCAGGATGCCGATCTCGTCGTTGGTGGTGAAGTCCATCGGCCCGAGCAGGCGTGCCCGTCCCTTCTCCTTGGCCCAATCGGAGGCAGCGTCGAGCAGCGCCGCCGTCACCTCCGGATCGTCGGCGCTCTCGAAGAAGCCGAACATCGCGTCGTTCCCCCCCTGGAACTCGTCCCAGCGGTGATCGACCTGGACGCTGATCCGGCCCACCGGCTCGCCATCGCGCTCGGCGATGAAGTACTCCACCTCGGCGTGCTCGAAGTAGGGGTTCTTCTCACGGTCGAGGAACTCCATCCGCTCGAAGATCAAAGGCGCCACCCACTGTGGGTGGTCGCGGTGCAAGCCGAAGGGGACCTTGACGAAGCGCTTCAGCTCGCGCTTGCTGCGGACCGGTCTAATAGACACGCTTGCCACGGGACCCGGAACCTACACTCTGCCCCATGAGCGAGACAGCCAAGATCCCCGTCGACGTCTTCGAGAAGGCGCGCAGCCACGACCGGCTCGAGCAGCTGGAAGCAGCCAAGCAGCACGACCTCCTCCCCTACTTCCGCCTGCTCACCTCGCAGGCCGGCCCCGTGGTCGAGATGGAGGGGCGGGAGACGATCATGCTCGGCTCCAACAACTACCTGGGGCTGACCGGGGACGAGCGGGTCAAGCAGGCCGCCCGCGACGCGCTCGAGACCTACGGCACCGGCGTCACCGGTTCGCGCCTGCTCAACGGCACGACGCCGCTGCACGTGGCGCTCGAGAAGGAGCTGGCGGAGTGGATGCGGGCCGAGGACGCGATCGTCTTCTCGACCGGCTACCAATCGAACCTGGGCACGATCGGCACGATCCTCGAGCCCGGCGACACCGTGATCGTCGACTCCGGCGATCACGCCTCGATCCTCGACGGCTGCCGTCTCTCCGGCGCCAAGCTGCGGCCCTTCCGCCACAACCGCATGGACAAGCTGGAGAAGATGCTGCAGCGCGCGGCGGAGGACGGCGGTGGCATGCTCGTCGTCGTCGACGGTGTCTTCTCGATGGAGGGCGACGTCTGCGACCTGCCGCGCATCGTCGAGCTCTGCAAGGGCTACGGGGCGCGGCTGATGGTCGACGAGGCGCACGGCGCCGGCGTGCTCGGCGCCCGCGGCGCCGGCGCCTGCGAGCTCTTCGGCCTCGAGGACGAGGTCGACCTGCGGATGGGGACGTTCTCCAAGAGCCTCGCCTCCTGCGGCGGCTTCGTCGCCGGGCCGGCGGACGTCATCGAGTACCTGCGGATCTCCTCGCGCTCTTTCGTCTTCAGCGCCTCCGCCGTGCCGGCCGCGGTCGGCGCCGCCCTAGAGGCACTGCGGGTGATCCGCTCCGAGGGACCGCGACTCTTCGAGCGCCTGCTCGACAACGCCGAGTACCTGCGCGAGGGACTGCGCCACCTTGGTCTCGAGGTGGTCGAGCCCGGCACCCTGCCCGACGGCACGGTGGCGACCACGCCGGTGGTGCCGGTGGTGGTCGGCGACGACTGGCAGGCGGTCCTGCTCTGGAAGGCGCTCTATGACGCCGGCGTCTACACCAACGTCGCGATCCACCCGGCGGTGCCACCCGGCGGCGCTCTGCTGCGCACCAGCCTGATGGCTACCCACGAGCGCGAGCACCTCGACGGCGCATTGGGCACGATCGCCAGAGTTATCGAGAACTTTCCGGATCTACCCCGGTCGGGGTAGTTTCGGCCGCGAGCGAAACCCGAGACGCCAGACCGTCGACGAAAAATGTGCTCTTAGCGACCGCCCTGTGGTCTTTTTCCATCCGATGGGCTTGACGGTCGCCTCCCCCAACGCATAGCTTGCCCCCGCGCCGACCGCATCCCGGGGCAGGGACGCGATGGTGGAGCACTCAACTCAGCCAGGCCGAGGCAAATCGCCTCTCGGTCCGGTGCGCAGAGCTACCCAGTTAAAAGAACTCCGAAGGGAGGAGTCCCAGTGGATGCTGCTTCGATCGCCCCTGCTCAGACGACCGCACCCGTGGTGCAGGCCCCACAACACATGCAGGCGCTTGCCCGTGCCAACCGAGTGCGACTTGCGAGGGCGGAGCTGAAGCGCTCCATCGCTCGAGGCGACGTCGATGCGGCGGACGTGGTCCGCGACTGCCCCTGGGAGGCCGAGAGCATGACTCTCGCCGAGTTGCTGACCAGTCAGCGCCGCTGGGGCCGCACCCGCGCCCGCAAGTTCCTCGTCGGCCTCGCCCTCAACGAGAACAAGAAGCTGGGCACCCTCACCTCGCGCCAGCGCAGCCTGCTCGCCGGCGAACTCTCGTCGCATGTGACCGGCGAGCAGCCGGCGGTACTCGTCTAGTCCGCGGCGCTCTTGACCTTTGTCGGGCATAACCCCACAAAGGTCAAGAGCGCAGCCGGAACTCCCGGCCTCCGTCGGCCGTCAGACGTGGTCAGCCGCCACCGAAGCGGCCGACCTTGAAGGAGAGACCTCCCGAGGCGCGCTGGAAGGCGTGTCTCAGGGCGAGGAACGCGGCGATGAAGGCGACCGCGCCGACGGCGAGGCAGATCGCCAGGATCAGGCCGCCCAGGTAGAAGAGGCCACCGGTGACCACGACGAAGACCAAGCCGGCGAGCAGGGTGGTGTGCGAGCGGTAGCCGGCGAAGTGCTCGCGCACTGAGACCTCCAGGCCGCCGAGGCCGGCGAGCACGACGCCGACGCCGATCGCGGTCGGGTGACCGCCGATCGCGCCGATCGCGAGCGTCACGATGCCGGCGAGGACTGTCAGCTCGGCCAGCGGAAAATTCCCCCAGGGAGCCGGTGGCCGCTCCTCGGTTCGTGTCCTATCGCTCAACGGCCGCAAGCCGCCCGGATAACGGACATCCGGACGAGACCTTGACCCGCCACCAGCCCATCAGCATGCCGAGCGGCCCGAGGCGAGGGCGGGAGTGCCAGTGGCCGCATCCCGGCTCACCGACATCGGCCCGGGAGATGCGCATCCACTTGTGCTTGGCCGGCTCGGCCAGCATCTGCTCGAGCAACTCGCGGTTGCGCGTCTCCAGTTCGTCCTGCTTGAGCAGGGCGCGGCGGGCGACGGCGATTCGATCGGAAAGGGAATCGCGGACCCGCTCCAAGTCCTCCAGGCCCGCGACCCGCGGCACGTTCGAGCCGGCGGGTACGGCGGTGTCGAGAACGATGCGAGGGAAGGCCTCGGCGGCGAGGCGGGATAGCTCATGCTCGAGACGGCCGATCTGGCGGCGCAGCTCGACGCGCGCGAGGCGCTCGTCACCCCCCACTCGAAGCATCGTGAGTGTGTCTCGATCGAGCAGTTCTGGCATAAGCCCAAATCGAGTGTAAATCACGGCACCAAGGCAGAAAACCCACAAACCGTTAAGAGGAGATTTGCGGTGCGGGCGTCAGGCGTCGATCGCCGCGCAGGCAATCCAGAGCGCCTCGTCCACCGCCGCCTGCGGCACGCCCTTGACCTGGACGGCGACCACCGCGATCCGGCGCGTCTCCGCCTCGATCGTATGGTCGACCGGATGGCCGCCGAAAAGCAGCGTCAGCGGGGCCCGCCCATCGGCGATCGTCAGCGTTCCCTGCGGCAGCTCGGCGGGTTTGCCGGGCAACGACTCGCCCGGAGCGGAGTCGCGGATGCAGAGGTCCCCTTCGATCCGCGAGGCGTCGAAGGCGCGCAGGGCGATGCCGGTCTCGACCGTGGCGACGGTGAGCGCGTCCGCCGGCATGCCACGGCTGACGAAAGCGCCGTCGTGGAGCCGATCGAGGGCGAGTTGCTCGACCGGCGTGCGAGTGCGATCGGGGTCGAGCCCGATCTGGCGGAAGAAGACTCGATAGGCCCAGGGGATCGGCCGCTCTCTCATGTGGATCGCGTGCGAGCCATAGAAGCGATCGGAGAGATCGCGCAGGCGACGCCGGACCGGGTCCGGACTGCGGGCAACGCCGCCTTTGATCACGACCCAGGCGATGCCGAGGCCGGGGAACTCAGCCGCGATATGGGGCGCCACCCAGCCCTGTCGCGGCGGCGGCTCCCAACCGGGGTCTGAGCCGGCCGCCTCGGCGCGCGCCATCTCAATTCACCTCCGCGGCTCGGGTGGCGTCGAGCAGGCGGTCGACGTGGGCTTCGAGCCGGCTCGGGTCGAGCTCGCCGATGCTCGCGTCCTGCAGGGTGCCACCCGGGTAGACGTAGGCAAAAGTGGGACAGCCACCGACGCGGTAGAGGCTGCCGACGGCGCCGTCCCGGTCGTAGCCGACCGGCATTTCCCAGTCGTGGCGGCGGATGAGGTCGCGCACCGTGTCCCGGTCGTCACGGATATCGAGCGAGAGAAAGCTCACTTTGCCACCGTAACGCCGACTGACGCGATTGACCACATCCTGCTGTTCGACGCAGTTGCCGCCGCGCGAGAACCAGAACGAGATCACCAGCGGCCGGTCGAAGTAGTCGCAGACCCGGATCGCGCCAGGGGTGGAGATTTGGCAGGCGGGCTCGCGCCGCGACGATTCCGGACAGGGAGTCTCGGCGGTTTCGCAATCGTCCTGGGCGACGTTGGCGTCACCTTCCAGCTTCCCGGCCGCTCGCGGCACGGCGAACTCCGGCAACGGCCAGCGGGCCTCGAGCTTGTCGAGCCCGAGTGTTTCTTCGTCCTTGCCACCGAGGGTGTTGATCGTCGCGATGATGATCACCGCGGCGAAGATCAAGCCGACGATGAGCGAGTAGCGATCCCTCACCGCTCGCGCTCCAGGAGGACGAGCGCAGCCGGCAGCGCCACCATTACCCCGGCGAGGGCAACGCCGAGGTCGATCACGGTGACGAAGCCGAACTCGCGCAGCATCGTCACGTCGCTGACGATCAGGACGGCGAAGCCGGCAATGACGGTCACCGCCGAGGCGAGGACGGCGGGGCCGGTGCGCTCGTAGGCGCGCTGGATCGCCTCCCGCGCGGCGCCACCGTCCCGCTTCTCTTCGCGGAAGCGGGCGGCGAGGATGACGCTGAACTCGGTGGCGATCGCGATCGTCAGCGCACCCAAGGCCGCCGACATCGGGTTGAGGGGAATCTGGCTGACCCAGAGCACCAGCGACGACCAGCCGGTCGCGAGCAGGACCGGAATCAGGGGAACCAGGGCCCTGCGCACCGAGCGGTAGGCAACCAGCAGGACGAAGCCGACGGCAAGGAGTCCCGCCAACGTCAGCCAGTAACGGCTGCTCGACAGGTCAGAGGCAGCGGCGGCGGCGATCACCGGCAGCCCGGCGAAGCGAACCCTGACGCCCGCCGGGGGGCCGCCTGGCTCGCCCGGCGTCCCCACCTGGGAGCGCACCCGTTCGATCAGCGCCTGCTGATCCTCCAGCGACTGGGCACGGATTCCGAAGCTGAGCAGCGCCAGGTGCCCCGGCAAGCCGGTCTTCGGATCGACCGGCGCCAGCTGTTCGAGGTCGTAGGCGGGCAATTCGCGCAGCGTCGCCCGCACGTCCCTCGGGGTCAGCTGCTCCTCCCCCTTGCCGCTGACGAGGAAGTCCGAGAGCGCCGGTCCCGGGCATATTTCCGCCTCGAGGCAGCTCGGTCGCGGACCGCTGAAGCCGTTTTCGCGCAGGACCCGTTCCTTGAAGCCCGCCATCCATCTGATCGTCGCCGGGTCGGACAAGTCGGGGGCTTCGACGGCAATCTGCAGCTGGCCCGACACGCCGGTCACGTCCTGCACGTTCTCCAGGTCCTTGATCTCCCGCAGGCCTTGCGGCCCGAGCGAGCGGATGTCGGAGACGGTCTCGACCTGGGTCCCGAGGCCCCAGCCGATCACCGCCAGCGCCCCGCCGATGATCAGCACCCGGGCGGGATGCGCGAGCGAGATGCCGACGATCCGACCCAAGGGAAGCAGCGGCCGGGCGCTCCCCGTAACTGCCCCACCGCGGAGGCTGAGGGCAGCAAAGCCGGCGGTTACGGCGAGGGCGAGACCGATTGCGATTCCGAGCATGAGCAGCAGGCCGAAGCCGCGAACCATCGGGATCGGCGAGAGCTGCAGCGCCAGGAACCCGGCGCCGGTGGCGAGACAGGCGATCGCGATCGTCGGGCCGGCGCGTCCAGCGGCTGACCGGGCGGCCTCCGCGGGACTCGATCCCCCGGCGCACGCCTCGTCATAACGGGCCTGAAGCTGAATGGCGTAATCGACGACGAGGCCGATCAGGATCGGCAGCGTCGCGATCGAGGCGATCGTCAGCGAGCCGCCGAAGAGCTCGAGCAAGCCGAAGGTCAACGCCGCCGCCGCCGGCGCGATCGCCAGCGGCAGCAGTCGCCAACGCGAACGGAAGACCAGCATCAGGGTCAGCCCCATGACCACGATCGCGACCGCGAAGAGGATCAGCAGAGCGCTCTTCAGCGCCCCGGTGATGCCCTCGATCACAACCGGCGCGCCGCTGATCGTGTAGGTGCCGACGCCGTGCAGGCCAAAGCAGGCCTCCGGTTTGCCCTTGTAGGTGCAGGCGTTCCGCGGTGTCGTGTCGTAGACCGCTTCGCGGATCAGCGCCAAGGCGCGGCTGCGTTCGGAGTCGCTCAGGTCCGGCCGCAGGCGCAGGACGATCTGGGTCGAGTGGTTGTTCGGAAAGAGGTAGGCGAGCCTCGCCTTCGGCGTGCCGCGCGCCTGGCGCAGGTCGAAGACGACCGAGGCGAGGAAGTCGGGGTTGCCGATGCTCGGCGCGCTGGTAATCCCGTAGCGCGCCGCGACCTGAAGCAGGAATTCGCGCAGCTGCGCGGGTGGCACCGTGGCGGCGAGCCGGTGCAGCTGGTCTTCGATCTGCAGCACCGCCTCGTTGAGGAAGGTGCCGGGCCCCGCCAGGTACTGGACCGGGTCGAGCCGGGCGAGTTCGGTACAAGGGCCGGGGATCGGCCTGGCCCCTTTCGGCACGTTGCCCGAGAGGCAGCCCTCGAGCCGGATCAGGCGACCGAGGTTGGGGGTGAGGATCAGTTCCTGCAGGTCGCCCTCGGCGACGACGACCACCGGTTCTTCGCCGAAGACCTCGCGCACTCGTTCCGTGGCGCGGTAGCTCTCGCTGTCGCGATCAACCAGGGTGTCGGTGCCGGCGTCGGTCGGGAGCTGGGTAGCGGCCACTGCCGCCACCAGGGCGAGCACCGTCGAGACTGCCAGGACCACCCGTGCGTGACGGACGGCCCACGCCGCGATCCGGCTCAATCCATCGAGAGCGGGCCGGTTACGTCCGCGTTGAGGAACTGACTGACGAAGCGGTTTTCAGAGTCGAACAGCTCCTCCTTGGGGCCCGACTCGACGATCTTGCCGTTCCAGAGCACGGCGATGAAGTCAGAGACGCGCCGCGCCGTGTTGAGGTCGTGACTGATCACCAGGTAGCAGCCGCCGTTCTCCTCGTGCACCTCACGGACCAGCTCGCAGAGCAGCGCCGTGCGCACCGGATCGAGGCCGGAATCGGGCTCGTCGAACATCACGATCGCCGGTTCGAGCACCAGCGCGCGGGCGAAGCCGGCGCGCTTGCGCATGCCGCCGGAGAGCTCGTTCGGCATCTTGTAGATCGCCTCGCTCAGCCCCACCTCCTTGAGCCGGCGATTGCAGATCTCGCCGATCTCTTCCTCGCTCTTGTCGGTGTGCTGACGCAGCGGGAAGGCGGTGTTGTCGTAGATGTTCATCGAGCCGAAGAGGGCGCCGTCCTGGAAGAGCAGGCCGAACTTCTTGCGCACCTCGAAGAGTTCGTCGTCGGTCATGTTCGGGATCGACTCCCCGTGCACGAGCACGTCGCCGGAGTCCGGGTAGAGCAGGCCGACGATGTGCTTGATCAGCACGCTCTTGCCCGTTCCCGAGGGGCCGAGCACCATCGAGATCTGATCCTCGGGCAGGCCGAGGTTGAGTCCGTTGAGGATGCGGGCGCGGCCGAACTGCTTGACCAGGTCGATGATCTCGATCGCGTCCTCGCCGCCGTGGTCGCGCTTGCGCCCGGTGTGGAAGCGGTAGGGATCGGACTCCGCGGGGTCGACGCCGGGAATGACGAAGTCGCGACCCATCGTCATCCCGTCCTCGCTGACGTAGGGGCCGCTGTGGGCGGGTTCGGGCGTGACCGGATCGGCCGCCTCGGCGGTCGTCTCCGCCTCGGCCTCGAACTCGGCGTCGTCGGGTCGGGTCGGATCGTCCATAGACATAGGTTAAGTCAGCCTCCTATCGGCGCCCGCGGGTTGGCCCCCCAGAAGACCAGGGTGCCCAGCATCCCGATGATGTGAACCAAGACGATGTTGAGGACCATCGACTTCGCGGTCGCCGTACCCACCCCGACCGGACCGCCCGAAGCCGTGTACCCGTAGTAGCAGCCGACCATCACGATCGCGGTCGCCATGAACATGCCCTTGATCAGGCTGAAGAGCAGATCGGGCGGGTTCTGGAACATCCAGAAGATCAGCAGGTAGCCACCGGAGGAGACGTCGCCGATCTGCTGGACCACCGCCAGGTAGCTGGCGAAGTACATGATCCCGATCCCGCAGAGGTACATGAAGGGGAAGGCGATCCAGGCGGCGAGCAGACGGGTCGCGCAGAGGAAGGTGACCGGCGGCACCCCCATCACCTCGAGCGCGTCGATCTCGTCGGAGATCCGCATTGCGCCGAGCTCGGCGACGATCCCGGTCCCCACCTTGGCCGCCAGCATGTAGCCGAAGGCGTAGGGCATGATCTCGCGCAGGTCACACCAGGCCGAGAAGACGCCGGCGTAGGCAGGCGCGCCCTGGGCGCGCAGCAGGTAGGCGCCCTCGATCCCGCACTGCAGGCCGAGGATGAAGACGAGGCCCCAGATGATCAGCGCCGAGCCGAGGATCAGGATGCCGGCCTGGCGCAGGCTCTCGCCGAAGAAACGCAGGACGCGGCCGCTGTAGACGAGACCGGCGACGCGCGAGCCGAAGCGGGCGATCTCTCCGAAGGAGTCGAGCCAGCCGCGCGGGACCTCGAGCCAGGCGTTCATCGGATCGTCTGAAGCTCCGGGTTGGTGGCGAGCAGGGTCTGGGTGAAGGCGTAGTTGAAGGCGAAGACGCCCATGAAGGCGATCACGACCGCCTGGTTGACGGCGCGGCCGACTCCGGCGGCGCCGCCGGAGGCGGTCATCCCCTTGTATGAGCAGACCACGGCGATGATCGCGCCGAAGAGAGTGCACTTGATCACCGAGCCCCAGAGGTCGGTGATCGAGGCGTTGGAGAAGAGGGTGGCGAAGAAGCCGCCGAGCGACTGGTGGTAGAGCAGCTCGGCGCCGATGCCGCCGGAGATGCCGAAGACCAGGGCGTAGATGTCGAGCAGGCCGGTGATCACCATCAGCGCCAGGAAGCGCGGCACGACCAGGTTCTTGATCGGGTCGACGCCCAGCACCTGCAGGGCGTCGAGCTCCTCGCGGATCTTGCGGGCGCCGAGGTCGGCGGTGATCGCCGTGCCGGCGACGCCGGCGACGACGACGGCGGTGACGAAGGGGGCGAACTCGCG
>Ga0070677_10000376_pt1 | contig 15750 bp, 17 predicted proteins | sample KBSM63metaG_FD_64674 | JGI IMG/M metagenome (GOLD analysis project Ga0070677, IMG submission 64674) | Miscanthus rhizosphere microbial communities from Kellogg Biological Station, Michigan, USA - KBS M6-3 metaG | ecosystem: Host-associated > Plants > Roots > Rhizosphere > Soil ... | reverse complement strand
GACTCGCAGTGCATGCCGGCGATCGTCGCCAGGACCTCGGCCGGAGCGGCCGCCCGGTCGGCGATCAAGGCTTCGTAGCGGGAGCCATAGAGCATCGGCCGCATGTTGTCGGACATGCCACCGTCGACGGCGACGTAGGTGCGCACGCCGGGAATCTCCTTGACCGTGCCGACGCGGTAGGCGGTGACGCCGGCGTTGCCGACCAGCGAGCGCCCCGGCTCGATCAGGATGCGGACCCCGTCGCCGAAGACCTCCTTGACGCCCGCGACCTTGACGTCGACGTAGGAGTCGATCGAGGGCGGCTCGTCCTCGGCCATGTAGGCGATGCCGAGGCCGCCGCCGACGTTGACGATCCGACACCACTCGCCGGCGAGCTCGCCGAGCGCCCGAATTGCCAGCGTGTAGGGCTCCAGCTCGAAGATCTGCGAGCCGATGTGGGCGTGCAGGCCGGTCAGGTTGAGGATGTCGGAGGCGAGCACTCGCTCGATCGCGCGCGCGGCCAGCCCGTCCTCGAGGCCGAAGCCGAACTTGGAGTCGAGCTGGCCGGTGGTGATGTAGTCGTGGGTCGAGGGCTTGATTCCCGGAGTGACCCGGATCAGCACGTCCTGCGGCTGCTCGAGCAGCCGCTCGCAGCGATCGATCTCATCGAACGAGTCGAGGATCAGGTGACCGACGCCGGAGCGGGCGGCAAAGAGGATCTCCTCGTCGCTCTTGTTGTTGCCGTGCATGTGGATGCGGGCCGGGTCGAAACCGGCGCGCAGTGCCATGTGCAGCTCGCCGCCCGAGGCGACGTCGACCGACAATCCCTCCGCTGCAAAGAGGCGGTAGGCGGCGGTGCAGGGCAGCGACTTGCTGGCGAAGAGGACTTCGTAGTCGGCGCCGCGCTGCTCGAACGCCGTGCGGTAGGAGCGCGCCCGAGCGCGCATCTCGTCCTCGGCGTAGATGTAGGCGGGGGTGCCGAACTCCGCCGCGAGATCGACCACGTCGCAACTGGCGACCTCCAGGTGGCCGCGCTCGTTGACACGGCTGCCGGCCGGGTAGACCGGCGATCCCTCGATCGGGTCAGCCACCGCACCGGCTTGTCCGCGCTCCGCCATAGGCGGGCATTGTGACGGTTAAGGCGTGGCCCGGGCTGTAGGGCGGCTCAGTGTTTGCCGCCGAGCAGGCCGCCGACCGTTTCGTCGACCGTTTTCACGGTTTCATCGACGGTTTTGCCGACGACCGATTCGGGCCCGGCGACGTTGTTGACGGTTTCTTCGGTGACTTTGGTGACACCGGTGCTGCCGAGCGCGCCGCCGGTGGCCTGATCGACTCCGGAGACGGTTTTGTTGACCGTGCCGGTGACCACTTCCGAGGTCGAAGACGAGCCGCTGCCGCCGGCCCCCGGGCCACTGGTACCCGGGTTCGAGCCACCGCCCCCTCCCCCGCCATTGCCACCGTTGTCCGCCGGGCCGCTGGAGCTCGCCGAGCCGCTCGGGCTGGAGGCGTTGCCCGACGTCTGATCGGTCGGCCCGGAACCCGGGACCTCGCTCGTGGGCGAGGGCGACGTCGTCGCCGGCGCCGGGCTGGCATCGACGGCCGCTTTGCTGCCGCTGCCCTCGGGACCGCGGTCTGTCCCGGTCCCGGCGCGCCCGCCGGTGGTCGCGGCAGATGCGCCGGCCGCCACCGCGGGGGTCGGTGTCGATCCGGCGCCGGTCCCACCGTTGGACTGACTGGGCGCTACGGCGGAGTCATCTCCACCGCCGATGTTGAGATCCGTGAGCGGCCAGTCGCGCAGGGCTTGAAAGGAGACGAGCATGACGAAGGCGACCACGGCAGCGGCAACCAAGGCGGTGCCGGACACCGCTCCCGCTAGATAGGTGTGAGCCTGACGAATCATTCCCGGGCCTCGTCGCTCCATACCCAGGCTCGCACGCTCCAACTCCAGGGGAATACCTAATAATTGGATTTCCTAAGGAATTTTTAGTAGTTCGGCCGTTTTTGGGACCAAACTCCCCGAGTGCTACAGGTAGCCGAGCGGATCGGTGGGCGCGCCGCCGATCCTCACCTCGAAATGGAGGTGGTCGCCGAAGCAGTGCCCGGTGCAGCCGACGTAGCCGATCACGTCGCCCTGGGAGACGCTCTGGCCTGAGCTGACCGCAAAGGCCGACTGGTGGGCGTAACAGGTCTGCAGCCCACCGCCGTGGTCAAGGCAGGTGAAGTTGCCGTAGCCACCGCTTTCGGCTTCGGACTGCATCAGGACGACGCTGCCGTCGGCGGCAGCCCGGATCGGCGTGCCTGCGGGCACGGCGATGTCGATGCCCTCGTGCATGCGTCCCCAGCGCATGCCGAAACCGGAGACGACCGGGCCGTCGACCGGCCAGATGAACTGGCCCGAGCCCTGGCGGATCGGTCCGGCGGGGAGCGGCGAAGAGGCCATTTCCCCGAGCTGGGCGGCGAGTTCGGCCTGGATTTCCGCGACGTCGCCGTCGAGGTCTTCTTCGGTCTGTTCGATCTTCTTCAGCGCCGCGACGCGGTCTGCCCGGGCCGAGACGAGGGCGGACTGGCGGCTCTGCACGGCGGCCCGCGCGTTCGCCAGCGCCTGCTCTTCGGCGGCGATCGCGTCGCGGGCGGCCTCGATCCGGTCCTTGGCGCTGCGCAGGCGGGTCACGGTGCGCTGGATCTGGTCGCGCAGTTCGCGTACCCGCCCGACGACCGCTTCGTCGTTGCCCCGGATGCGGTTGAGGTATTCGGTGCGATCGATCAGGTCGTCGTAACCGTTGGCGCCGACGATGACGCTGAGCACGTCAGGGGTTCCGGTCTCATAGATCGCGACCAGACGTTCGCGCAGAGCGATCAGCGCTCGCTTCAGGTGAGCGCGCATTTTGGCCAGGCGTTGCTTCGCCACGTCGAGCACGGCAACCGCGCGATCCAGTTCGACCTGCTTGGCGTCGAGGCGGACTTTCACCGCCGCCTCTTGATTGCGCAGGTCGGCAACCTCGGTGGTGAGGCGGCCGATGCGCGCGCGGTAGCGCGAGATGGTCGAAGTCAGCACGCCGGAGCGTTCGTGCACCTTGGACAGCTTCGCTTCCTTGGCGTCGAGCTGCGATTCGAGGTCTTCGGCGGAGGCAGCGCCGGCGGCAAGCAGCATGATCAGCGCCGCCGCGACGGCAAGGAGAGCCGCCAGGGCAAAGCGGGACTTGAGCATTGAGGCGAGGCTAGCCAAGTCGAGATGGCGCCACTTGCAGGGAAATCGGCCTGCAAGTGGGCTTGCGACTCAGGCGCCGGGCGGGATGTTCTCGACGCGCAGGAGGCCTTCCGGAGCCTGCTCCTCCATCTGCAGGGTGGTGTGGTCGATGCCGAAGCGCTCGTGCAGGAGCAACTCGATCCGGGCCCGCACCAGGTCGCGATCGCAGTCCGCGGTGACGACAACGTGGGCGGCGAGCGCGCCGAAGCCGGAGGTGACGGTCCAGATGTGCAGGTCGTGGACGGAGAGCACGCTCTCCTCGGCGCAGATCGCCGCCCCGGCGGCATCGACGTCGAGACCCGCCGGCGCCGCCTCCATCAGGACGTCGAGGGGCTCCTTGATCAGGCGCCATGAGGAGAGCAGGATGAGGACCGAGATCGCGAGGCTGACGATCGGATCGACGACGTCCGAGCCGCCGGCGAGGACGACCACACCGGCGAGGACGACGCCGATCGAGCCGAGCGCGTCGGCGGCGGAATGCCGCAGCACCCCCTCGAGGTTGACGTCGGCACGCTCTCCCCCGGCCAGCACCACGGTCGCGGCGACGTTTCCGGCCAAGCCGAGCAAGCCAAGACCCAACACGCCGCCCCCGTCGATCGAAGGCGGATCGCCGAGGCGACCGATCGCCGCGTAACCGATCACGATCGCGACGGCAACCAGCAGCAGCCCATTGACCAGCGCCGCCAAAATCTCCGAGCGCTGGTAGCCAAAGGTCATCCTCCCCCCGGCCGGCCGCGCCGCCAACCCCGCCGCAAACAGCGCCAGAGCAATCGCGCCGACATCGGAAAGCACGTGCCCCGCGTCGGCAAGGACGGCCAGCGACCCGGTAAGCACCCCGCCCACCACCTCGACAAGAAGCATCGCGGCATTGATCGCCAGAGCAATCCACATCCGCTGCCGACTGTCACCTCGCCGGGCGTCAAGCGTGTGCTCGTGAGCGTGCGAGTGAGAGTGCACGCGCCGAGCTTAGGACCTGCCCCGGCAGGGGTGGAACGTCTTGTACTTTTTCGGCAGTTCCTCGCGGCGCCAGCCACCGCGTCTCCACCGAAAAAGTTAAGTGGAACCCCTGCCGGGGCAGGTCCTCAGGCCGGAACGGGCTCCTTCGGCTTCTCGGCCATCGCCGCATCGGCCACTTCGGCCGCATATCCCAGCCGCTCGGCATATTCCCGCGCCTGCATACGGGAGATGACCATGCGCTGGATCTCCGCCGTGCCCTCGAACAGCTGGTAGATCTTGGCGTCGCGGAACCACTTCTCCAGCGGGCACTCGGTACTCCAGGCGTAGGGACCGACCAGGTCCATCAGGGTGGTCGTCGCCCACATCGTCACGTCTCCGGCCTTGAGCTTCGACATCGAGCCCTGGCCGCCGCGCATCGGAATCCCGTTGCGTCCCATCCAGGCGGCTCGTTGGACCAGCAGTCGCGCCGATTCGATCTCGGTGGCGACGTCGGCGAGCACCTGCTGGATGCGCTGCTCCTGCAGCGCCGGTCGGCCCTCGACCTTCTGCCCGTCGAGGTACTCGAGGGTCCACTCGTAGGCGGCCTGGCCGATGCCGAGAGCGGAAGCGCCGACCAGCGGCCGGGTCATCTCAAAGGTCGCGAGGGCGTCGGCGCCGCTTGACTTCTTGCCTTCCCTGCCCCGCTGCAGCTTGCGCTCCAGCTTCTCCTCGCCGCCGAGCAGGTTCTCGGCCGGAATGCGGCAGTCGTCGAGGACGACCTCGGCGGTGTGCGAGGCGCGGATCCCGAGCTTGGACTCCTTCTTGCCCTGGGCCAGGCCGGGGGTGCCCTTGCCGACCACGAACGAAGCCTGACCGCGCGTGCCCAGGGCGGGGTCGACGGTGGCGACGACGACGTGGACGTCGGCGATGCCGCCGTTGGTGATGAAGACCTTGGTTCCGTTGAGGACCCACTCGTCGCCGTCGCGCTTGGCGGTCGTCTTCAGGCTCTTCACGTCGGAGCCGGCCTGCGGCTCGGTCACGGCGTAGGCGCCGAGCTTGATTTCGTCGCCACTGCCGAAGCACTCGGGGACCCACCGGGCAATCTGCTCGGGGGTGCCCGAGGAGGCGATGCCGGCGGCGGCGAGGCCGGAGCCGGAGATCGCCAGGGCGGTGCCGGCGCAGCCCCAGTGGAACTCCTCGGCCGAGATCACCTGCATCTGGCCCTGCTCGTCGGCCGCGTTGCGCTGAATGCCCTCGAGGCCACCGAAGCCCTGCTTGCGCGCCTCTTTGATCACCTCCCAGGGGGTGCTCTCCTCTTCGTCGTGCTTGCGGGCGGCGGGCCTGATCACCTCGCGGGCGAAGGTCCGGCAGCGCTCCTTGTACTCCAGCTGCTCGTCATTAAGTGAGAAATCCATGGTTCCTTCCTCGGGCTGAGCGGTGGGCGCGACTGATTGACTGGTCAGTCAACCAGTACGCCAAAGGTTAGCTGACCAGCCGGCCACCGCCCCGCCTGTAGCGTTCCGCCCTTGGCCCGAAAACGCCCCATCAACGCCGACCTGCCGACTCCCTCGCCGACGGTGGAGAAGGCGAGCGCCGACACCGAAGGGCGGCCGGCTCCGGCCGCGACGAAGAAAAAGCGCAGGCCGGTGCCGACCGCGTTGAAGGCGATCGGCGGCCTGGTCTTGGTCGCGGTCGTCTTTCTCCTCGCCGCGGTGCTCGGCGGCGGCGGTTCGAACAAGCCGGCGGAAAAACCGGCGCCGGCGCCGGTCCAGGCCCCGGTGGAAGAACCTGAGGAAAAGCAGACGCCCACCGCCGAAGCGGCTGAAGAACTCGGCTACCCCGCCTTCGCCACCAACAACACGACCCGCGTCGGCGGCGAAGACGCGGCCACAACCGCGGCCGGAGTCGCGCTTGCCGTCTTCCCTTCGGCCAAAGTCGCGCAACGACCCAAGGCGGTGACGCTGGTCGACGAAGGGGAATGGCAGGGGGCCGTCGCGGCCGCGGTGCTGATGTCAGCGCCCGTGCGGGCACCGCTCCTTGTCACCAGTGGCGGGGATATTCCCGATCCCACCTCGCAGGCGCTGGCGACCCTCGACCCCCAGGGCAGCTCCGCCACCGACAAAGCGCAGGTCTTCGCGATCGGGTCGGCCCCGGTCCCCGATGACCTGCGCGCGACCAAGCTCAACGGAGACGACCCGGCCGGCCTCGCCGTATCGATTGCCGAATTGCGCGACGAACTGCTCGGCGGCAAACCGCGACACATCGTCCTCGCCCCCGCGGAAGACTCCGCCTTCGCGATGCCGGCGGCGGCCTGGGCAGCGCGTTCGGGTGATCCGGTTCTCTTCAGCGGCAGCAACTCGCTGCCGCAGGCGAGCGCGAAGTACCTGCGAAGCGAGTCGAAGGCTCCCGTCTTCGTCCTCGGCCCCTCGACGGCGATCTCGTCCGCCGTAGTGCGTGAAGTCGCCAAGATCGGCAATCCGGTGCGGCGCGTCTCCGGCGAGGACCCGGTCGAAAACTCAATCGCCCTGGCCCGCTACGCAAGCGGTGGCTTTGGCTGGAATATCAATGACCCGGGGCACGGATTCGTCGTCGCCCGCAGCGACGAACCGCTGCTGGGTGCGGTCGCCGCGCCGCTCTCGGCCTCCGGTACCTGGGGTCCGCTGCTGCTTACCGACGACGCCGATACGCTGCCGGTGCCGCTGCGGGATTACTTTCTCGACATCAAGCCCGGCTACACGACCGACCCGACCCGCGCCTTCTACAACCACGTTTGGGTGATCGGTGACCAGGAGGCCATTGACGTGAACCAGCAAGCAGAGATCGACCAACTGGCCGAACTGGCCAAGATCGGTGGGGAAGAATGAGCGAAGCCGAGACCCCTGACCTGCTCAGCGAGGCCCACCGGGTCACCGCCGAGGACATCCGCGCCCTCGCCGGCGCCTCCACTCCCCACTTCGCCCTGCAGGTGCGCAACCGCATCCGCAGATTGATCGAGCCGTTGGCCGCCGAGGACCCGGCGCGGCGGGAAGGCGAACGCAAGATCGCCGAGCTGGAAGAGCTGGCCGAGCACAGCGGCGACCCGCGCGGGACGCTGGGGATCTCCTCGCATTGAAGAACCTCGCGCCCGGCGTCTGGCGGCTGAAGGAGTTTCCGCTGCCGTCGATCAACGTCTACCTCGCCGAGGACGTCCTGATCGACGCCGGCCGGACCTGGGATCGGCGCCGCATTTTCGCCGAGCTCGAGGGTCGAGAGATCTCGATGCTGGCGCTGACCCACGTCCACCCCGACCACCAGGGCGTCGCCAAGGACGTCTGCGAAGCGCGGAGGATTCCGCTCGCCTGTCACCCCGACGACGTCGACGCGATGGAGGGCCGGCGGCCGGTGGCGGCTTCCTCGCACCCGATCGCCCAGCTGTCGGGACGCTTCTGGGCAGGGCCTCCCCATCCGGTTGACAAAACCTTCGCCGAGGGCGATGAGGTCGCCGGCTTCCGCGTCGTCCATGCCCCCGGCCACTCACCCGGCGAGGTGATCTTCTTCCGCGACTCGGATCGGGTGGCGATCTGCGGCGACGTGATCCGCAGCATGAGCTACGCGACCGGGCGCCCGCTGATCGCCGAGCCGCCCGAGTTCTTCAACACCGACAGCGCCGAAAACCGCCGCTCGATCCGCAAGCTGGCGGACCTCGAACCCAGCCTGATCCTCCCAGGGCACGGCCCCGCAGTCACCGACATCGCCGCCTTCGAGCGCTTCGTCTCCCGCCTGCCTGCCTAGCCCGCAACTCGCCGTCCATCGGCGTGTCCCAAGCATTAACCAACCCAGTTATGGGTAGAGCCCAGGCACGTCAACCCAAAGGGGGTTCCATGGAGGCTTTGAAGAAGAGGCGCCCATCGCCGGCGATGGTCGTGGCGGTGATCGCGCTGATCGTGGCACTGGCGGGAACGGCCTACGCAGCGCAGAGCATCAACGGCGGTTCGATCAAAAAGCAGACGATCGGCGGCGGCAAGCTCAAGAAGAAGACGCTGACCGGCTTCCAGATCAACACCAACAAGCTAGGTGTGGTGCCGACAGCGAAGCGAGCCACGCACACCTACTGGGCGGTCGTCAACAACCCGAGCGGCGCCGGCAATGCCACGCTGGCCAGGGCAAGTGACGCCGGCATCACGGCGGCCGAGGGTGGCGGTGCCGTCGCTGTGATCTTCCCGACCAACATCAGCGGCTGCGCGAACGTCTCTTCGCGTAACAACGCCGGGACCACCGTCCCCGGCGCCGGCTTCGCGCAGACAAACGTCGCGCCGACCAACCCGAACGCGATCGAAGTCCGCACCCGCGACGAAAAAGGCGCCGACCAGGACGCCGACTTCCACTTGATCGTCGTCTGCCCATAAGGGCTAGGCTGACGGCGTGAGCGACGCGGGACACGGCTTCAAAGAGGGTGACAAGGTCTGGGTGGAGGACGGCGAGGGCCGTCACCACCCGGGCATCTTCGTCGCCGACAACGAGAGCTCCGGCTGGTTCGGCGGTGGCCCCAGCGCCTACGTGGTCCACCCCGAGGCCAAACAGGCCGAGGTCGTCTCGACCTTCCGCATCACCCCGCGCGACGAGTAACGCCGGGAGCGCTCCGCTTTGCTCGCCTACGTCTTCTGGCACCGGCCCGGGGACGGTGTCGATGTGGCGGAGTACGAGCGGGGGCTACGGGCCTTCCACAGCGAGCTCGACTACCCGTCGGCGTCCTTTCGTCTTGAGCGATTCCCGTTTGGGAGGGATGGCGGCTACGAGGACTGGTACCTGACGGAATCCTGGGCCGGGTTGGGCAAGCTGAACGAGCGCGCCGTCGATGCCCGCCACCGCACCGCCCACGACCGCGTCGCGGCTCGGACCGTTCGCGGATGGGGCGGCGTCTACGGACTGCTGCGAGGCGAGGAGCGGGTCCCGGCGGGAACGGAATGGTTCGAGAAGCCACGCGGCGAGAGGAGCGAGGATTTCCTTGCCTCCCGACCAGAGGAAACGATCTGGCGGCGGCAGATGGTGCTCGGTCCCGCTCCTGAGTTTTGTGCGGCGGCCGCCGCGACAACGACGCGCACCGCGATCTAGCGTCGGCTAGTCCGCCACGCGCGCGGCGGCCATGTCGACGCGCTCGCCTTTGAATGGGACGCCCTCGGCAACCAGGTGGCGGCGCTGACGGGCACCCTTTGCCAGCGAGCCGTCGGCGCGGACGACACGCCACCAGGGCAGGTCGGGATCGTCGGTCTCGAAGAGGACCGTGCCGGCGAAGCGCGGCGCGCCGGGAGAGACGTCGCCGTAGGTGCGCACGAACCCTTCCGGGATCTCGCTCACGCGAGTGAGGACTTCAAGGGCGTGCTCTTGACCTTTGTCAGGCATAACCCCACAAAAGTCAAATTCAAGCGGCGGCGGTAGCGGCGCCTGCCGGGCCGAAGGCCGCGATGATGCGGTTCTGGAACTCGGAGAGCTCCTCGGGGGAGATGAAGTAGGTGGGCGGGGTGAGGAAGAGCCCGTCGGCGCGCTCGGCGGTCTCTTCGACCCGCGCGCGAACCTTGTCGAGTGGGCCGGCGGCGCAGTAGGCGTCGACCATCTCGTCGCTGATCGCGGCCGGGACCGCGGCGAGGTCGCCGCGGCGAAAGGCCTCACCCGCGGCGACGGCGTTGTCGGTGAAGCCGTGCAACTCCCAGAGCGGCATGTAGGTCTTGACCGTTGCGTAGAAGGAGATCGTGCGGCGGGCCATGTCGATTGCGCGTGCCTCGTCGTCGTCGATCGCGCAGCAGACCGTGGGCAGGTAGTCGAAGCCGGCGCGCTCGCGCCCGGAGCGGCGCAGCCCCTCCTCGAAGGAGCTGACGACGACCTCGTCGATCCAGCGCAGGCTCTGGATCGGGTGTCCGATCAAGCCGTCGGCGACGTCGCCGGCCATCCGGCACATGCCGCCCTGCACGCCTGCCGTGTAGATCGGCACGGACTCGCGCGGCGCCGGGTGCGGCCGCACCCAACCCTTGATGTCGATGTCGTAGTAGGAGCCCTCGAAGCGGATCGGCTCCCCCTTGCCGGCCTGCTGCATGATCAGGCGGGTCGCCTCGATCGCCTCACGTAGATGTGGCGCCGGCTTTCCGTACTCGGCGTTGTGCCAGGTTTCGTTGAGACGCTTCACGCCCGAGCCGAGGCCGAGGCGGAAGCGGCCACCGGACATCTCGTCGATGTCGAGGGCGCTGACCGCGAGGATGAACGGGCTGCGGGTGAAGGCCCAGGCGATCCCCGTCGCCACCTCGATGCGCTCGGTCTTGCCGGCGAGGAAGGCCGCTTGAGTGACCGAAGAGCGGAATAGCTCCGGCGCCCAGACGCACTCGACCCCCGCAGCCTCGGCGCGCTGCGTCTCCGTCACCAGATCGTCGACCGAGGTACCGATCGCGGCAACGGAGATCCGCTCGAGCGCGCTCATCGGCAACGTCAGGCGCCGGCCGGCTCGGCGAGCACGGCGTCGGCGACGCGTTCGCGGTGCCACTTGGCGTCGCCGAACATCGCGGCGTTGGCGCGTCCGCGCTTGAGAAAGAAGTGCAGGTCGTGCTCCCAGGTGAAGCCGATGCCGCCGTGCACCTGGATCGAGGCATCGGGCACGCGCCAACCGGCGTCCGAGGCATAAGCCTTGGCCATCGAGGCCGCCCGCGGCAGCGACTCGGGCTCGGCGTCGGCGGCCCAGGCGGCGCCGTAGACCGCCGAGCGGGCGTTCTCGGTCTCGAGCAGCATCTGCGCGCAGCGATGCGAGACCGCCTGGTAGGAACCGATCGGCCGGCCGAACTGCTGACGGTCCTTGGCGTATTCGACCGCCATCTCCATCGTCCGTTGGGCGATGCCGGTCGACTCGGCGGCGAGCGCGACGCAGATCCGGAAGAAGACGGGGTAGTAATCCTCCCCCGCCGCCGGCAGTGACTCCGCGGCCCCGACCTTGACCCCGTCGAAGCGGACCGAGTAGAGGCGGCGGGTGAGATCGATCCCCGTCGCCGGGGCGATCGAGACACCGGCGGCATCGCGCTCGACGATGTGGCGGCGACCGTCGGCGGTGGCGACGAGGAAGAAGTCGGCTCCGATCGCGTCCATCACCAGCACCTTCTCGCCGTCGAGGACGACATCGTCACCGTCAGCGCGAGCCTCCATCGCGAACTCGCCGATCGTGCCGCGCGTGCCCGCGTCCCAGAGCGCCGGTGTGCCGCGCAGCTTGCCCTCGGCCAACGGCCGCAGGAAGCGCTCACGCTGATCGTCAGAACCACAGAGACTGAGCGCGAGCCCGGCGACGGTGTTGGAGAGCAGCGGCGAGGGGGCGAGCGCGTAACCCATCTCCTCGAAGAGGACGGCGAGCTCGACGATGCCGAGACCCTGGCCGCCCCACTCCTCGGGGAGCGCCAGCCCGGTCCAGCCGAGCTCGGCCATCTCATCCCAGTCGGACTGCTCGAAGCCGTTCTCGCTGTCGGCCAGCTCGCGGACCCGCTCGGACTTGTAGCGGGCGGCGAGAAAGTCGTGGGCGGTCGCCTTGATCGCCTGCTGCTCGTCTGTCAGATCGAAGTACATAAGCGACAGCCCCCGATCAGCGCATCTTCGGCAGGCCGAGCACGCGCTCGGCGATGATGTTCTTGAGGATGTCGGTGGTTCCGCCCTCGATCGAGTTGGCTCGCGAGCGCAGGAAGCTGTACTGCCAGGCGCCGCCGCTGACCGCGTGCTCATCGCCCCGCATCAGCGGCGCGTAGGCGCCCTCGATGTCGAGCGCCAGCTCGGCGATGCGCTGGTTGATGTCGGCCCATTGCCACTTGCCCAGCGAGCCCTCCGGCCCCGGGATACCCGACTGCATCGTCTTGGTCAGGCCGCGGTAGGCGTTGAGCCGCATCGTCTCCGCCTCGATGTGGAGCTGGGCGAGGCGCTGGCGAAAGACCGGGTCCTCGGCGGCGGTGCCGCCGTTGACGCGGGTCTCGGCCGCCAGCGCGCCTAGGCGTTTGAGGTTGTTGGCGATCTGCGCGATCGCGCCGAAGGCGAGCCCGGCGCGCTCGTTCATCAGCGTCGTGATCGCGACCGACCAGCCGTTGCCCTCACCGCCGACGATGTTCTCGTGGGGGACGCGGGCCTCGTTGATGAAGACCTCGTTGAACTCTCCCTCGCCGGTGATCTGGACCAGCGGCTTCGCTTCCACCCCCTCCTGCTCCATGTCCATGAGGAAGTAGGTGAGGCCCTTGTGCTTGGGCGCGTCGGAGTCGGTGCGGGCGACGAGCATGCACCACTTGGCGTACTGGGCAAAGGTCGTCCAGACCTTCTGCCCGGTGACCACCCATTCGTCACCGTCCTTGACCGCGCGCGTTTTCAGCGAGGCGAGGTCCGAGCCGGACTCGGGCTCGGAAAAGCCCTGGCACCAGATCTCCTCGCCGGTGAGAATCGGCTCCAGGTAGCGAGCCTTCTGCTCATCGGTGCCGTGGGCGATGACCACCGGACCACCCATCGCCAGGCCGAGCACGTTGGCCGGGCTGGGCGCTTCGAGACGGGCGGCCTCGCCGACGAAGATCGCCTGCTCGATCATCGTCGCGCCGCGACCGCCGTACTCCTTGGGCCAGGAGATCCCTGCCCAGCCGGCGGCGTGCATCTTCAGCTGCCACTCGCGGCGGAAGGCCATCACCTCCTCGAGCCCCGCTTCGGGCTCGGGCCCGGGATGGTTGGCTTCGATCCAGTCGCGGACCTCGTCGCGGAACTGCTGCTCGGAAGGCGAAAGAGTCAGGTCCATCGGGCGCTGAGCATAGCGACCGCCTGGCCGAGCAGCCAGGAGTTGGACTGACTCCTAGCGGCTACCGCAGGTTTCGAGGCCGTATTCCCCGGCCAGGCGACTGGCGATGCCGAATACCATGTCGCTGGTGCCGGCAGCGACGGTCGCCGTCTCGTCTTCCGCGGTTTCCAGACCTTCTTCCAGCGCAGCGATCATCGCGTCGACCTTTTCATCGTCGCCTTCAGGCACGCCGAGCGCCTTCAGTTCCTTGATTTCCTGCTGGAGGTTCGGAATCAGGACGGTGACGATGAACTTTTCGTTCTGGGCCACGCTCGGCTTGCGCAGCGAGCCACCGGTCCGGTTTTTGCGCAGGAAGAGGAAGAGTTCCTTTTCCATGCGTTTGCTGCTTTCTTTGCAGATCGCATCTGCCTTGGCGATGAACTCTTCTTTGGAGATCGAGCCGCTGCTGTCGCTCGAATCATCGCCGCCACCGCATCCGGCAACGAGCATCGCGGCCGCAACGACGACCGCGATCAGCGCGATAGGTCCCCTGCCCATGCCGGGGAACTTACACCGCCAGTACCGATCCGGGTATCCCCGGCGTCCGAAACTCAGACCCGCTGGATCAAGGTGCCGGTGCCGAGTCCGCCGCCGCAGCACATCGTCACCAGGCCCATCTCCTTGTCGGTGCGCTCCATCTCGTGCAGCAGGGTGGTGATCAGGCGGGCGCCGGTCGAGCCGAGCGGATGGCCGAGCGCGATCGCGCCACCGTTGACGTTGACCCGGTCCATGTCCGGTTCGAGCTCACGGCGCCAGGCGGCGACGACCGAGGCGAAGGCCTCGTTGATCTCGACCAGGTCGATGTCGTCCATCTCCATCCCGTTGCGCTCGAGCAGCTTCTTCGTCGCCGGGATCGGGCCGGTCAGCATGATCACCGGGTCGACGCCGACCGTGGTCTGATCGTAGATCCGGGCGCGCGGCTTCAGTCCAAGCGCGTCGGCCTTTTCGCGGGTCATCAGCAGGACCGCGGCGGCGCCGTCGGAGACCTGCGAGGAGTTGCCGGCGGTGACCTTGCCGTCCTCCTTGAAGGCCGGTTTCAGCTGCGAGAGCACCTCGAGCGAGGTTTCGGGACGGATCCCCTGGTCGGTGGCGTAGGTGTCGCCGTTGACCTGGAAGGGGACGATCTCGCGCTCGAAGCGGCCCTCCTCGGTCGCCTTGGCGGCGAGCTGGTGGGAACGGACGCTGAGCTCGTCGAGCTCCGAGCGAGGGATCTCCCACTTGTCGGCGATCATCTCGGCCGAGATTCCCTGCGGCACGAGGTTGTAGCGCTCCATCAGCTCCGGCGAGAAGGCCATGCCGTGCTCCTGCATGACCGAAAAGTTGTCGGCGAAGGAGATGTGGCCCATGTGCTCGACGCCGCCGCCGATCGCGACGTCGTGGACGCCGGAGGCGATCAGGGCCGCGGCGAAGTTGACCGCCTGCTGGGCGGAGCCGCACTGACGGTCGACGGTCGTGGCCGGGGTCTCGATCGGCAGGCCGGCCTCGAGCCAGGCGTTGCGGGCGATGTTGATCCCCTGCTCGCCGAACTGCTGCACGCAGCCGCCGACGACGTCCTCGACCTCGGCGGCGTCGATGCCCGCCCGCTCGATCACCTCGGAGTAAGCCTTGGCCAGCAGGTTCGAGGGGTGGGTGTCCTTGTAATAGCCCTTCTGCTCGTGGCCGCGCCCCACCGGGGTGCGCACTGCCTCGACGATGACGACTTCGCGTCCGCTGAACTTGCCGTTTCCGTTGCCTGCCATCGTGGCCCTCCGTATCGATTGACTGGTCAGTCAACCAATCGTACCTCGCCGGTCACGCGGCCCCGGATCGCGATGGCCTGATAGGAACCCGCCCATGAACGCAAGCACGGGGTACGAGAGTCCGGGAATCGCGGGAAGCGGCGCCATCGCCACGGGGCTGGCCGCTGTCGCGACCACAACCGCAGACGTGATTCTGCTGGCGCGCAGCGAGGCATCCGCCTGGCGCGCGGAGGAGAAAGTCGTCGCGGCCTGCGCCAAGATCGAGGGGGCCGAGCCTTCGCGACTACGGGTGACAACGGACCCCAAGGACCTCGCCGACTGCGACGTGATCGTCGAGGCGATCGTCGAGGAGGTCGAGCCCAAGGGCGAGTTGCTGAAGACGATCGCCGAGGCCTGCCCCGACGCCGACCTGGCGACGACTACCTCCTCGCTCAGCATCACCGCGATCGGCGAGGCAGCCGGGATCGACAAGCTCTTCGGCTTGCACGTCTTCAACCCCGTGCCGCGGATGAAGCTGGTCGAGGTCTGCTTCCCCGACGGCGCTTCCGCCGCGCGCGAACCGGCCCTGGCCTGGTGCGCGGCGCTGGGCAAGACCGCGGTCGAGGTCCCCGACCTGGCCGGCTTCGTCGTGAACCGCCTGCTCTTCCCCTACCTCTTTGACGCTGTCCGCTTCATGGAACAGACCGGCATGGAGGCGGGTGAGATCGACACCTGCATGAAGCTCGGCGCCGGCCACCCGATGGGCCCGCTCGCCCTGCTCGACTTCGTCGGCCTCGACGTCTGCAAGGCGATCGGCGACGCTCTCTACGCCGCCTCCGGCGAGGAGTACCAAAAGCCCCCGGCGCTCCTGGTCACGATGGAGGGCGAAGGCAAGCTCGGGCGCAAGAGCGGCGCCGGCTTCTACAGCTACGACTGACCTGGCTCGCGGGCTACTTCTTGCCCGCCATGTCCCAGATCACGTCGGCGGGCGAGATGCCCTGTTGGCGTGCCTTGGCCTCGATCTCTTCCCAGGGGAGCTCGGCCTCGGGCAGGTCGTCCCAGCGGGC
>Ga0070677_10000365_pt1 | contig 15890 bp, 9 predicted proteins | sample KBSM63metaG_FD_64674 | JGI IMG/M metagenome (GOLD analysis project Ga0070677, IMG submission 64674) | Miscanthus rhizosphere microbial communities from Kellogg Biological Station, Michigan, USA - KBS M6-3 metaG | ecosystem: Host-associated > Plants > Roots > Rhizosphere > Soil ... | reverse complement strand
GAGCTGTGGCAGCCGATGCTGTGGGACGAGAAGAACAAGGAGTGCTGACCGGTGGGACCACTCCACAGGTCGCTCACCGTGGGGAGCATGAAGGGCTGACGGAAGTCACGACTCCGAGGGCGAGCCAGGGTCAAGCAGAAACTCGACGTTGGCGACACCCTCTTGGCGAAGCTCGCCGCCATTTCGTACCCATTCCTCGGCGCCGGGACTGTACGAGATTGCTTTATATGCTGCGCTTGCTCCGTCGCGGCGATTCCGCGCCCAGACAGGTCTTCGTAGGTGAGGGCCGAGTTGCTTCCAGACCGCGGAGAACAGGCGAAGAGCTTCGCGGTTGTCACGCATCTTCGCAGACCGAGCATCGTACCAGTCGGACTTGGCGCCGAGTTGACACGCAAGGAGCGTCCTGTCGCGAATCCGGGGGACATCGAGCGAAACGAGACCCAGCTCAGCTGCGGGAACCAGACGCGGGTTGATGTCGTCCGCCATGAGGCTCGTTTTCGAGAAGTAGACCGTCGTTCCATCCTTAAAAGAGCCCTCGCGCGGACTCCAGGGCTCGAGCGGTTGCTGGGGACCGGTATACAGGAGCCCGGAGAATCCGATGAGTTGCTGTGCGGAGGCCAGCCAGCCGAGAAGTTCTTCAGAAAGCACGAAGATGTATTGGCTCTTCGAACTCATCATTTCTGGGGTGCTGGCGTAGTGAACTCCACGCCCATCCCGGGGCGGATCGCGTCCCCGCCTTCGACTGCACGGCCCACTGCCCCGCCCTCGATCATCTGCGTGACGATCACCCGACCCACCGGCGCACCGTCGGAGCCCAGCACCTTCCCGATCTGCATCACGCCCACGCCCTTGGTCGGACCTTTCATCGAGACCACGCCGCCCGAGACGTCCGCGACCGACAGGGCAGGGCTCACCGGCTTGTCCACGACCGTGGTCACCGCGACGGCCGGCGGCGCCTTGCCCGACCCGTAGACGAACGGCACCTGGGCGTACGCGCCGGTCTTCTCGTCGTACGAGCCGAGCACCTTCGCCTGGCTCGCCCCCGGCGGAAGCAGCACGTCCACGACCCAGGGATGCGCCTTTCCTCCGGCCGACGGGGCTCCGCCGAACATCCACGCCTCGCGCACGCCGATGACCGGCATCGTGTACGCGTCCGCCTCGTGCCTGCCGGCGATGCGGTCCACGACCGCGAAGCTTCGTTCCCAGCGCGCGCCCGAGACGTGCACCGAGTAGCCCCAGTCCTTCGTCGGCCGGCCGCCGAAGAAGCTCGCCGGGATCCGCGCGGAGATGGTCTTGCCCTGCGTCTGGAGGTTGGTGGGGAAGAGGACCCTGCGGGACGCCTCGGTGCCGAAGATTCCCTCGGTCACGGCCTTCGCCGCGCCCGGCTGCGGCGTCATCACCACCACGTACTCCCAGGTGTGGCCATCGGCGAACGCGACGCGCCGTCCCGGGATGCACATCGACCAGCCCGAGCCCGGCGTGGGGTCGGTGTCGATGTAGATGTCGATGTTCTGGAAGTAGATGTTGTTCTTGAGATCGAGCGGCGTCGAGTTGTACCGCTGCGTGCTCGGCGGATAGCGGAAGCTCTCGCCCATCGTCACCTCGAACACGACCTTGTCGCCCTCCTCGTAGACCGCGAAGCGACGGAGGTCGAAGTCGCCGGGCAGGAAGTCGGTGTCGCCCGGCGGCTGGTAGGTCCCCGGCCCGTTCGCGTCACCCGCCGGGTCGTCGAAGCCCGCGATCAGCGTGCGCTCGGCGCCGGAGGCGGGCGAGGCCAGCATCAGCGCGGAGAGCACGGCGAGGCACGAAGCGAGGCGCACGGGGAAGCCTTCTCAGGAAAAGAGGAGGCCGGCAAGGCACGCGCCCTGCCGGCCCCCGGATTTCTGCGGTCGCTGGACTAGGGAACGGTGATGAACGAGTTCCCGCTGCCCAGGCCCGTGCCGCCGGTGAGCTCGACGGTCGCCGGGGTGAAGCTGCTGGCACCGGCAGCCTTGGTGCCCGCCGCGACGCCCTGGAGCCCGGCCACACCGGTTCCGTCCTTGTACTCGACGCCGTTGAACACCCAGATGAACTCGGGCTTGTCACCGGACTTGAGCAGACCGGGATAGGGCGGGTGAGCCTGGTCGATGTTCCCCGAGAGCGTGAAGGTGTAGACGCCACCGGTCGGGTTCGTGATGTCGAACTCGCTCCAGCCCCATGCCGAGCCCTTGATGTGGACCGGTGGGTCCCAGGTACCGGCGATGAGATCATTGGTGTCGATGGTCACCTGCATGTCGATCGTGCCGTGGGCCGGGAAGGCCATGCCAGCAGCGGTGACTGCCGCGCTCGTACCCGCTGCAACGTCGAACTCGCCGTTGTTTCCGATCCAGACCCAGCCACCGTTGACCGGATCCGGGTTGGTCGCATCGCGGAGTCCGTAGGCATAGGCGTCGGTGCCGGTGGCGGGCGCATGCACGAACACCGTGACTCCGAGCTTGTGATCGTTGGCCGTCGACCCGATCGGCTCGTGGCCGCCCGCGTTCCAGGGCCCGTCATCGTAGAGCTTTGCCCACGGGCCACCCCAGGTGGAATCGGCGGTGATGATGCGGGTGGTGGAGTCGAAGAGCATCGCGCCCTTCCACTCCAGCTCCTCCGACTTCCAGTTCTGGTTGACGCTGTCGTCGACGGTGAAGTTGACCGGGACGGTGCTGGCAGGCTGGGCGAACCCGCACACGTTGGCGACGCTGTTGCTCGTGCCGGTACCGCAGCTCAGGCCGGTACCGCACGTGCCGCAGGAAGGAAGCGTACCGCCACATCCGTCGCTGATGGTCCCGCAGTTGGCGTTCTGCGCGGCGCACGTCGTCTTCGTGCAGTTGTTCCCGCCGTTGTTGTCGCTACTACATCCCGCCAGGAACGCCCCGGCCAGGATCAGGCTACCGAGAATCTTCTTCATTCGTGTCTCCTCCCTAAATTGCGGATGCACCGGGAAGTCCGGACCCATCCGACTCACTGCGTACACGCGACGTTGATGGGCCCAATGCCCTTCGGCGTCTGAATTGCACTGTCACAACTGCAGGTATTGAAGTCGTAAGTGTTTTCCCGTGCCTCCGGTCCACATCCGTGGAGGTCCGTCGTCCAGGTGATCGTACCGCCGCTCTTTGGATTGAGATTCGAGGCGTCCTTGTTGCTCGCCTCGTCTCCCCAGCTCTCGTGTCGGTAGACGAACCCGTCTCCGTTCACGTCCACCACCTCGAGGATCCTCGAGTTCCCCGGCCATTCCTCGCTCCCGGTCCAGACGGCCCCTCTGGTGCCCCAGGTGAACTTGTAGCCGACGCGGAACACCTGGCCGGTCGCCGGGTCTCCCTTCGGGATGACGAAGCTGATGGTCCAGATGTTGTCTCCGGCCGTCTCGTCTCCGTTGGTCCCGTCGTCGTACATCGCCATCTGGTTGGGCGTGCTCGCACCCAGCGCGTTGTTCACCGCCGGGTCCTGAAGCACCGACTGCTTGTGGACCCAGCCGACGAAGAACATCGACTTGCCTGGCTTGTCGGTGGCCCACTTGAAGCGATCCACTGACGCGCAGAGGCCGTTGTGGGCGCTCGGGTTGAAATCGACGGTGAAGACGACTCGAAGATTGTTCGGGTCCGGGCACCCGGCGGGGCTGTACAGCTGCGCCACCTGGGCAAGCTGCTGGTCGAAGGCGACCGAGTCCCCGTCGATCCGCCCGTCGCCGGTGTAGTCGAACTGCTGTCGGGCAATCCAGCTCGGGCTCACCGCCCGGTTCTTCACGTTCCAGTTCTCGTCGTAGGCAGGGACGACGAAGAAATCAGGGTCCGTCTGGCTGAGCGACGGATCGAACCGCACGATGATCCGCTTCACCATGTTGAGGAGATCTTGGGTGGGACCGGATTGATCGAACGCCGCGCGGATGAGGTTGCGGGTTCCCAGATACGCATCGGGGGTGATCGTCTTCATCGACTGCTGGTCGTGGCTGAGCCGGGCCTCGACGATGAGCGTCTCGGTGATGTTCCGCTCGTCGAGCGCCACACCAGTGACCTTGCTCTCCTCGCCGATCGAGGGAACGAGCGTCCGCAGAGCGAGGTTTCCCGTCCGGGCGGTGACCTCGATCATCGAGTACTTCGAGGAGGGGAGCTGGACCTCGTAGTCCTGCGCGCTGGCGGAGGCGATGAAGCAGTCCTTGCCGACGTCCCAGTCGTTCCCGGTGTCACCGCAGTACGTCATCGCGTTGCCCTCGGCGTCGTTGGCTCCGAATTGCGACGGCTGGGCATCCATGAAGTACGTGGTCCCGCTGATGGCCGAGGACGGGCGGGCCGTCTCGTTGCGGCCAAGGTTCCCCAACCTCTCGACGCCGCAACCCGGGAGAAGCGCCAGGGCCAGCAGGAAAGAAAGTTGTTTCGAAGCGCTCATCTCGTCACCACGCGACCTCGACGGTCCCCTTCGCACGCCACACGTTCCAGATCATGTTGTAGTAGCCGCCGTCCGGGTCACGGAGGAGGTTCTTGTGGAAGTACTCCACCGTGTATCCCGCGAGCACCCCGCCGAAGGCGTAGGTGAACCCTGCGCGCGCGGTGTGCCGCTGAGTCCGTGCAGGGAAGTAGCCCGCGGCATCCGAGCCGTTCCGTCCGTCCTCCGACCAGTGGCTGTACTCGTAGCCGGCGAAGACCTTGAGCTCGTTGGTGGGCTGCACCGTGATCTGTCCGAAGAGCAGCCAGGACCGGCCGATGTAGTCGTCCTTCGGGTTGCTGATGTTCCGGTTGTCCCGGTCGTAGATGTACTTGATCTTGAAGTTGAGGAGGGGACTCCAGCCCACCGCCAGCGGCACCTGCGCGTTGAGCACGCCAATGTGCGTGTGCCGGTCCTGGTTCTTGTCGTAGATGCTCCGCGGGTCCTTCCCCCGGTCGTAGACGTTGGCGTAGTCCTGATCCGCCGTGTACGCCGTCGTGTCGGTGAAGCCGTGGGTGTAGAGGAAGTCCGGGTACTGGTTCACCGTGTCCCGGTTCTGCATGTTGGTGTTGTACCCGACGTAGGTGTACTCGCCGGACAGCTTCACCGATCCCAGCACCTGCTCCAGCACTCCGGTGAAGCCGTGCCAGCCGATGACCGACTCGTACCAGGGCTCGTCCCAGTCCTGGAACTCGTTGGCCACGTTGAGGGTGGGGAGCTGGCCGCCGCGGGTGAAGCCACCGGTGATGATGCCGTCGGTGAGGAGCACGTCCGCCTCGCGGCGCGCGCCCATGATGGCGTTGTACTCGCTGCCGATGTTGAAGTACTCGAACTTGGGCGACAGGCCGATCTTGAAGGGGTCGTAGAACTCGAGATCCACCTTGGCAGCGGCGCCGGTCGAAGCGATGGGGTTCCCGTTCGCGTCGGTCTTGAAGACCACCGGCGAGAAGCCCTGTCCGTTCCGGACCAGGTTCGTGGCGTAGTTCGGGTTCACGTAGTTGCTCGAGTACGCCCCCAACGCCGAGATGGAGAAGAGGTCCGTCCAGGATGGCGTGTAGAACCCTTCCAGCGTTGCGTTCAACCCACGGAAGCGCGTGGCCATCTTCGTGGAGTGATCCGGACAGCCCACCGTGTCGCAACGCGCCGCGTCGGGTGAACCGGTGAGGAACGGGCTGTACCGGTCGGCCTCCCAGTCCTGGGTCCAGGTGCCGATCGCCCGCAGCCGAAGGTCGTCGATCGGCCGGCTCTCCAGCTTCGCCGCGAACGCCCAGTCCGTGCCGTAGAGGTTGGCCAGCGGCTCGTTCGAGCTGAGGCCGGTGTTCCAGCCCGGGCCCGCCCAGAGCTTGGGGAGGGCCAGGGCGCCCAGGGTGTAATCCAGCCGGCCCTGGGGGATGAACGTGCCCTCGACGAACACCCCGTTCCCGTTGTCGCGATCGATGTATCGCGCCTTGCCGATCGTCCACTCGTTCCACATCGAGTAGTCGGTCGATCCGATGGTGATCCACTTCACCGTGGGGATGGGCGGACCGACCCGGATCCAGGCCGAGCGGAGCTTGATGTACGCGGCATGATTCATCCCCAGGCTCTCGCCCGAGGTGTCTCCACTGTTCGGCGGATAAGCGATGTTGGGCTTGAGATCGCCGTTCTCCCACCAGTCCTGCCAGAGCATTCCCCACCGGCTCTGCAGGCGGACCCCGGCGGTCACCTTCGGGCCCACGTTCGCCTTGATGTTCAGCTCGAATTCGCTGCACACGCCGTTGTGGCCGCCGATGTTGTCGCGCCAGAACGGGTTGGAGAGCGACAGACACCCCTGGGTGTTGTCGTTCTGGTACATGTACTTCATGTAGATCTTCCCGCTCATGTCGAAGTTGACGATGTCGGCGCGAGCAGGCGCCCCCGTCATCAGGACGCCGAGCGTCGCGATCGTCGCAAGTCCCCTCCCAGGTCTTGCCATGAACGAGCTCCCCCTCACTTACCTGCCGCGTGCGGGTACACCATCGGGACGACTGCCAGGTCCTCGGGCTTCGGCTCCTTCGTGTCCTTCTTGTACTTGGAAAGAATCTCGTACTGCTTCTTGGCCGGGTCCCCGTCCGGCGGGACGAGGATGTCCATCACGTGCGGGTCGTTGTCGTAGTCCGATCCGCCCCCGAAGCGGTGCTGCCCTTCGAACTCGTTCACCTTCCGGGTGAGGAGGTCCTTCTTGTCGGGGAATCCCTCGTTGGACTGCATCAGCACCTGGTAGCCCCAGGTCGTCTGCGGCGGTCCGCCCAGCTGCGCGTTGTCCACCACCGCGATCAGCGTCTTCCCCTGAGCACGGGTCACCTTGGGAACGATGATCTTGTCCTTCCACTGCGAGGCCTTGAGGCCGACCTCAGAGTTCACCCGGGTGGCGCCCTGGGGCGAGACGATGATCACCCGGTCCCAGGCCTCGTCCTCCGAGAAGCGGACGTTGGTCCCTGGCAGGCCGTCCTGCACGCCGCTGCCCTTCTTGTGGTCGGTGTCGATGTGGATGAAGGCCATCTGCACCGAGAAGCCGTTGCCTCCCCAGGCCGGGCTGTCCCAGGGATCCTCGATGCGGGTGCGGACGCTGATCCGGAACTCGGTCTGGTTCGCGCCGGGCACCACCTCGAACTCGGTGATGTCGAACGAGCCGGGCTTGTAGACCGCGTCGGTCGGGTAGGTGTACGTGCCGGGGCCCTTGTCGTCCCCGGTCGGGTCGCTGAGCTTGAAGCCCTTCTCGTTGTCGGCGGCGGCGGGGAGGGCGAACGCGAGCACCAGCAGCGGCACTGCGGCGAGGAGGCGACGGAAACGGACGGCGTTCATGCGATCCTCCTGAAGCGTCAGAGTGAGAGAAAGACGAAGCCCCGCGCGGCGAGCCCGGTGAAGCTGAGGACGCCCGAGGCCTCGGTGGGGTCGGCGTCGAGCCCTTCCTGGAGCAGGACCGAGGGCGTTCCCGACACCTGCACGTCGAACGGGCCGGAGTCCCCGGTCCCCACGTTGGCGACGAAGAGGACCCGGTTCCCCTGGTCCTCGCGCACCAGCGCCATGACCGAGGCCGGAGCCCCGGACAGCGTGGGGCGGCTCACCGTCCCCTTCGCCAGGGGCGCCTGGGCGTGCCGGAGGCCGATCAGCCTGCGGTAGAGGTGGAAGAGCGATCCCGCGTCGGCGCGCTCGGTCTCGAGATCCACGCCGGGCGCCTCGGGGACGTTCACCCAGGGGCTTCCGGTGGTGAAGCCGTGACCGGGCCCGCCGTCCCAGGGGTAGATGGTCCGCTTGTTGCGGTCGTCCGAGCCGGCGCCGCCCTGCATCCCCAGCTCCTCGCCGTAGTAGACGAACGGCGTGCCCGGGACCGCGAACAGCACCGCGGCGCTGACCCGCGCCGCCGCCTGGTCGTTGGCCAGCACCCGCATCACCCGCGGCTGGTCGTGGTTGGAGAGGAACGGAGCGTCGTAGCCGCGGTCCTTTCCGGCGAGCAGGTCGTCGGTGTGGGCCAGGGTGTTGACGATGTCGCTCGCGTCGCCGGCGACGACCGCGGTCTTGATGGCATCCGCGAGGTCGAAGGCGAAGCCGAGCTGAACCTCGTCGCCGTCCCCGTAGTAGGTGAGGGAGATGTCCTGCGGCGCCCAGGCCTCGGCGACGAGCAACGCGTCCGGGTACTCGGCCTGGAGCCGGGCGCGGATTCGCTTGAGGAAGGCGTGGGTCTCGGGCTGGTCCTGCTGCCCGGCGTCGGCGGCGTTCTCGATGAAGTACCGGACCGCGTCCAGCCGGAACCCGTCGATTCCACGGGCGAGCCAGAACTTCATCGTGTCCACCATCTCGTCCTCGACCACGCTGTTGGCGAGGTTGAGGTCCGGCATCCCGCCGCCGAACACGCCGTAGTAGTAGGCCCCGTTGAGGTTGAACCACGTCTGGCCGGAACCGAAGGGCTGCAGCCAGCCGGGATTGTCCGGACGCCAGACGTACCAGTTCCGGTACTGGGCAGTCGGGTCGCTCTGCGAGTTCACGAACCACGGGTGCTGCCGCGACGAGTGGTTCAGCACCATGTCGAGGATCACCTTCACTCCGCGGTGATGGGACGCGGCGACGAGGGCGTCGAGGTCGGCGAGCGTGCCGTACTGGGCGTTGACGTTCCGGTAATCGGTGACGTCGTAGCCGTGGTAGCTCGGGGAGGGGTGGATCGGCATCAGCCACAGCGCGTCCACCTCGAGGTCGTCGCCCGCTCCGGCGTCGCCGTCGTTCAGGGCGTCGAGGTGCGCGGTGAGGCCGGCGAGGTCTCCGACGCCGTCGCCGTTCGAGTCGGCGAAGCTGCGGACGAAGATCTCGTAGAAGACCTTGTCCCTCCACCACCCCTGCGTGTTCGGCGTGATGCCCGAGTCCGGAATCCCCGAGTCGGGCGTTCCGGAGTCCGGCGTCCCGGAGTCCGGCGGCGTCGGGTTGCTCGAGCTGCACGCGACGAGCGCAGCCGTGGCGCACGAAGCCATCCACGTCCTGGTCTGCCGCGACACGACCACCCGCGCTTCCCCTCCCCGCGTTCCGGCCGCCGTGCGGGCGCTCGCACCCAGATGGGGTGCGGAACGCGCTCCCCGACTCAGGAAACGAGGGTGTTTATGACATGTGAGTCAACGCCCAGAAAGCGCGAAGTGCGCGTCGCCGGTGCGAAAGAACTTGTGTTGCCGCGCCGCGGCGTGAGCGGTCTCTGCGGTGGCTACAGGCGGAACGCGCCGCTCGCGTACGGTGGCAGCGTCAGGCGGACGGCGGTTCCTTCACGGGTCGCGGTCGCCCCATCGGTCGTCAGGAGCGGTTCCGCGCGGTTCGCCTCCACCGGAATCAAGACCTCCTGGGGGTCCGGCCCGAGGTTGTGCCCGACGAGGACGCGCTCCGTCCCCCTCGTCCGCAGGAATGCCAGCACCGGCCCCTCGCCCTGGAGGAGCCGGAGCTCACCGCGGGCAAGGGCAGGGGAGGCGTGCCGGGCCCGGATCCACCGGCGGTAGTGCGAGAGCAGCGAGCGCGGGTCGCCCGTCTGCGCGGCGACGTGGGTCGTGGCCTGCTCCGGAGCGAAGCGATACCAGGGGGTTCCGGTCGTGAAGCCGCCGCCGGCGCCTCCGTTCCAGGGCATGGGGGTGCGCTTGGCCTCGTCCCCATCGGCGGTGCCGTTCAGTAATCCGATCTCCTCGCCGTAGTAGAGAAACGGCGTCCCCGGCAGGCTGAGGAGGATGGCCGCGGCGCTCCGCAGCTTCCCGGCGTCTCCCTTGAGGACCGAGGCGACCCGGCGCATGTCGTGGTTGGTGAGGAACGGCACGTCGGTGGCGCCGGGCGGATAGGTGGAGGCGATCTCGCGGAGCGTCGCCGCGATGCTCCGCGACTCGCCGACCTCCACCCCCTCGACGATCTTCTTCGCCAGGGGGAAGTCGAAGTTCAGCGGCAGCTCGTCGCCGCCCGGAACCTTCTCCGTCGAGCCGTAGTACACGGCGATCTTCGGCGTCTCGGTCCACGCCTCGCCGACCAGCACCGCGTCCGGCTTCACCGTCCGCACGTGGGCGGCGAACCGCCTCAGGAAGGCGTGGGTCTCGGGGGTGTCGTTCTGGCCCTCGCCGCCGGCGTCCTCGATGAGGTGGCGGACCGCGTCCAGCCGGAACCCGTCGACCCCCCGGGCCAGCCAGAGCGCGGCGATCCGCTCCATCTCCGTCCGGACCGCCGGCGTCCGGAGGTTCAGGTCCGGCATGCCCGCCCAGAAGAGCCCGTAGTACCAGGCGCCGTTCTTCTGGTGCCAGGTGTTCCCGACCGGGTTCCAGGGCTGGGGCCAGTGGAGGTCCATGCTGCTCCACAGGTACCAGTCGCGCTTGGCAGAGGTCGGTCCCGACGCGGACTCGATGAACCAGGGGTGTTCCCGTGAGGTGTGGTTGAGGACCAGATCCACGATGATCCGCATCCCGCGGCGGTGGGCCTCGGTGCACAGCCGGGTCAGGTCGTCGTTGGTTCCGTAGTCCGGATTCACCCGCTCGTAGTCCGTCGTGTCGTAGCCGTGGTAGCTCGGCGAGGCGAAGACCGGCATCAGCCACAGCGCGTCCACCCCCAGGTCGCTGTCGGTCTCGGGCTTGCCGTCGTTCAGGTAGTCGAGGCGGGAGATGAGCCCGGCGAGGTCCCCCTTCCCGTCACCGTTCGAGTCCTGGAAGCTCCGGACGAAGACCTCGTAGAAGACCGCGCCGTTCGCCCACCCGGGGTAGGCCCGCGGAGCCTCGGAGACCGCCGCGGTCGTTTCCGGCGGACGTGACGCGGTGCAGCCGAGCGCTGCGAGCAACGCGAGCGACACGAACGCGCGAGGCGCTGCGCGCCGTTGGCATTGCCGTCGAACTGCGATCCGTTCAATCTGCGCCGCCATGCGCGCTCCCCTTTTCCGGACATGGATGCAGTGTTCCGCCCTGGTCGTGGCAGCGGCCGTGGCCGGATGCAGCGGCGGCGACAACGGCAACCACGGGACTCCGGACAGCGGCAACCCCACGTCCAGCGCGTTCACACTCCATTACCATCGTGCGCTCGCCGACTACAGCGGCTGGAACGTCGCGGTGAGCGCCGGCGCCGCCGAGACCAGCGCGAGCTCGTCGACCACCGACGGGTTCGGAGCGATCTACCACCTCACCGTCAACGCGGGGGCGTCCCAGCTGGCGTTCACTCTGGTGAACGGCTCGGACACTGACGCGGCGGGGGCCCTCACCGTCGACGTCTCGGGGACCACGCGCGAGGCCTGGGTCTTCTCGGGCTTCTCCGCCGCGATCACCCAGGAGCCGTCCGCCATCCCAGGCGCGAATCAGGTCGCGGTGTATTACGTCCGCCCCGACGCGAACTACTCCGGCTGGGGACTCCACACCTGGGGCGACGTGGTGACGGAGACCCAGTGGACGGCTCCGCTCCAGCCGGTGGGGACGGACCCTGCGCCGCTCGGCGAGGCGTTCCTCGTCAACGTGAAGAGCGGGGCGGCGAGGGTGAACATCATCGTCCACAAGGGAGACACCAAGGACCCTGGTCCCGACATGGGATGGGATCTCGCCGCGCTGGGCAACATCGTGTTCGTCACCAGCGGCTCGGCGAACGTCACCGCCCTCCCGAAGCGGGCCGGGGACGCGAGCATCGACGGCGCGGCGGCGCACCTGGTCGGGCCACTCCTCGTCGCCTGGGACGTCACCGACCCGACCGCGACCAGCTTCGAGCTCCAGTACTCACTGCCTGCGTCGATCACGGTGTCCGGTACCGACGTCATCGGTGGAGAGAAGATCGCGCTCACCCCGAGCGCGACGGCGCTCCCTCCGGAGGTACTCGCGAAGGCGCCGTACCTGACCACGAGCGGAGTCCCGTGGCGGGCGTTCACCATCGACGCTGCCGACCTCGCGAAGGTACACGACGCGCTGCACGGGCAGCTGGTCGCCGTGGCGCGGAAGGCGGATGGGTCAGTGTTCAAGGCGACCCAGGTGCAGACCGCATGGGCCATCGATGCTCTCTGGGCGTACAGCGGGCCGCTGGGCGTGGCCTTCGACTCGCCGAACGTGCCGACGGTGCGTCTCTGGGCGCCGACGGCGCAGGCGGTGACGCTGCACGTCGCCGATGCGACCAAGGCCGAGATCGCCGCCGTGGACATGACCGTGGACGTGAGCGGCGTCTGGTCGGCCACCGGCACGTCGGGCTGGTACGAGAAGTACTACCGCTTCGAGCTCACCGTGTATCACCCCGCAACCGGGCACCTCGAGCACCTCACGGTGACCGATCCCTACGCGGTGAACCTCGACACCAACGGGCTATGGGGACAGCTCATCGACCTCGACGACCCGGCGACGAAGCCGCCGAGCTGGCCGCCCGCCAAGCCAGCCCTCGCCGCGCCAGAGGACATCGTGCTCTACGAGGGCCACATCCGGGACTTCAGCGCTCTCGACTCGACCGTCTCCGCCGCCAACCGAGGCAAGTACCTCGCCTTCACCGAGTCCGGCTCGGCCGGAATGCAGCACCTGGCCGCGCTCGCCACGGCGGGCCTGACCCATTTCCACGTCTTGCCGGCGTTCGACTTTGCGACGGTGAACGAGGACCCGGCTCAGCGAGTGGACATCGGTCAGCCGTTCTCTGACCTCTGCGCGAAGAACTCCGCGGTTCCCGCGGCGACCTGCACTCAGTTCGGGAGCGGCACGATCCTCTCCGCCTACCAGAGCTATCCCGGCGACTCGGATCAGCAACAGCTGATTGCCTCGTACCTGTACGGCCTCGACTCGTTCAACTGGGGCTACGACCCGTTCCACTACGGAGCGCCCGAGGGAAGCTACGCCTCCACCGCCGAGGGAACGGAGAAGATCAAGGAGTTCCGGAGCATGGTGCGGGGCCTCGCCGGGATCGGGCTCCGCGTCGTGATGGACGTGGTCTACAACCACACCAACGCCGCGGGCGTGGGCGACAAGTCCGTCCTCGACAAGGTCGTGCCCGGTTACTACCACCGCCTCGACCCAGTCACCGGCTTTGTCCTCAACTCGTCCTGCTGCGCCAACACGGCGACCGAGCACGTGATGATGGAGAAGCTGATGATCGACACGCTCGTTCGCTGGGCGCGCGACTACAAGATTGACGGTTTCCGCTTCGACCTGATGGGCCTGCACCTCAAGGACAACATGCTCCATGTCCGCGATGCGCTCCAGGCGATCGACCCGTCGATCTACCTCTACGGCGAAGGCTGGGAGGTGGGCGAGATGACGAACAATGGGCGCGGCATCGCCGCGATCCAGCCGAACATGGGTGGGACGGGGATCGGCACGTTCAACGATCGGCTTCGCGATGGCGCGCGTGGCGGTGGACCGTTCGACTCCGCGGCAGACCTTCGCAAGAACCAGGGCTTTTCCAGCGGGCTCTATACCGACCCGAACGAGCTGAGCTCGGCGACCCAGGCGAACAAGGATGCCCTCAACCACGCACTGGATCTCATCAAGATCGGAATGGCCGGCGGCCTGAGCACCTTCCGGATGACCAACGCCAACGGGACGACCAGCAACGCGGCCGGCATCGGCTACGGGGGCAAGAGCGCCGCCTACACCAAGGATCCTCAAGAGACGATCAACTACGTCTCCTCGCACGACAATCAGATCCTCTGGGACATCGTGCAGTACAAGCTGCCCACTGCCCGGACGATGGACGACCGCGTCCGCGCCGTGGCCCAGGCCATGGACGTCGTCATGCTCGGACAGGGGGTCCGCTTCTTCCACATGGGGGACGACCTTCTCCGCAGCAAGTCGATGGAGCACGACAGCTACGATTCCGGAGACTGGTTCAACCGGATCGACTGGACGGGGACCTCCAACGGCTGGCGAAGCGGACTGCCCAACTCCGGGAAGGATTCCGGCAACTGGAACACCATCCGGCCGATCTTCGGGGACGCCAGCATCGCTCCGTCGGCCTCGGACATCGCCAAGATGTCCGCGCACTTCCAGGCGGTCCTGGCACTCCGAAAGGCCTCGCCGCTTTTCAGGCTCCAGACCGCAGCCGAGGTGATGAAGCGAGTGGACTTTCCCGATCCGTACTCCGGTCCGAACCAGCCCCCGGCCGTGCTGGTGATGACCATCAGCGACGCGGCGTGCGCGGGCAACGACCTCGACCCGCTCCGGAGCGGGATCGTGGTCATCGTCAACGCCGGCGTCACGGCCCAGGACGTGACCATCCCCGGGACGGCCGCCGGCGACGCCTTCACCGTGCCGGCAGCGCTCGCCGCCGATCCGCTTCTCGGAGGCCGTGCGGACTGGAACGCGACCGTGCCAGGCAAGTTCCACGTGGCAGCACGCACCACCGCTGTCTTCGAGCGCACGCAGGCCGAGGCGGCCGGTGTTCCTTGCAACACCCGATGATCCGAACCCGATGACCACGACCCACTTGCGTCGCGCGCCGCTCCTCCTCGTCCTGGTCGCACTGGTCGGGTGCTCTGGCGGCGGTAACAACAACGGCAACAACAACAACGACGCCGGGAACAACACCTATACCCCCGGACAGCCTCTCACCCTCGACGTCGGGGCGGCGTTTCCGGCCGGGACGGTCGTCCGCGACGTCTCCTCGGGTGCCACCGCCACCGTGAGCGCGCAGGGCACCATCACCGTCACCCCGGACGCGAGCGGCCTGCTCCTCCTCGAGAAGGACGGCGCGCAGGCCACGCCCTTCAGCTGGGCCAACGCCACGGTCTACTTCCTCCTCACCGACCGTTTCTTCAACGGCGATCCGTCCAACGACCACGGCTACGGCACCCGGCCCGATGCGGGTCCCAACGACATCGGCGGCTGGCACGGCGGCGACTGGAATGGTGTCGTCGCCAAGCTGGACCACATCGTTAGCCTCGGGGCGACCGCGATCTGGATCTCCCCGATCGTCGAGCAGGTGCACGGCTGGGTCGGCGGAGGAACGGGCGACTTCAAGCACTTCGCCTACGCCGGGTACTGGGCGCTGGATTTCACCCGGCTGGATGCCAACTGGGGGAACGAAGCAGACCTTCATGCTCTCGTGGACGCGGCCCATGCCCGTGGCATTCGGGTCCTGGTCGATGTCGTGCTGAACCACCCCGGGTACGCAACGGGCGACGACCTCGTCGCATACCTCCCGGCCGTGTTCTTCGATGGGACCGGCGACGCTTTCAAGGCGTTCGTCCCGCCGGCGGGCCGTGGCTACCAGGCGTGGAACGACCTGGTGAACTACAACTCGAGCCAGTGGGTGAACTGGTGGACCCCGGTGTGGATCCGGGCCGGCTTCCCGGGTTTTCCCCCGGCGGGAAGCACCCCGGAGACCCAGCAGCTGAGCTCGCTACCAGATTTCCGAACCGAGGCGACCGATGCTGCTCCCCGGCCGCCGTTCTTCGACCAGAAATCGGACACCGCCTTCGTCGCCACTGCGAACACCACCGTCCGCGAGTACCTGGTGAAGTGGCATACCGACTGGCTCCAGCAGTTCGGCTTCGACGGCTTCCGCTGCGACACGGCCAAGAACGTCGAGCTGGCGTCGTGGAAGGCGCTGAAGGACGCGGCGCTCCCGGCGCTCGCGGCGTGGAAGACGGCCAACCCCACCAAGAAGCTCGACGACGCGCCCTTCTGGATGACCGGCGAGGTCTTCGGCCACGGGGTGCAGAAGGACGCGTATTACACCGACGGGGGGTTCGACTCGCTGATCAACTTCGACTTCCAGCGCTTCCTGCTCTCGTACCTGACCACCAGCGGCTCGTTGATCGCTGCGCAGGCGGACGTGGACCAGCTCTACTCCAGCTACGCCGCGCTGGTCTCGACCGACCCGAGCTTCAACGTGCTCTCGTATCTCTCGTCACACGACACTTCGCTCTTCCTCGCCTCTGTGGGGAATCAGGTTGCGCTCCAGAAGCAGGCCGGCACGGCCCTGCTCCTCGCGCCCGGGGGCGTGCAGATCTTCTACGGAGACGAGAGCGGGCGGAGGGT
>Ga0070677_10000361_pt1 | contig 15935 bp, 9 predicted proteins | sample KBSM63metaG_FD_64674 | JGI IMG/M metagenome (GOLD analysis project Ga0070677, IMG submission 64674) | Miscanthus rhizosphere microbial communities from Kellogg Biological Station, Michigan, USA - KBS M6-3 metaG | ecosystem: Host-associated > Plants > Roots > Rhizosphere > Soil ... | reverse complement strand
GACCCCGACCGGCTCGCGCCGGACATAAGCGTGGACCGCGCCGGTCGGCATTCCGGAGGGCTCGATATGCTCGCCCGAGAGCTTGGTCGCCCAGCCGGCCGCGTAGCGCAAAGTCTCGACGCATTTCGGCAGGTCATAGCCGGCCGAGGCCATCATCGGCTTGCCGTTGTCGACCGATTCCAGCTCGGCCAGCTCCTGGAGATTGGCCTCGATCAGATCGGCGAGCCGCATGATCGCCCGCTCGCGCTTCGCCGAGGGCAGGCCCGACCAGCGGCCGTCGTCGAACGCGGCGCGGGCGGCGGCGGCCGCCCGGTCGCAATCCGCGTCGGACGCATCGGCGATCCGCGCGATCTCACGCCCGGTCGAGGGGTCATAGACCGCGACCGTCCTGTCGTGGCTCGAATCGACCCATTCGCCGTCGATGAACAGCTGCGGCCTGCGCTTCAGCAGCGCCTGGACGCCGTCGGAATAAGCGGGCTGCGCGGAAATGCGGGTCATCTCGTTCATGGCGGCGAGTCTCCTTCGAAGGCGGCTTATACCCCGTTCCGTCGCCCCGGCGAAGGCCGGGGTCTCAGGGAGACACGCCGCGACTTCTGGTCCTGAGGTCCCGGCCTTCAGCCTTCGGCTGAAGTTTATCCTGAGCGCCTGCCTTGCAGGCAGTCGAAGGGCCGGGACGACGAGGGTCAGGCCAGCATGGTCCGGGCCTTTTCGACCAAAGCCTCGGCATCCTCGGGCCGCGGCGGGATGGTGACGCCCTTCTGCACCGCGGGCCGGGCGGCGATCGCGTCCAGCCAGCGCTGGAGATGGCCGAGGCCGTCGATCGATACGCCCGGCCATTCGTGGATCCGCGCCCAGGCGAAATTGGCGATGTCGGCGATCGAATAGTCGCCGGCCAGATATTCGTGGGTGGCCAAATGCCCGTCGAGCACTTCCAGCAGCCGCCGGCTCTCGCGCCGGTAGCGGTCGATCGCCGGCTGGATCACTTCCGGGAAATAGCGGCTGAAGACGTTGGCCTGGCCCATCATCGGCCCCAGGCCGCCCATCTGGAACATCAGCCACTGGATCACGCGGCTGCGCCCCTTCTCGTCGGCGGGGATCAGCCGCCCCGCCTTCTCGGCCAGATAGAGCATGATCGCGCCGCTCTCGAACACGGGGAAGTCGCCATTGCCGCGGTCGACGATCGCCGGAATCCGGCCGTTCGGGTTGATCGCGGTGAACCAGGGCTCCTTCTGGGCGCCGGTGGAGAGGTCGATGGCGTGGACATTGTAGGGAAGGCCGAGCTCCTCGAGCGTGATCGTGACCTTGTAGCCGTTCGGCGTCGGCGAGGTGTAGAGATCGATCATGGGCCAGCGCGCTCCCGTCATGCTGAACTCGTTTCAGCATCCATATCGGAAGCGGCAGCGCGGATGGTAAGATGGACCCTGAAACAAGTTCAGGGTGACGCCGGGGCTAGCTCAGCCCAGGATCATCTCGCAGCCGAAGTTCAGCCCGATCCGCCCCTCCCGCGCCCAGCGGACGAAGGCGTGGATCGGGGTGCAGCCTTCGAAGCGGATGACGACGCTCTCGCCGAGCCGGGGCTCGAGGTCGCTTTCGATCATCGTGCCGCGCGAGGAGATGTTGATCACCGGCACGATATGGTCGTCGCCGCGGAAGGTCAGCGCGCCGCGCTCGACCAGGCCCTCGTAGCGCAGTTCGGAGCGTCTCTCGACGAACGGCGCCGGAGCGCTGCCAAGAACCTCGTCTGCTCGTGCCGCCATTTCCCATCCCCCCGGTTAGAGAGCGGAAAGAATGGGACAAAAGGATTACCGAATTGTGAGTGTCAATCCTCGTAAACCCCTAGCCCCGCCTCAGGGTTGGGAGCCTTGCGCGACGGCCGGTCAATCCTCGTCGTAACCGTGCGTCTCGGCGGCCGCCGCCGGGCTGCCGGCGCCGCCCTCGCGTTCCCAATAATAAGGCTGCCGCCGGCGGTTGCCGGTGACCGTCTCGTTCAGCGTCGCGGCGTCGTAGAGGCGGCCGTTCAGCATCACCATGGCGATATTGTCCGAATTGCGGATGTCCTGGGTCGGGTCCGCGTCGAGCACGACCAGGTCGGCGAGCTTGCCCGGCTCGAGGCTGCCGAGATCGGTGAAGCCGTACATCCGGGCGGGATCGACGGTGCCGTGGCGAAGCGCCTCGATCGGGCTGGCGCCGCCGCGGACGTGGCTCCACAAATCCCAATGCTCCGACATGCCGGGCTGCTGGCCGTGGCCGCCGATCGCGATCAGCACGCCGCGCTCGTAGAGCCGGTGCGATTCCCGCGCGCTGTATTGGTCGACGAACTGATCGGGCGGCGCGGTGACCGCGCGCACCCGCCCGGCCAGCTCGCTCGGCGGCGTGTGCCGGGTCAGCAGCGGATGCTGCCAGACCGGCTCGGCCTGCGTCCAATAAGGATCGCCGGCGAGGCCGCCATAGCTCACCACCAAAGTCGGGTTGTTGCCGACCCGGGTCTGCGACCACAGGCTCAGCAGATCCTCGTAATAGCGGTTCTGCGGGATGTTGTGCTCGACCGTCGAATTGCCGTCCTGGATCAGGGTGACGTCCATCTGGAACAGCGAGCCGCCCTCGGGCACGACCAGGATATTCTCGGCCCGCGCCGCGGCGGCGACCTGCTGACGCTGGTTGCGGCGCGGCTGGTTGTAATTCTTGATCGAATGGGCGCCCTCGAGCCGCAGCCGGCGGACGTGCTGGAGCGCGTCCTGGTAGGAATCGATCAGGGCGAAGCGGCCCGGCGAGCGGGCGCCGTAGACGATCTCGCCCGACGAGAAGGTGCGCGGCGCGATGATGATGCCGGCCCGCTGCATCTCGGCCGAAGGGAAGATTTCCGAGGACGTGCTCGACGGGTCGTGGACGGTGGTGATGCCCATCGCCAGGTGCGACATCGCCGACCAGTTCTGCTGGGGAATGAGGTCGTCCTCGCCCTGCGGGCCGTGGGCGTGGCCGTCGATCAGGCCGGGGATGATCGTCTTGCCGGCGACGTCGACCTGCCGCGCACCGGCGGGGATATTGATCTCGCCGCGGCGGCCGACCTGGCGGATGCGGTTGCCTTCGATCAGGATCACGCCGTCGTCGATGATGCCGCCGTCCTCGCGTGCCATGGTGACGACGCGCGCGCCGACCAAGGCGGTCCAGCCCGACGGCACGTCCGCCGGGACGCTCATCGCCAGCGAAATGCCCGTGGTGGGCGGCGTGTAGGAGCCGCCGGGCGCGAGCCGAAGCATGTCGCCGATATCGGCGCCGTAGAGCGTCGGCCCGAGGCTCCAGGCGAGCCGTCGGCCGCCCTGCGCCCAGCTCGCATAAGCGGCGCCGTTGCTCGTCACCCGCGTCACCGGCAGCTGCGAGCCGCGGGCGCCGAGGTCGAGCGTCCGCGCGCCGCCGAAGAAGGGCGTCACGAACAGATTGTAATTCTCGCGGAAGGCGATGGTGCGGCCGTCGGGCGAAACCTCGTAGCCGGTGACCATCTCGCCCTGGGCATGCTCGCGCCGATTGCCGCCGCCCAAGTCGACGCTGATCAACTTGCGCTTCTGCTGATCGTTGACCTCGAAGAAGACCCGGTCCGGGGCGGCGCCGAAATGCGGGCCCGAACCGTCGCCGACGATCCGGGTGGAGGCGCCGCCGGCGCTGGGCACGCGGAAGATGCCGGTATTGCCCGACCATTGGTTCGAGGTCAGCCCGCCGCCGCCGGCCAGCTCGTAGACGATGGTGCCGCCGTCGGGCGAGAAGCGCGGCCGGCGGTAATGGCCGGGCTCGCGGGTGATCGTGCGCAGGTTCGAGCCGTCGGCCGAGATCGTCCGGATTTCGCCGAGCCGTTGGTCGTTCCACGAGACGAAGGCGATCGTGCGGCCGTCGCGCGACCAGTCCGGCCAGAGCTGGAAGTCGCCGTCCGGCGCCGTCAGCAGGCGCGGCGCGCCGCCCGAAAGCTCGCGCACGTAGAGCCGGCCGAGCGTCTCGTAGACCACGCGGCTGCCGTCCGGCGAGACGGTGGCGAAGCGCGGCATCCGGGTGGTGACGGTGGCGGGCGCGACCTCGATCTCCGGCCGCGGCGGATCGATCACCACGCGGGTATCGCTGACCCGGAACGGAATCTCTGCGGCATTGCTGCCGTCGCGGTTGACCCGGCGCAGCTTGCCGCCTGCCCAGAACAGGATCGCGCCCGAATCCGGCGTCCAGTCCATGTTCGGATAGACGCCGTGCACCGCCCAGGTCTCCTGCAGGTCGAGGTCGAGATCGGCATAGACCTGCCGTTCCTCGCCCGAGCGCAGGTCCTTGACGTAGAGCCGCGAGCGGCCGCCGGTGCGGTGGACGTAGGCGAGCCAGCGCCCGTCCGGCGACGGCGTCGGCCGGACCGCGCCGCCCGGGCCGCCGGCGACCTGGGTGCGCTCGGCCGTGTCGATGTCATAGCGCTCGATCGCGAACACCTGCTGGTTCGAATCCTGCGCATATTCGAACGTGTTGCCGGGGGTGGTGTTGCGGCTGAAATAGATCGCCCGGCCGTCGGGCGCGAAAGCCGGCTCGCCGAGCTCCTTCTGGAATTGCGGGTTGGGCCGCTCGACCAGGGGCACGCCGTCGCCGACGCCCGAGACGTGGTAGAGCCAGATCTCGCCGGTGCCGAGCGAGCGCTGCGTGGTGAAATGCTTGCGCGCGGCGATATATTGCCCGTCCGGGCTCCAGGTCGGCGCGTTCAGCAGGCGGAACGTCTCGCGGGTGATCGCCCTTGCGCCGCTGCCGTCGGCGTTCATCACCCAGATATTGTCGCCGCCGCCGCGGTCCGAGGTGAAGGCGATCAGCCGTCCGTCGGGCGAGAAGCGCGGCTGCATGTCGAAGGCGAGACCCGAGGTGATCCGCGTCGGCGTGCCGCCGCCGATCGGCATGGTGTAGATGTCGCCGAGCAGGTCGAAGGCCAGCGTCCGCCCGTCGGGGCTGACGTCGACGTTCATCCAGGTGCCCTCGTCGACATTGATCGGCACCTGCCGCGTCCGCTGCCCCGGCGGTGCGTTCACGTCCCAGCTCGGCGCCTCGCCGCTTCCCCGGCGCGGCTGCGCCAGCGCGGTGGTGGAGACGAGCAGAAGCGAAAGCGCGGCAAGGCTGCGGATCATGTGCGGATACCCCCTGGGACTCGGCGAGCGGAGGCGCGGTGGTGCACTAGCCGGGCAAGACAGGTCAAGCGGGCCTCGACGAGCGGCCCGCAAGCCTTGCCCCTCTCCGCCGGGCGGGTCTATAGGCCCCGCCGAGACGGGCGCCGGCCCGCGCGTATCCCGGGAGACCTTATGAACGCGGACAGCATGGTAGCGGGAGACGCCGCTCACCAGCGCCTGTTGGACAATCTCGCCAATTTGCTGCGCCAGGGTGCGCTGCCGGGCGAGCTCGCCGATTTCTCCGAGGAGGACAGCCGCGCCGCGGCCGCGTTCATCATCGCCTGCGCCTCCCGCCGCCCGCCCGGCATCGCCCTGGTCCGGCTGGAATCGGTCGGCACCAAGCTCGGCCAAAGGCGGATGCGGATCGCCATCATCAACGACGACATGCCGTTCCTGGTCGATTCGGTCGCCGGCGCGATCGCCGGCCGGGGCCTGATCATCCACCGGCTGCTCCACCCGGTGATCTGCGTCGAGCGCGACGACCATGGCTGCCTGACCCGGGCCGAGCCGCTCTGCGACGAGCGCGACCGGCGCGAATCGATCATGTATATCGAGGTCGACCGCGCCGACGCGAAGGGCCGCGCCGAACTGGTTCACGAGCTTCACCGCGTGCTCGCCAACGTCCGCGCCGCGGTGACCGACTGGCGCGCGATGCAGGCGAAGATGCACGCGCAGGCCGACGAGATCGACGATAATGAAGGCCGCGCCCTGCTCCACTGGCTGGCCGACGGGGCGATGACCCTGCTCGGCTACGAGGTCGAGCGCAACGGCGAGCGGCCGTCCGACCGGCTCGGCATCATGAAGCTCACCGACGACCCGACCGACGAAGGCGGCAGCGAAGGCGCGATCCGCTATTTCGAGGAAGGCGGGCCGGTGCCGCTGATCGCCAAGGCGGACCTGCGCTCGCCCGTCCACCGCCGGGTGCCGCTCGACCTGATCGTCGTGCCGCTGAAGGAAAAGGGCCGGATCACCGGCATCGGTGTCCATGCCGGCCTGTGGACCAGCCAGGCGCTGACCGTGCCGATCGAGGAGGTGCCGGTGATCCGGCGCCAGCTCGCCGAGCTGGAGCGCGATTTCGGCTTCGAGCCGAGCGGCCATAACGGCAAGGCGCTGCGCCACGCCATGGCCTCGCTGCCGCGCGACCTGCTGATCAATCTGCGCCCCAAGGCGGTCAAGGACCTGACCGCGATGGCGATCTCGCTCGCCGACCGGCCCCGGCCGACCCTGATGCTGGTCCGCTCCATCCTCAAGGGCCACATGTTCGCCTTCGTCTGGCTGCCGCGCGACGAGCTGACCACGCGGCGGCGCGTCGCGATCGGCGAAATGATCGAGCAGGCCGCGGCGGGGCAGATCACCAACTGGTCGGTCGATCTCGGCGACGGCGACCTCGCTCTGGTTCGCTACACCTTGAACGTCGACGCCAAGCGGCCGACGCCGAACGCCGCCGCGCTCGACAAGAAGCTGGACGCAATGGTCCGCGGCTGGGTGCCGAGCGTCGAGGAGGCGCTGGGCACGCTGGTCGGCGAGGCCCGCGCGACCCGCCTCGCCATCACCTATCTCGACCAGTTCCCCGAAGGCTACCGGATCCGCACCGCGGCCGATGCGGCGGCCCGCGACGTGGTCTGCCTCGCGGGCCTCGAAGATGCCGGCGACCGCGACGTCCGGCTGTTTCGCCGCGACGACGACGAAGGCGACCGCTTCCATTTGAAGACCTACCGGGTGGGCGCGATCATCCCGCTCTCCGAAGCGGTGCCGGTGTTCGAGAATTTCGGCTTCCGCGTGCTCGACGAGGTGCCGACCCCGGTCGGCGGCGGCACCACCGGCTACGTCCACGATTTCGACCTGCAGATGCCGCGCGGCGGCGACGCCGCGGCGGTGCTGAAGCGTGGACCCGTGGTCGAGCGGGCGATCGCCGACGTGCTCGAGGGCAAGGCCGAGAACGACCCGTTCAACCAGCTGATCGTCGCCGCCGGCCTGACCCCGCGCGAGATCGCCTTGTTCCGCGCCTGGTTCCGCTATCTGCGCCAGACCGGCCTGTCCTACTCTTTGGTCACCGTGGTCGACGCGCTCCGCCGCGCGCCCGAGGTCACCAAGGGCCTGATCGCTTTGTTCGACGCGATGCACGATCCGGCGCTGGAGGGCCCGCGCGAGGAGGCGATCAAGACCGCCAGCCGGCGCATCGACCGCGGCCTCGAAGCGGTGGCGGCGATCGACGAGGACCGCATCCTGCGCCTGATTCGCGGCGTGATCGCGGCGACTTTGCGCACCAACGCCTTCGCGCCCTCGGGCCAGGAGGCGCTCGCCTTCAAGCTCGATTCCGCGATCGTCCCCGGCCTCCCCGCGCCCCGGCCCTGGCGCGAGATCTGGGTCTATTCGCCCAGGCTCGAGGGCATCCACCTGCGCGGCGGGCCGATCGCGCGCGGCGGCCTGCGCTGGTCCGACCGGCGCGACGATTTCCGCACCGAGATCCTCGGCCTGATGAAGGCGCAGCTGGTCAAGAATGCGGTGATCGTCCCGACCGGCGCCAAGGGCGGCTTCTATCCCAAGCAATTGCCGCCCATGTCGAGCCGCGACGCCTGGCTCGCCGAAGGCACGGAAAGCTACAGGATCTTCATCCGCTCCCTGCTCTCGGTCACCGACAATATCGTCGAGGACAAGGTCGTCCATCCCGAGCAGGTCACCATCCTCGACGGCGAGGACCCCTATTTCGTCGTCGCCGCCGACAAGGGCACCGCCACCTTCTCCGACGTCGCCAACGAAATTGCGGTGTCGCGCGGCTTCTGGCTCGGCGACGCCTTCGCCAGCGGCGGCTCCAACGGCTACGACCACAAGGCGATGGGGATCACCGCCAAGGGCGCCTGGATCTCGGTGCAGCGCCATTTCCTCGAAATGGGCGTCGACGTGCAGAAGCAGCCGATCCGCGTCGCCGGCGTCGGCGACATGTCGGGCGACGTGTTCGGCAACGGCATGCTGCTCTCCAAGGCGATCAAGCTGGTCGCCGCCTTCGACCACCGCCACATCTTCCTCGATCCCGATCCCGATCCCGCGAAGAGCTGGAAGGAGCGCAAGCGGATGTTCAATCTGCCGCGTTCGACCTGGGACGATTACGACAAGGACCTGATCTCGAAGGGCGGCGGAGTCTTCCCGCGCAGCCAGAAGTCGATCCCGCTGAGCGCGGAGGTCCGCGCCATGCTCGGCCTCGCCGAGGAAGAGGTCGAGCCGGCCGCTTTGATCACCGCCATCCTGCTCGCCGAGGTCGACCTCTTATGGTTCGGCGGCATCGGCACCTATGTGAAGGCGCGCGGCGAAAGCCAGCAGGAGGTCGGCGACCCCGGCAACGACGCGATCCGCGTCAACGCCGCCGACCTCCGGGTCAAGGCGATCGGCGAAGGCGCCAACCTCGGCATCACCCAGGCGGCGCGGATCGAGTTCAGCCAGCAGGGCGGCCGGATCAACACCGACTTCATCGACAATTCGGCCGGCGTCGATTGCTCGGACAACGAGGTCAACATCAAGATCCCGCTCAACCGCGAGATGGCGGAAGGGCGGCTCGGTTTCGAGGAGCGCAACCTGCTGCTCGCCGAGATGACCGACGACGTCGCCGCTTTGGTGCTCGAAGACAACCGGCTGCAGACCCTGGCCTTGTCGATTGCCGAGCGCGGCGGCGCCCGGACGCTGCCGCAACTGGTCCGGGTGATCGAGATATTGGAGGAGAGCGGCCGCCTCAACCGGCAGGTCGAGGGGCTCGACAGCAACGAGGAATTGCTCCGCCGCGCCCAGCAGAATCTCGGCCTGACCCGGCCCGAGCTCGCGGTTTTGCTCTCCACCGCGAAGATGCGGCTGCAGGCGGCGATCGAAGGCTCCAAGTTCACCGACGATCCGACGCTGACGCCGGAGCTCTGCAACGCCTTCCCCAAGGCGATCCAGCAGCGGCACGGCGACGCCATCCTCGCCCATCGGCTGCGCAAGGAGATCATCGCCACCAAGGTCGCCAACCGGTTCGTCAACCGGCTCGGCATCATCGCCCCATTCGCGCTGACCGAGGAGGAAGGCGCCGCCTTCGGCCAGGCCGCGGCCGCCTTCCTGGCTGCCGAGCGCCTGTTCCGGATGCGGGACTTGTGGACGGCGATCGACGAGGCCGCGGTCCCTGAGCCGGTGCGGCTCGCTTTGTTCGATCTGGCGGCGACCGGGCTGCAGCTGCACCTCGCCGACTTGCTGCGCACGACCGCGCAGGACATGACCCCGGGCGAGATCGTCGAATTGCTGACTCCCGGCCTCGCCAAACTCGAGGCGATGGTCGACGACCTGCTCCGGCCCGAGGCGCGGGCCGAGGCGGGCAGCCTGCGCGGCCAGCTCGCGGCGATGGAAGCGCCGCGCGAGATCGCCGACCGGATCATCCGGCTCTACGAGCTGAACGGCGCCGTCGGCCTTGCCGTGCTCGGCCAGAAGCTCAAGGTCGACGAGGTCCAGCTGACCCGCGCCTACACCAAGCTCGGCGAGGCCCTGGGCCTCGACTGGGCGCAGAACGCGGCCAATAATTTCCAGGCGCGTGACCAGTGGGAGCGGCTCCTGACCGCCGGCCTCGCCCGCGATTTCGAGCAGCTCCGGCTCGAATTCCTGGAGCGGCGCAAGAGCGACGATCCCAAGGCGACGGTCGACAAGTGGGTGGCCGGCCAGGGGCCCCGCATCGAGCAGTTCCGCCGCACGGTCGACCGCGCCCGCACCGCCTCGGTCACCACCGCCCCGATGCTCGCCCAGATCGCGACCCAGGCGCGGGTGCTGCTGGGGCGCTGATACTCAAACGGACGCACGAGCGGCATGCGTTCCTGCGAAAGCAGGAACCCAGCCCTTCCTTTGCAACTGGGCTCCTGCTTTCGCAGGAGCACAAGCGATCAGTTCGGGGAGCCTTTGCGCGCCCGTTCGAACAGCCAGACGCGGATCGCGCTCGCCAGATTGGCCGGATCGGGCGCCGCCACCCGCTCCGCGTCGATCCGCGCGACCAGCGCGTTCAGCGGCAGCCCTTCCGCCTCGGCTGCCGCGCGCAACGCGTCCCAGAAGACCGGCTCCAGGCTGATCGAGGTCGCGTGCCCCGCGATCATGATCGAGCGTTTGACGGGTCCCATTAAACCTCCGTCGTCCCGGCGAAGGCCGGGACCTCAGGACAAGAACGCTCGGGCGGTCTCCACGATTGGGTAGGTGCGGACTGCCCCGCAGTCCGCAGCCATGCCGGGGGCATGGCGACCTGCCCAATCCCGGCCTTCGCCGGGATGACGGGCTGTCGGGCCCGTCAATACATATGCTGCCCACCGTTGATGCTGAGCGTGCTTCCCGTGATGAAGCCCCCATTTTCCGAGCAGAGGAAGGTGACGCCCCGGGCGATCTCGCTGGCCTTGCCGAGCCGGCCGACCGGGATCTTGGCGACGATCTTCTCGAGCACCTCGGGCGGGACCGCGGCGACCATGTCGGTGTCGATATAGCCGGGCGCGATCGCGTTGACGGTGATCCCGGCGCGCGCGCCTTCCTGCGCCAGCGCCTTGGTGAAGCCGTGAATGCCCGATTTGGCCGCGGCGTAATTGACCTGGCCGTATTGCCCGGCCTGGCCGTTGATCGAGCCGATATTGACGATGCGGCCGTATTTCCGCTCGTTCATTCCGCCCCACACCGCCTTCGCCATGTTGAAGCAGCCGCCCAGATTGACGTCGATCACCTCGTCCCAGGCGGTCCGGTCCATCCGCTTCATCGTGCCGTCGCGGGTGATCCCGGCATTGTTGACCAGCACGTCGATCGGGCCGAGCTCGCTCTCGACCTGCTGAACGCCGGCCATGCAGGCGTCGAGATCGGCAACGTCCCATTTGTACGCCTTGATCCCGGTGCGGTCGGTGAATTCGCGGGCGCGCTCGTCATTGCCGGCATAATTGGCGGCGACGGTGACGCCCTCGTCGCGCAAAGCGATGCTGATCGCCTCGCCGATGCCCCTCGATCCCCCGGTGACGATTGCGACACGTGCCATGAGCCTCTCCTTTGTTTTATGGCAAAGGCCCTTATTGCGGGGTGCGCCAACCTTCAAGCTCGCGGCCGATCAGCGCCTCCAGCATCGTCATGCCGGGCGCGCCGTCGTTGAGGCACGGCAGATAGGCGAAGTCGGTGCCGCCGGCGGCGAGGAAGGTGTCGCGGCCGCGGATCGCCAGCTCCTCCAGCGTCTCCAGGCAATCGGCGGCGAAGCCCGGGGCGAAGATGGCGACCTTGGTCGCGCCTTCGTCCGGAAGCGCGGCCAGCATCCGGTCGGTCGCCGGCTCCAGCCATTTCGCCCGGCCGAAACGGGATTGGAAAGCGACCCGAAGCTCGCGGCCGAGCGCTTCGGAAAGCAGTTCGGCGGTGCGCAGGCAATGATCGTAATAAGGATCGCCGAGCGCCCGGGTCCGCTCCGGCATGCCGTGGAAGCTGGCGACGACCGCCTGCGGCTCGAAATCGAGCGCGGCCAGCGAAGTCTCGATCGATGCCTTGAGCGCGCCGATATAGGCCGGATCGTCATGATAAGGCGGCAAGGTGCGCAGCGCGGGCTGGGCGCGCAGCGACGCGACGTGGGCGAAGGCGGCATCGTTCGCGGTCGCCGTCGTCGCCGCGCAATATTGCGGATAGAGCGGCGCGAGCAGGATGCGCTCGCACCCCGCCGCCAGCAGCGCGTCGATCCGGGCGCCGATGCCGGGATTGCCGTAACGCATCGCATGATCGACCGTCACGCCGGGGCCGAACCGGCCCGCCAGCGGCTTCGCCTGGCGCGCGGTGATCGCGGCGAGCGGCGAGCCTTCCTCCGTCCAGACCTGGCGGTAGGCATGGGCCGACTTCCTCGGCCGCGTGGTCAGGACGACGCCCCGCAGGATCGGCTGCCAGATCAGCGGGGGGATTTCGACGACCCGGCGGTCGGAGAGGAACTCCCTGAGGTAGCGGCGGACCGCCCGCGCGTCGGCCGCGTCGGGCGTGCCGAGGTTGATCAGGAGGACGCCGATCCTGCTCATCCGCGCCGCCCGACGACGATCGGCAGCGTGCGGACCCTTTGCCCGGTCAGCGAGAAAAAAGCGTTGGCGACCGCGGGCGCGGCGGTCGGCACGGCGAGCTCGGTCACGCCGCCCGAATCCTCCTCGCTTTCGAGCAGCTCCACGCTGATTTCGGGCGCGTCGCGCAAGCCGGGCAGGCCGTAATCGGCGATGGTGCGCAGCATCGGCAAGCCGTCGGCGATCTCGACGGGCTTGCCGATCGCGGCCGAGATGCCGTGGATCAGGCCGCCCTCGATCTGCTGCTTTACGATCTCCGGGTTGATCGCCCGCCCGCAATCGACGGCGCAAACGGCGCGGAGCACGCGCAGGCGCTGGTCGCGGGTCACCTCGATCTCGACCAGGGTGGCGATGTAGGAGCCGAAGGCGGCGTGGCAGGCGAGGCCCATGCCGCTGCCCGGCGGGCCGCCGTCCCAGCCGCCGATCGAGGCGGCGGTGGCGAGGCAGCGCGCGAGCCGCGGATTGCCCGCGAGCAAAGCGGTGCGGAAGGCGAGCACCTCCAGCCCCGCGGTCCGCGCCAGCTCGTCGACGAAGCATTCGGTGAAGAAGGCGGTGTAGCTGTGCGCGGCGCCGCGCCAATAGCCGGTCGGCAGGCCGAGCTCGGCCGGGGCATGATCGATGGCGACCGCGGGGATGTCGTAGGGCGGCACCGCCCCGGCCACCGCGGCCCCGTCCGGCCGCACCAGCCGCGAGCCGGCGCCGAGCCGCGCCGCCACCTCGGCGCCGGTCGCCGGCGCCGCGATCACCGCCTGCCAGCCCTGCAGCCGCCCCTGCTGCAGCCAGCCGGTCATTTTCGCCGCCGCCGCGGGCCGGAAGCTGTCGCGCTCGATCTCCTGGATCCGCGGCCAGGTCAGCTGCACCGGGCGGCCCACCTTCACCGCGAGGATCGCCGCCTGCTCGATCGCGTCCGTCTCCAGCTTGCGGCCGTAGCCGCCGCCGGCGAGCATCGGATAGAGCGTCACCCGGCTCTCGTCGAAGCCGATGGCGCGGGCGGCGGCGGCGCGGGCGAGGCCCGGCGCCTGGCTCGGCGCCCAGATTTCGATGCGGTCGCCGGTGACCCGCGCCGTCGCGGTCAACGGCTCGATCGCCGCCGAGGGGGCGAGGCCGACTTCGTAGCGCGCCTCGATCGGGCTTGCGCCGGGAAAGCCCGTCGCCATGTCGCCCGCCTCGAAGATCCGCTCGGCGCCGCTGCCGTCGAGCGCCGAAGCGAGCGCGGCCGAGATCGAGCGGCTGCTCGCCAACTCCCCTTGGGCACGGAAACGCGGCCGGATCGCGGCCAGCGCCTGCCAGGCCGCCCACCAGTTGCTCGCCACCACCGCCACCCACTCCGGGTTGCGCACCAGCTTCAGCACGCCCGGGACGTGTCGCGCCGCCTCGGCGTCGATCCCCGCGAGCCGGCTCCCCGCCGGGCCGCTGCGCACCGCCGCATAGACCATGTCGCGTAAGCGCACGTCGGCGGCGAACCGCGCCGAGCCGTCGAGCTTGGCCGGCAGATCGAGCCTGGGCAGCGACTGCCCGGTCAGCCGGTTCTCGTTGCCGCCGCGCACCGGCAGGTGCTCGGGCAGCGCCAGCCCGGCCGCGGCCTCGGCCAGCTCGGCGAACGGAATCCGGCCGGCCGGCCCCCAGACGAAGCCGGCGCGCGTATCCAGCTCCTCCCAGTTCACATTCCAGCGCGCCGCCGCCGCCAGCTGCAGCAACGCCCGCGCCCCCGCCCCGGCCTCGCGCATGAGCGGCTCGAACGCGCGCACCGAGGTCGATCCGGCGGTCAGCATCAGCGCGTTCCTGGTCGCATAATCCCGTGCCGCCCAGCGCCCCACGCCCTGCAGGAAACCCGGCAGGTCGCTGTCGTCCGCCGCCTGCTCGGCCAGCATCCGATTGGCGTAGAGCGGGCTGACCGGCGCCGGTTCGACCGAGACCGTGCGCCAGTCGGCGCCGAGCTCGTCGGCGAGGATCTGCGGCAGGCTGGTCCACGCGCCCTGGCCGAGCTCGGTCTGCGGCACCGCCACCGCGACCCGGCCGTCGCGGCCGATCTTGAGAAAGGCGTTGAACAGGGTCTCGCCCTCGGCCGCGCGCAAATTGGGCCGATAGGTTCGCGGCCAGAATTTCCAGGCGACGAGCAGCCCGGCGCCGGCGCCGCCGCCGATCAGCAATGTCCGGCGGCTGATCCCGCTGCGCTCGACGTCCCTCGCCATGGCATGCCTGATAAAGAGCGAGCGCCGAGCGGGCTAGGCCCCCGCGCGGACTTGATTCGCCGTCGCCGATCCGGCACTGGCGACCCCATGAAGGCGCGGATTTTCCGGCGAGAGAAGAACGCCATGCAGTCGGGGCGGGCGCGCGCCGGCGAATGGGTGCTGCAGTTCGAATCCGCGAGGCGCAAGCACGCCGATCCGCTGACCGGCTGGTCCGGCGGCGCCGAGACCCAGGAGCAGGTCCGCCTCACCTTCCCGACGCTGGACGCGGCCCGGGCCTATGCGGCGCGCGAGGGCATCGACGCCCACATCGTCCCGCCCGCCGAGGCGAAGCTCAAGCTCCAGGCCTACGCCGACAATTTCCGCTGACGCCGCGGGCGTCGTGCCGGCGAAGCATGTCCGAGCGAGCGTAACAGCGCCGTCAGATCACCGTGAAGTCGGAGGCGGCGATGGCCGGCGCTCCGGCGACGACCGCGAACAGCACGGCGGCGGCGGCGCCGTTGCCGTCGGAATCATAATAGAGCCGGCCGCTCGCCTGGTCGTAGAGGATCCGGTCGTCGAGATCGTGCGCGGCCGCGCCGGCGAAGAACGCATTGGCGTCGAAGCTGCCCGGCGTGCCGATCCCGGCGAAGATCGCGTCGTCGAGCGCGATCTTGTCCGTGCCCGCCGCGAAATCGAGGATCGTATCGACATTGCCGCCGCCGAGCGTGCTGGTGAAGGCGAAGCTGTCGGCTCCGCCGCGTCCGTACAATTGGTCGGCCCCCGCGCCGCCGTCGAGCACATTGGTGCCGGCATTGCCGGTCACGTAATTATTGAGCTCGTTGCCTTTGAGGTCGATCGCGGTCGTTGCGTTGTTGTCGGCCGTGGCCAGCACCTCGATCTCGTACCCGGCGGACAGAATGTGGCTCGAACGGGCATAGACGATGTCGTGGCCCTGACCCGCCTGTTCGACGACGACGTCGTCCGAATCCACGAAATAGCTGTCGTCGCCCTCGCGGCCCCAGAGCAGGTCCGCGCCGGTGCCGCCGTCGAGAATGTTCGCGCCCGCATTGCCGGTGACGTAATTGTCGAGCTCGTTGCCGGTGAGCCGGAGCGCGGTCGTCGCCAGGTTGTCGGCCGTCGCCAGCACCTCGATCGACAGGCCCGAGGCCAGCGCGAAGTCGGCCCCCGCATAGAGGATGTCGTTCCCCTGGCCGGCATATTCGATGACGATATCGTTGCCGTCCGCGAAATAGCTGTCGTCGCCCTCGCGGCCCCACAGGGTGTCGGAGCCGCCGCCGCCGTCGAGCGTGTTCGCCCCGGCATTGCCGGTGACGTAATTGGCGAACGCGTTGCCGCTGAGGTTGATCGCCGTCGTGGCCGTGTTGTCGATCGTCGCCAGCACCTCGACCGCCATCCCGGCGCCGAGCGCGTAGCTGGAACGCGCGTAGACGATGTCGTAGCCGTCGCCCTCATATTCGACCACTGCGTCGTTGCCGTCGACATAATAGCTGTCGTCGCCGCCGCGGCCCCAGAGCTGGTCG
>Ga0070677_10000345_pt1 | contig 16234 bp, 15 predicted proteins | sample KBSM63metaG_FD_64674 | JGI IMG/M metagenome (GOLD analysis project Ga0070677, IMG submission 64674) | Miscanthus rhizosphere microbial communities from Kellogg Biological Station, Michigan, USA - KBS M6-3 metaG | ecosystem: Host-associated > Plants > Roots > Rhizosphere > Soil ... | reverse complement strand
GCTCATTTGCGTCGCCGTAGCAGGCCCGCTCCCAGTCCGGCCGCTTCGGTTCGGCATAGCCCTGATAAAAGTGCCCGTCGGCCTCGCCGGCGAGGGTGGCTGCCGAGGCGGCGGCCCAGTCGGCCGTATGCGCCCGCAGCGCCGCGTCGGAGCGGGCCCCGGCAAAGGCGCTGTGGCGGATCAGAAGGCGGGCGTGGCGGTGGGCGAAGCAGGACGCGCCGTCGTCCTCGGCATAGGCGCCGCCCCACGGCACCAGCTCGAGCTCGCGAGGCTGGGCGTAGCGCCGGTCGGCAGCGAACTGCGCGACGCAGTCCGCGATCGCCGCGCGGCCGAGCGGACGCTCGAAAAAATGCGAACGGGTGGCGTGGAAGCCGACCTCGGCATAGGGCCGCTTGGGCAGCCAGGCGGGCTCGGCGCGGTGGTTGAGCAGGCCGACGAGGAAATCGGCAGCAGCAGCCGGCGGCAGTTGCCACGTCTCGAGCGCGGCGGCGAGCGGGCCGAGCCGGCGGCGCACCGTCTCGACATGGCGCGCGGCGTGCGCCGGCGGGCCGATAACGGGCCCAAACAGCTCGATGAAGGCGGGCTGGTCGGGGAATTCGGGCGCGACCAGGCCGAGCTCCAGGCCGACGGCGCGCGGGGCGTCGGGCGCCTGATGCTGCCAGGCGTCGATCAAAGCGGGCGCCTCCGCGAGCGGCCAGCGACCGTTGCAGACGGTCAGCGGCTCGAGCTTGCGGGTGCGCAAGGTCAGGCCGGTGACGACGCCGAAGCCGGCGGCGCCGGCGCCGCGAAGCGCCCAGAACAGATCCCCCTCCTGGTCCGCGGATACCTCGACGACGCGGCCGTCGGCAAGCACCACCTGCATCCGCACCACCTGGTCGGCGGTCAGCCCATGGCGGCGGCCGAGGAAGCCGAAACCGCCGGCCAGAGCGAGGCCACCGATCGCCACCAGCGGGCAGCCGCCCGTCGGGACGACGCGGCTGCGGGTGGCGAGTGCGCGGCTAAGGTCCCCGGACAGGGCGCCAGGGCCGCTGCGGACCTGATCGCCCTCCCAGACGATGCCGTTCATCTCGGCAAGGTCGACGACGAGGCCCGGGCTCGACGAGAGATCGCCGAAACAATGGCCGCCGCTGCGTACCGCGAACGGCGCCCGGCGCTCGGCGGCGAAGGCGAGCGCGCGGCGGACATCCTCAGTGCCCCGGCAGCGGAGCAGCGCCCGCGGCGGCGAAAAGGGGAGCCGCGCCGCAAAATGCTTGCCCGCGAGCACCATCCGCGGGTCGCCGGCGAGAATCAGCTCGCCGTCCATGCCGCGCGCCAGCGCTGCCCAGTCGATCGCGTCGAGAGTCTCGGCGCCCGTCACGCGCTCAGGCTGACCTGCAGCCGGCAGAGCTCGGCATAGCGTCCGTCGAGACGGAGCAGTTCGTCGTGCGTCCCCTCCTCGACCAGAGCGCCGGCCTCGAGGAAGAAGATGCGGTCGGCGTTGCGCACGCTGGCAAGGCGGTGGGTGATCAGGATCACAGTGCGGTTGCGTGCGAGGCGGCGCAGCGATTCGTAGACGGCATGCTCGGCCTTGGCGTCGAGCGGAGCGGTCGGCTCGTCCCAGATGACCAGGGGCGCGTTGCGGTAGAGGCCGCGCGCGACGGCGAGCCGCTGCCACTGGCCGGCGGAGAGATCATGGCCGCCGTGGAACTGGCGCGAGAGCAAAGTCGCCCAACGCTGGGGCAGCCGCTCGATTACCTCCTCCGCCCGCGACTGCCGCGCCGCCGCGAGCAGCTCGGCCTCGTCGGGATCGGGGCGGTCGTGACGGCCGAGACGGACATTGTCGCGGGCGCTGCGCGGCCACCGGATCGGCTCCTGCAGCACCATCGCCACGCGGTCGGCGAGGCTTTCGGGCGACATGTTGCGCAGGTCGACGCCGTCCCAGCTGATCGCCCCCGCGGTCGGTCGGTAGAGCCCGGCCGCGAGCTTCGCCAGCGTGGTCTTGCCCGAGCCGTTCTCACCGACCAGCGCGACCGTCTGGCCGGGTTCGATGCTGAGCGAGACGTTGTCGAGTGCGAGCCGCCCCCCGCTCCCCGGATAATGGAAGCTCACCGCATCGAACCTGATCGTGCCGGGCCGGCGGGGCGCGGCGACCCCGGCCGTCGCCGGCGTGCGTCGCTCGGCCTGCTCCAGGAATTCCTGATAGTCGCTGATGTAGAGCGCCTTTTCGAGCAGTTCGTGGCCGGTGACGACCAGGCTGGTCAGCGATGCGCCGGCGCTTCGAATGGCGATGATGGCGGCGCCGGCGACGGCGAGATCGAGCCATTGCGCGCGGATCATCAGGCCGAGCGCAACGAAGGTGGCGGCGAGGCCGAACCCGGACAGCAACCGGCCGAGCGCGACCACCTTTGCCTCCCGGACACCGAGGACGATGAGGTGATCCTGGAGGTCTCCGGCGGCCCGCGCGTGCTCGGCGAGGACATAAGCCTGGGCTTGGTTGGCCCGGATTTCGGGCGCCGGGAGGCGCTGGGTGGAGAGCTCGGCCATCATCTCGCTCTGCCGGGTGAGGGCGATGGTCGTCGGCATGCCGCCATATTGGATCCGCGCGGCGGTCAGTGCCGCCCAGGCGTCGGGCGCCATCGCGAGCAGCAGCAAGGCGGGCAGCGCGGGGTGGAGAAGGAAAAGCGCGGCCGCGGCGGCGGCGACCGAGAGCGCAGCGCCGCCGGTCGCGACGAGCGCAGCGATCGCCCCTTCGATGTGGAAGATGCCGCGATCGCGGGCGCGCTGCAGCTGATCATAGAAGTCGGGATCGTCATAGGCCGCCAGATCGATGTGGAGGGTCGCTCGGAACAGCGCCTGTTCGGCTTCGCGCCGCGCCTTGGGGGCGAGGTGGGCGCGGGCCACCGCGGTCGCGGCGTCGATGCCGATGCGGAGCAGCAGCAGGGCGCCGAGCAGCAACAGCGAGGGAAGGACCGCTTCGACGCGCGCGAAGCTGGTGCCGTTCCCGAGCAGGGCCGCGAGGACGCCGCTGGTGAGGAGCAGCGCCCAGGCGATTGCGGCGGCGGCCACGATCTGCGCGAAAATGATGGTGAGAGCGGCGATCGGCGCCGATCGCCTGACCACGCTCACGACAGGCCTCGCCGCCATGGCGAAGCGCCCGAAAAGCCCGCGCAGGCCGAGCTGCGGGCGAGCGACCGGGTCAAGCCGCCAATAGGGCATTTCGAGCTTCGTCTCGCGGAGGGCCTCGACTGTCAGAAGCGACTCCCTCCCAAAGTGAGTATCGAGGGCAATTCGCAGTGCGGATGCCAACGCAGCAATTGGTAGGCAACTCCGCCGATGCCCGGCAACAGGCCCGGCACGAGCGCCTCGCGGACGATTCCGGAAATCGGCCCCTGCTGCTCGAGGACGGTCAGGATCGAGGCCATCAGCGACTCGCGGGTGAGGCCGTCCGGCCCCTCCCCCAGCGCGATGGCGCGATCGAGCAGCTCCCAGGCGCCGAGGTCGCCGTGGCAGAGGGTGTGGTTCCAGCCGATGCCGAGCCGCCAGGTCGCGGCCGCGGCGCGGCGCAGCGAGCGGCGCGTGCCCGGAGCGGCCAGATCGGGGTCGAGATCGAGCCGCGCGAGGCCGATCCCCACCGAACCGTGACACCAGGCGGCCGCGGTCGGCATGCCCAGAACGCGCAGGTCGCGCCAGTTCTGCGCCTCCTCGTCGAACAGCGAATCCTCGAAGGCGAAAGCGGCCTCGGCGGTCTCCCGGTAGCGCGCCTCGCCCGTCGCCTCCGCCAGCTGGAACAGGGCCCAGCCGCGACCGGTGACGCCATGGGCGAAGCCGCCCAAGCCCTTCGGAAATCGGGGATCGAGCCACGAAGTGCCGCGCTCCCGCGGCTGCGCAGCATCGCACAGCGCGTCCCCCATCGTCCGCGCCATCGCCAGCCACGCCGGGTCCCCCGTGCGCCGCGCCAACGCGAGCAGCGGCGGGATGGCGCCGGTCCGGCCTTCGAGCAGGTCGTCGATCTCGGCGGCGGCGGCGGCGGCGGGAAGCTGATGGGCGAGCCGGACGGCCCGGTCGAGGCCGGAGCCGCCGTCGGCGCCCCAATCGGCAAGGACGAGCCGGACCCAGATCCGCGAGCCGAGGCCCAGATAAGCGCCGGGCGCCGGCGGCCGGACCAGTTCTCCGTCCTCGAGGCTTTTCAGCTGGATTTCGTCGACCGCGTCGAGGCTGGCGAGAAGTGAACCGAACAGCGCGGCGAGTCCCTCGACCGGATCCGCCCGGCCCGCTTCCGTTTCCCTGATATAAGCGCCAACCGCCAGCGCGACCCCGGAAAGGCCCGCATAGAGATCCGGATCGAGCGGCCGAACCGCCCAGCCGGCGGGCGTCAAGGTCGGCGCGATCCAGGTCGCGGTGCCGTCGTCGCCGCGGATCGCCGCGTCGCGCAGCCGGGCCATGATCGCCGCCGCCTGCCGCCGGCGGCGCCGGTCGACATCGCCGGAACGCGCCTCGGCGGGCCAATAGGAGGCATCCTCGTCCGGCATCCAGCCTTCGTTGACGTAAGCGCTGACCAGCGCCATGCGGATATAATCTCGCTCGAGCGCGAGATCGGCCTCGCGCCAGTTCCGCCACGCCTCCTCGACTCGGTTGCCCGGCTCGAGCCAGCGCACGCCCGCAGGCCCGGTCAGCACCCCGTCGCTGGCCAGCGTCGTGAAAAACGGAATGTCGCCGACCATCATATCGTCGATCTCGGCCTCGATGACCGCAGGGTCGCTCGGCGCGGTGGCAACGTTGCTCCCCATCCTGGCGAGGAGGTCGCGGGCGCGCTCGCGGGCCTCGTCCTCCTTGTGCAGCGAGACCGGATGCCAGAGCATCCGCGCGAGCTCGGCATAGACCTCGGTCTGGCGAACCACCACCCGCAGCGGACACGGCTCGAACCTGGCCAGCCGCGGGCGCAGCGCGCCGCGTGCGTCGAGCCCGCGCAGATGGCTGGAGAGCCGGTCGAAACCCGCCAGCACCTCCGGCCAGAACTCGGCGAGCGCCGGCTCTGCGGCGGGATGATTCTGCGACGGCGGCAGGACGACGGGCACCATCGCCATCCTCGCCTCATCGGTGCCGGCGCCGACGATGTCGGGGGCCATCATCATGGGCTGCTGACCCGGAAGCGCCCCCGCCGCCGACGTGTCGATCCCGCGCCAGCCGAGTCCCTGCCCCCGGCCCGGCAGCAGCCCGCTGGCCAGCACGGTGCCGGCGACCAGCCTCTCGGCCCGGTCGGCGGCCTGGCCGAGCCCGGTCGGGGCGGGCGCGACGTCCGGCGTGAGCAGGGTCTCGCAATCGACGACCACCGGGCTGCCGCCGTGGGCGATGAGATTTTCGGCATGGATGTCGGTTCCGCCCAGAAGCCGCATCACCGCGAGCCACTGGCCGAGCCCGGCATAGAAGCGGGCGAGCTCGTCCCGATTCGCGGCAAAGCGGTGCTCGACGAACGCGGCCCAGCCATGATCTTCGAAGCCTACCGTGTCGGCAACCCGGATCGGAAGCTCTTCGCCGAGATCGGCTTCGAGCTCGGCGATGAACGCCCGCAGCGCCAGGTCCGCCGCCACCGGGCGCGGCTTGTAGACCAGGCGCCCGCCCGCGCAATCCACGAGCGCGACGGTGAGGCCGCCGCGATGACTGTCGCCCGCGGCGAAGCCGATTCCGGTCAGCGCTCCCGCCGGACGGCCAAGCAGCGGCTCGAGCAACTCCCGGTCCGCCGCCCAGCGCCGGGCAAAGTGCAAGGCCGCGGCGGCTTGATTGGCGACCAGCCGGCGGGTCCGGTCCATGAGCGTCGGATAATGGGGCGCCAGCGCGTCCCAGAAATCGAGAGTCTCCGTCAGGCCGAGGAAATGGTCCCACCGCGCCTGCGGCGTGTCGCCGACGAGCCGGCCGTCGACCCGCGCGGCATTCAGCTCGAGGATGAGCAGGCGCGCGAGCCTGCGATGGAGGCTGGCCCGAAGCCCCAGGCCGGCAGCGGCGACGACCACCTCCGCCTCGGCCGGCGCCAGCCCGGCCACCGACGTCAGCCGGGCTGCCAAATCCGCCGTTGCCGGCGAGATCAGACAGCCCAGCGATCTTTCGAAAGGAAAGGCGTCAGACTCCGACGCCACCTCGGTCTAGCAGCAGTAGCGGGTGCGGGAGGCCGTGCACGCCGTGCCGCAATAGCCCGACGTGGTGCCAGTCTCGCAGACGATGTCCGCCGCGGCAAGCTCGCCGCCCGAGAAGAGCGGACCGGCGGGATTGCCGCGATCGGCTTCTGCGCGCCAGCGGGCCGAGGTCTCTTTGCTTGAGATGGGCATTGGGATGTCCTCCGGATTGACCATGACGATCGCGCCGAAGAGCGACACCAACTGACAGCCGCGACCTATTGCGACACGTTAGAGCCCACGTCCGCGACGCGCGATTACGTTACGGAAAGTACAGCAAGAGTCAAACGCCGGGATGTCGGATTGGCGCGACTCGTGCGAAACTTGCGACGCATTGGGCAATAGATATTTGGGGCGCACTTGGTCACCCAGGTCGAACTAAAAGGTCCGTTTTGGACTTAATCCGCTTTGAACACCGGAGTGTCCCGACCTGTGCTGCGGCGGAGCGGCGAGGTTATTTCAACGGGCGCGGAAATTGAGGACATGCCCCCTGCCTTCGCCGTCACTTTCCTGCGCCTGTATTTTCCTAGCCAGCAGCAATGAAGCGGCGACGACTGGTTCGCCCCCGCCTGCGTGACGCGCCGGCCATTGGCGGACGTTGAGGGGCTCGCGCGACCGGCGCGCCGCGCGCTTCAGGCAGCGCGGCGGCGCTCCTGATCGCCCGCAACGCCCGCGGGCGCGGCCCGATCGATCAGGAAGGACAGCATCACGTAGCGGCGGCCGCGGGTGATCAGGGTCACTTCGTGGAGCAGCGAGCTGGCGAAGACGATCGCGCCGCCGGTCGGCGCCCGGTAGGTCGCGGTGCCGAACTCCAGGAAGCGCAGGTCGCCGCCCTCGTAATCCTCGGCATTGAGGTTGATCGCGAAGGTGAACTGGCGGTGCTGCAGTGGCGCCAGGTTGTCGCGATGCGCGCGGAAGCGCCCGCCCTCGGCCGCATCGTAAGCGGCAACGAAGCAGGATTCGATATCCTGGATTTCGTAGCGCAGCCCTCTCAATATTTCGGGCGCCAGCCGGCGCCGGATCCTGTCCTCGACGCTCGCCTTGAGATCGGGATCGGTGATCGAAAGCTGCCGCGTGCTCCGATAGTCCCGATCGACCTGAAGCTCCGATCCATCCTCGTCGCCGACGAGGACCGAGCCTTCGACGGGCCGCCCGTTCCGGTGCATGGCGATGAGCTCGGCGCAGAGCGCGGGCTCGAACACGCGCGGCACGATCAGCACCGGCGCGAACATCCGCGTGCCGGCATGATCGTCGACGTGCGGCAGCGCGCCGACCCAGCGCATGGTTTCGGCGGCCTGCGACAGCGGCGCCGTCTTCATGACGCGCAGCGACGGATCGAGGACGATCCAGCCGCCCTGATCGCCGTCGCCGTTGAAGGCCACGCCGCTCTGCCGGAAGAGATCGCCCTCGGAATCGAGGAACCAGCGGATGCCAGGCGGCGAATCCTGTGCCGACGCAATGAGCTGCGGATGCTTGAGAACGCCGAAGAAACAACGATTGGCGTCGTCGAACAGCGCCTCGTTCTCGGCCAGCGCCGCCATCACCGCGCGGAGCTCCGCGCGGGGCGCGCTATCGGGCAGGAACGCCAGGACGATGTACCGGCCCGGCATATAATCCATCCGCATCATATCCGTGGGGGTTCGCCCCAGCAGATGCGGAAACGGGTCTCCCGGAGACAATTTCATGACTAATCCTGTCCTCTCGAAGAGCAAGGGCGGCTTCCGGCGCGCGGGGAACGAGAGCGTGCGGCCGGTGGGCTTATATCGGGCCGCACGCCCTCTCCCGAGCGGCCTCAGCCGTTCGGAACCATCATCCCCCCGTTGCCGCCGGCCACCCGGTCGAGATCGACCGGCTCCAGCTCCCGCGGCGACGAACGGACGAACAGCTCCAGCGCCTCGTCGTCTTCGTTCGCGACCCTGTCCTTCGATTGCCTGTCCACATCCATGCCCTTTCCTGGATTCGTGTTGCGGTTCCTGGGCCGAAATCAGCCCCAAGGAACGATGCAGGTCCCGCCGCCGCCAGCGACGAGGTCGAGGTCGCCCGGCTTCAGATCGCGCGGCGAGGAACGGACGAACAGCTCCAGCGCGTCGTCGTCTTCGTTCGCGGTCCGGTCGTTCGATTGCCTGTCCATGATCATGTCCTTTCCTGGATTTCGGGTTGGGGTTCCGGGCCGAACTCAGCCGAGCGGAACGATGCAGGTCCCGATGCCGCCGGCGACGAGCTGGAGCTCGCTCGCATCCAGCTCCTGGGACGACGAACGGACGAACAGGGCCAGCTCTTCGTCGGCGATCGTCGCGATCGCTTCCTGCTGTTTCTTTTCCATTACCTTGGCCTTTCCTAAATCGCCGGCCGTCCTGGCCGGCGCTCCTTCCTATTCCGCCGGGCCGGCGGCGTATTGAACGCCATGAACCTGCCGCTCAGGAATCGCCGTTCGGGCAGATGCACGATCCGCTGCCGCCGGAGACGAGCTGGAGCGCGCTCGCTTCCAGTTCCTCGGGCGACGGACGGACGAACAGCTCCAGCGCGTCGTCATCGGTGGTCGCGATCGATTCTTGCTGGCGTGCGTTCATCGTCCTGGCCTTTCCATGTTGGTCTGCGCTTTTCCGAATATTCCGTCCGACCGGCATTGTATTGAACGCGGTGAACCTGCGAACTTCACTCCGGAATATTCGACCGGCCCCCGCCAATTTTAGACGAAGCGCCTTTGAGTTCAGCGACATCTGCTTTATTGTTCGGATCGGTGGGCACGGCGGAAGGAGGGCCGCGCCCATGCTTCACCAGGCAATCTTTTCGGACGTGGGCTGGGGCACGCTGGGCGCGCCGGAGCCCGGCGCGGCGCGGCTCGTGCGAGTTGTCGAAACGCCGGTCGCGATCCTGCGCCACGCATTTTATGAAAAAGGGGCGACCGTCGGCCTGCACCGCCACGATTGCGACTCGCTGGTCTACGGCGTCGGCGGGCCCTGCCGGGAGGACAACGGCGCCGAGCAGGTCATCAAGCGCCGCCTTACCTTCCATCCGCGCGGCTACGAGCACAAGCTCGCATTCGGCGCCCCGACCCATGTGCTGGCGATCGAGATCCGCCCGGGCCGGGAGATGCCCGTGCGGCGGAGCACGCCGCTGCCGGCGACGCTTTACGACCATGTCTGGCGCGCGATGCTGCGGATCGCCGACCGGCAACCGGCCGAGGCGGTCGCGGCGGCGCTGGCCGACCTGCTCGACGATGCCGACGCCTTCCTGTCCCGTCCGCCGCCCGACTGGCTAATGGCGGTGACCGACCATATTCACGCCCATTGGCGAGTCGTGCCGAGCGCCCGCGAACTGGCGCGGCGCTTCGCGGTGTCGCCGCAGCATCTGTGCCGCTCGTTCAAGCGCCACAATGGCGTGACTCTTCAGCAATATGCGGTCGCCCTGCGCCTCGATTATGCGCGGGGGCTGCTCTGGGGCACGGGAATGCCGATCTCGCAGGTCGCGGCGGAGACCGGCTTCGCCGACCAGAGCCATCTGACCCGCGTCCTCGTCAGCCATTCGGCGAGGACTCCGGCGCGGCTGCGCTGGCGCGCGCCCTGCCTCGGGCTGAACCTTCCCGATCCCTAGGTTCATCTGGTTCAAGAATCGCGTCGGGTTCGGGCCTAAGCCTCGGCGCGGGGGTGTTGTAACGAGGAGTAACCCCGATGAACGATCCGGACCGCGAGCTGGTCGAGCTTTCCGAGGCGGCGCTGGACGCCGTCTCGGGCGGCAACGGCAGCTGCATCGACCCCATGGGCTGACCCATGGACCACCGGGGACGGCCAAGCCCACCGCCGTCCCCACCTGTGGAACGAGCGGTGGCGGCGCCACTCGATCCGATCGTGATCGAGGTTCATCTGGTTCAAGAATCTCCGCGCACGCGGGCTTACGGCCGAACGCATCGAGAAAAAGGAGCGGTGTTATGAACGATTTGGACCCCGAACTGATCGAACTTCCCGACGAAGCCGTCGAGGAGGTCTCAGGCGGCGAGGGCAACGGCCTGGACCCCCACGGCTGAGCCGGACAACCCACCGGGGACGGCCATCGCCCACCGGCCGTCCCCACCGATCGGATGAGCAGCCCTGAACGCACCCCGAAACCCGTGGCGGGAGGACGCGGCGGCGCTGCCGCTGTTCCGGCCCGAGGCGATGGCCGAGCCGGATTTGGGCGAGGCGCTCGCTTTTTCCGTTCCGCGCTGGCGCGCTTTGGCTTGGCTGGCGCTCGCCGCCGCCCTCCTGATCCTCGCCTTCGCCCTGTTCGCCGCCTTCGACCGGGTCGCCAACGTGCGCGGCCTGGTCGTTCCCGCTTCGGGCGTGTCGCGGTTGAGGGCGCCGCGGGCCGGCATCGTCACCGCCGTTGCCGCGCGGCAGGGCGAAGCGGTCGCGCGCGGCGCGGCGCTGGTCACGATCGCCGCCTCCGACTTCCTCCCGGGCGGCGGCGCGGCGCGCATGGAGGTGCTCGAAAGCTACCGGCGGCAACAGCGATTGGCCGAGGCGGGGCAAGAGGCGGAGCGGCAGCGCCGCGAGGCCGAGCGGCTGCGGCAGTCCCAGCAAATGGCGGAACTGTCCGACGCGCTCCGCTCGCTCGGCACCCAACGGACTCTGCAGCAGGAGCGGATCGCCAATAACGAGCGGCGGCTTCGCAATCTCGCCTCGCTCCGGGAGCGGGGCTATGTCTCGGACGCCACCTACCAGCAGCAGGTCGAGGCGGTACTGGCGCTGCGCCAGCAGCTCGCCTCGCTCCAGCAGCAAGAGGCGCAGGCCGGGCACGGGCTGGAGGCCGCGCGGCTCCGGCTGGCGGAGCTGGCGGCAGAGGCGCGGCGGGCGCAGCTTGAATCGGAATCCTCGCTTGTGGCGTTGGAACGTGGCGGCAACGCGGCGCGGATCGGCGCGGAGACGATCATTGCCGCCCCGGTCGCGGGCAGGCTAGCCTCATTGCGGGCGGCGCCCGGCATGGCCGTCGCCTCCGGCGAGGAGCTCGCCACCCTGATACGCCCCGGCGACCGGCTGGAGGTGCTGCTGTCGGTCCCTTCCGCCTCGGCCGGCTCGCTGGCGCCGGGCCAGGAGGTGGCGCTGCGCTACGACGCCTTTCCCTATCAGCGCTACGGTGTCGGGCACGGAATCGTCACCGAGATCGCCGCAAGCGCGTACGCCGACCGGCCGGGCGCGCCGCCGGCCTATCGGGTCAAGGTGCGGCTGCTGGGCGGCGAGCCCTTCGCCTTACGGCCGGACATGACGCTTTCGGCGAGCATCACGCTCGAGCGCCGCTCGCTGCTCGGCTGGCTGCTCGCGCCGCTGCGCGAAAGATGGCGGGAAAGCCGCAGGAGGGCGGCATGACCTTCCTTGCGCGCCTTTCGGCGCCGGCCGGCGACGTCCCGCTGCTGCTCCAGTCCGAGGCGGCGGAATGCGGTCTCGCCTGCCTGGCGATGGTCGCCTCCGCCCACGGCCACGCGCTCGATCTCAACGAAATCCGTCACCGTTTCCAGATCAGCCTGAAGGGCACGACGCTGAAGGACCTGGCCGGCTTCGCCCGCGCACTCGGCCTTTCCGCCCGGGCCCTCAGGCTGGAGCCGGCGGCGCTCGGCAAGCTGCAATGCCCGGCGATCCTGCACATGGACATGAACCATTTCGTCGTCCTCAAGGAGATGCGCGGCGACGGCGCCCTGATCCATGATCCGGCGTTCGGCCTGCGCCGGCTCGACGCGGCCCAGCTCGGCCGGCGCTTCACCGGCATCGCGCTCGAGCTGATGCCAACCGCGAGCTTCGCGCCCAAGCGGCCGGCGCCGCGCCTCGGCCTCAGGCAGGTCGCCGGCAAATTGCCGCTGGCGCGGGGCATCGTGCCCAAGGCGCTGGCGCTGTCGCTCGCCTTCCAGCTGCTCGTCATCGCCGCGCCCTTCTACGTGCAACTGGTCATCGACCGCGGCGTCACCCAGGGGGACGCGAGCGCGCTTGCCCCGCTCGCGGCCGGCTTCGCCTTGCTCATCCTGCTGCGCGGCGCCGTCGCCTGGGTGCGGACCCGGGTGCTGCTCGCTTTCGGCGGTCTGCTCAACGCCCAGCTCATGGCCAATGTGGTGCGCCACATGCTGCGCCTGCCGCACGGCTGGTTCGAAAGCCGCCACGTCGCGGTCCTGCTGTCGCGGGTGGCCTCGACCCAGCCGATCAAGGATCTCGTCACCGAGGGCCTGGTGGCGGCGGTGGTCGACGGCCTGATGGCCGTGCTGACCATCGCCATCGCCGCTTTGTTCGCGCCCGAGCTGGCGCTGGTCGTGCTCGCCGGCTTCCTCGTCCACTTTTTGGTCAAGATCTGGCAGGTCCGCCGCTCGATGGAGCGCGAGCACGAATATATCGAGGCGTTCGCCAAGACCCAGCAGGAGTTCATCGAAACCGTCCGCGGCATCGCCACCGTCAAGCTCTTCCGCAAGGAAGCGGAGCGGGAACGGCGCTGGACCGATCGCCATGTGGAATCGGTCAACGCCCGCTACGCGCTCGATTCGGTCAAGGCAAAGGCGGATCTCGCGCGCGACCTCATTCAGGCTTTCGTCCTGGTACTCGTCGTCTATGTCGGCGCCCGCCAGGTGATCGCCGGCGCGACGTCGCTCGGCGTGCTGATGGCGTTCGTCACCTATCAGCAGATGTTCGCCGATTCCTCCGCCCGGCTGCTCGATTTCGCCGCCCGCTTCCGGCTGCTCGACGTCCATCTCCAGCGGCTCACCGACATCGTCCAGTCCGAGCCCGAGTCGGACGACGGCGCCGCCTTCGCGGACGCCGGCCCGCCGCTCGCCGGCGGGCTGTGCGTGCGCGACCTCTGCTTCCGCTACGGCGAGCGCGAGGCGCCGGTCCTCGCCGGCGTCGATTTCGAGGTCTCCCCCGGCGCCTTCGTCGCCATCACCGGCCCCTCGGGGGGCGGCAAGACGACGCTTCTGAAGCTGCTGGTCGGGCTGCTCGAACCCAGCTCGGGGAGCATCTGCTACGACGGCAAGCCGCTCCACCTTCTCGGCCTCGCCGCGCTGCGCGATCAGATCGGCGTGGTCATGCAGGACGACATGCTGCTGTCCGGCTCGCTCGCCCAGAACATAACCTTCTTCGATGCCGCGCCCGATCTCGACTGGCTGCGCGAATGCGCGCGGATGGCGGCGATCGCCGACGATATCGACCGCTTTCCGATGGGCTACCACACGCTGGTCGGCGACATGGGAACGGTGCTTTCCGGCGGCCAGCGCCAGCGCATCCTGCTCGCCCGCGCGCTCTACAAGAGACCGCGCATCCTGTTCATGGACGAAGGGACGAGCAGCCTCGACACCGACCGCGAGCGCGAGGTCAACGCCAACCTCAAGGCGATGGCGATCACCCGCATCATCATCGCCCACCGCAAGGACACGATCGACGCGGCCGAGCGGATCCTGGAGCTGGGCCCCGACGGGCTGTTGCCGCGGCGCTGAGGCGACAGGCGAATCTGGTTCAAGACGGAAAGCCCCGCGGCGGCGAAGAACGGCAAGTCCATTTTCGGCGAGGATCGATCGATGACGCCCAACCAGGCCCGCGACACGCTGCAACGGCTGATCGGCCCCGAATATGCGTTCCGCCACTTTTTCGACAAGGGCCACATGGACCTGCTGCTGTCGCCGGCGAGCCCCGCCACGCGCGCGGCGCGGGCGCTGCTCGGTCCAGATCCCGACCTCGCCTTGGAGGAAGCCGAGGCCAAGCTTCGCGCACATGGCGAATTCAGGTCGCTGAGCAAGGCCGGCGACGCGTCCGAAACCGATGCCTACCAGGATTCGGGGCGGACCTTCGCCCAAGCAAGCCGGGCCAACAATCGGACTCTCACCTTCAAGTCGGTCGCGGAGATCTTTCCCCGCATCTGGGCGGTGAAGCGCGCGCTCGAGCTGGCCTTCGCGGCGCCGGTCAGCGCCAATCTCTACTATAGCCCGCCAAATGCGAGGAGCTCGGGACTTCACTACGACACCAAGGACATCTTCGCCGTCCAACTGGGGGGCAGCAAGAACTGGCAGGTCGAGCAGGGGAAAAGGAAATATCCCAGCCTTTGGTGGGACAGGCCCGGCAATCCCCGCATGCCGCCGCCCGACCCCTCCCAATACCTCCACCACACCGTCCGCCGGGGCGATTTGCTCTACATCCCCGCGGGCCATTGGCACGAGGCCGCGGCCGGCGACGGCGGATCGATCCATGTCAGCATCGGCTTTCGGCCGATGACGGTTCGCGAGACGATCGTCGCCCTGCTCGATCACCTGTCCGACGAAAAGATCGAGCACCGCGCCTTCGCCTTCGGCGCCACCGATCCGCGATCGGGCATCTGGGACGAGGCGCTCGCCGAGCGTTGCTGGGGTCGCGCCGCCGATCGCTTCACTCGCTTCGCCCAACTCCTTCATGATCGCGCCGTCCCGATCGGGCCGGATTTCTTCCGCCAGGTCCTGACCGAGAAACGGGCCAAGCTCATCAACGACCTTCCTTTCCTGGCGCACGAAACCGCCGAGGAGGAGGTTCGCGCGATCGACGGCGACACCCCAATGGGGCTGAGGGCGATGATGATCGCCGAGGTGACCGCCGACGCGGACGCCGCCACGCTTCATTATCCGGGCGGGACCCTGTCCGGCCCGCGGCAGATCGCGCCGGCGCTGCGTCACATCATCAGCCATGCCCGGTTCGTGCCGAACACGCTTCCCGGCGCGCTCGGCGGCAAGGCGAAGATCGTGCTGGTCCAGAATCTCGCCCGCCGCGGCGTGGTCGCGCGGATCGACGAAGCGGGCGGCCGGGTCGGCCTCGCCGCCTAGTCGGAGAGCCGGCTGCGGCGCGAATCTGGTTCAAGACGGCCCGCGCCCCGCCCCCTATCCTGATCGCGCTGGTTCGTTCGGACCAGAGATCAAGGAGGAAGTGACATGAGCGAGCAGGACAATGAAGACCAGATCGAAGAGCTGACCGAAGAGATGTTCGTCGACGTCTCGGGCGGCCAGGGCACGATTCTGGATCCGGACGGCTGAGCCGTTCAGCCGCGCGGAGGGCGGTGCCGAGCCGCCCTCCCCGCAATATTCTTGATCGTTGCCCGTACCCGCGCGACGCCGCATCCACCGCCGCTGAAGGGCTGCCTGGTCGTCGAATCCGGGCCAATTCAGGCTAACCGGGTCCACCTGATCCGTTAGTCGATCTGTGGGCAAGTCATTGTTCTAGGACCGAATCATGAGGATTCGGTTGGCTGGGGCGGCAGGATTCGAACCTGCGAATGCCGGTACCAAAAACCGGTGCCTTACCACTTGGCGACGCCCCAGCAGACGCGGCGGCTTTATCGCCGCGGTCCCGCCTCGTCCATATCCCCGCTCGATCGGGGCTTCGCAAATCGCAGGAGAAAAGCTCCTGCTGCGGGACTGGAAAACATGGGAAAAGGGGCGCATGACGGCCTTCTGGCAAGGGGGAGTTGGGATGAACGACGCCAGCGACGAGGATCTGCCGACGCTTTTGACTTTTCAGCCGATGGTCGACAGCGAGACCTCGCGCCTGCTGCTCGCCCATTATCGCGTCCGCTATCGTGAATCGGATCATCTCTTCGGCCTGGTTTCGATCCTGGCGAAGCTGCGCGGGGGCACGGGATTTCTACCTTTGCTGCGTGGGCCGGGCCTCGCGCTTACCGCCCCGCGTCCGATCGCCGAGCATTTCGAAGCGCTCGAACCGGCCGAGCGCCGGCTGATCCCAAAGGACGGGCCGCTCGTCGCCCAGGTCGAGGCCGACTGGCAGACGTTCAACGGCGAGATGGGCGCCGACACCGCGGTCTTCGCTTATTATTATCTGCTGCCCGAGCGTAAGCTGATGACTCGGATCTTCGCCACGCCGGTGCCTTGGGTGGAGGCCCGGTTGACGCCCCTGCTCTACCCGGTGCTCGCCATGCTGTTCCGCAAGGGGCTGAAGCTCGGCCCCGAGCGCGCCGACGAAGCGATCGCCCGCATCCGCCGGACGTTCGACGAGACCGACCGGCGGATCGCCGACGGACGACCCTATCTGTGCGGCGAACGTGTTACGCTGGGCGATATCGCCCTCGCCGCGGCCTCTGCCCCGCTGCTCCTGCCCCAAGGCTAT
>Ga0070677_10000329_pt1 | contig 16591 bp, 18 predicted proteins | sample KBSM63metaG_FD_64674 | JGI IMG/M metagenome (GOLD analysis project Ga0070677, IMG submission 64674) | Miscanthus rhizosphere microbial communities from Kellogg Biological Station, Michigan, USA - KBS M6-3 metaG | ecosystem: Host-associated > Plants > Roots > Rhizosphere > Soil ... | reverse complement strand
GCCACGGCCGAGAGCGCCGACGGGATCGCGGCGAGCATCCGCGCTTTGGGCTTCCGCGTCGAGGACGTCCGCCTGCTGCTCCAGAGCCACGCCCATTGGGACCATGTCGGCGGCCTCGCCGCGCTGAAGCGGGCGTCGGGCGCGCGGCTGCTGGCGAGCGCGGCCGACCGGCCGGCGCTGGAAACGGGGCGGACCGACTATCGGGACGATGTCGGCACCTTCCCGCCGGTCGCGGTCGACGGCACGATCGGCGACGGCGAGGTGGTGCGGCTCGGCGCCACCGCGATCACCGTCCACCTCACTCCCGGGCACACCAAAGGCGGCACCAGCTACACGCTCGCCGTGACCGAGCAGGGCCGCCGGCTCGACGTGCTGATCGCCTGCAGCCTCACCGTCGCCAACCAACGGCTGGTCGGCGACGCCGGCTACCCCGGGGCGGCCAGCGATTTCGAAACGACCTTCGCCCGCCTGGCCGCGCTCCGCGCCGATATCTTCCTTGCCGGCCATACCGGCTCGTTCGGCTTCGCGGAGAAGCGGGCGCGGCTCGCCGCCGGCGATGCATTCGCCTTCGTGGACGCCGCCGAGCTCGCCGCCCAACTCGCCCGCGCCCGCGCTGCTTTCGAGGAGGAGCTGGCTCGCCAGCGCAGCGCCGCTGCCGACTAGGGTTTGGGCTCAATCAGGGGAGGATTCTTGCCGTGGATGGTGACGGGAGTCATTCCGGCGGAAGCCGGAACCTATGAACACCGCGCTTGAAGGGGGGAGGGCCGGCCTGGTCGCGTCCCCAATACCTCAGTGTTCATGGGTCCCGGCTTCCGCCGGGATGACTCTGAAACCGCAGCCAAGCTGATGGCTATTGAGTGCGCGCCCAGGGCCGTTCGAGCGTCAGCCGCCGTGGTCCGACTTCACGCAGGCGATCTCGTTGCCGCTCGGATCGAGGAACTGGAAGCGCCGGCCGCCGGGAAAGGCGAAGATCGGCCGAACGATCATTCCGCCCGCCAGCGTGACGGCGTCGAGCGCGGCTTCCAGATCGTCGACGTCGATCACCGGCAGCGGCGTGCGGGTGGCCTCGGCGGCGTCGCCCTGCAGGCCGATATCGGTGTCGCCGGTCATCGTTGCCGCATAAGTCGGCCCGAATTCGGTCAGCGACCAGCCGAAGGCGGCTTCATAAAACGCTCTGGCGGTCGCCACGTCTTGTACGGGCAGCTCGACGTAATTGAGGCGTGCCATGCTCGTTCTCCCTTGGCCGCGTCAGGCTTATTCCGCCTGCGGAGGCTCGGCGATAAAGCCGATTCGAGTCAATCCGGCGCGCTGAAGCGCATAGATGATTCCGCCGACGCAGCGATAAGGCGTTGCCACCGACCCTTGGATCCGCGCCCCGCGCTCGCGCCAAGGCCGCGCCGCCTCGGCCAGCCGTTCCGGATCAATGCGCCGTCCGTCCACTTCGGCGATGCATGGTTGCGTCGCGCCGTCGCCTCGGACTTGGATTACAATCGGATCCTGTTCCGCATTCTCGCTCACCGCTCCGCTTGCACAGGCCGGAAGCAGCGCCGAGGCGAATAAGACGAGCGGTCGCGTCGGCCTGCTCCTCAATAGCGCCGCAGCAGCCCCGCCAGCTTGCCCTGGATCTGCACCTGCTCCTCGCGGTAGCGCTGCGTGTCGTAGTGCCGGTTGGCGGGATCGAGGCGGATCATCTGGCCTTCGCGGCGATAGGTCTTGAGGGTCGCTTCCTCATTGTTGACCAGGGCCACGACGATCTCGCCGTCGCGCGCCGAATCGGTCTTGCGGACCAGAGCGTAGTCGCCGTCGAGAATGCCGACCTCGACCATCGAATCGCCGGCGACCTCCAGCGCATAATGCTCGCCCGGGCCGAGCAGGGCGGCGGGGACGGGGAGGGTGTCCGTGCCCTGCAGCGCCTCGATCGGCGTGCCGGCCGCGATCCGGCCGTGCAGCGGCAGATCGACGATCGAATCGTTGGCCGCCTCCGGCACCCGCGTCGGCGCGCCCTTGGCGGGCGCCGCGGCGCTCTTGAGCTCGGGCATCTTCAGCACTTCCAGCGCCCGGGCCCGATTGGGCAGCCGGCGGATGAAGCCGCGCTCCTCGAGCGCCGAGATCAGGCGGTGGACGCCGCTCTTCGACTTGAGGTCGAGCGCCTCCTTCATCTCCTCGAACGAGGGCGAAACCCCGGTCTCGGAGAGCTTGGCGTCGATATAGAGAAGCAATTCGTGTTGTTTGCGCGTCAGCATTGGTTCCTCCTGCTGGAACGTATGCGGAACGTGTACGGAACGTTTCGGATGCTGTCAAGCGGTCGCGGAAATCCGCCTCGCGACAGAGCAGAAATTGGCGAGCAGCCGGTGGCCGTGCGCGCTGGCGATGCTCTCCGGATGGAACTGGACGCCGTGGATCGGCAGCGAGTCGTGGCGCAAGCCCTGCACCGTCCCGTCCTCGGCTTTGGCATTGGGGATCAGGCCGTCCGGCACGCTCTCGGGCGCCACCACGAGCGAATGATAACGGGTCGCGGCGAAGGGGGAGGGAAGGCGCTCGAACAGGCCGCTGCCGTCATGCACGATCGCGCTGGTCTTGCCGTGCATGATGTGCGGCGCGCGCACGATCCGGCCGCCGAAATGCTGGCCGATCGCCTGGTGGCCGAGGCAGACGCCGAGCAAAGGCCTGCGCGCCTCGGCGCAGGCCGCGACCAGCGCCAGCGAGATGCCGGCTTCATCGGGAGTGCCCGGCCCGGGCGAGATCAGGATCGCCTCTGCGCCGCTGGCCAGCGCTTCGCCTGGGCTGAGCGCGTCGTTCCGCGCGACCCGGACCTCGGCGCCGATCTCCCTCAGATAATGGACGAGGTTCCAGGTGAAGCTGTCGTAATTGTCGATGACCAGGATCATCGGCGGGGAGCGGCTTATTCGGCCGCGCCGCCGGCCGAAGCCCGCGCGCGGCGAATCGCATCCTCGTCGCGGGTGATCTCGCTCCTCAGCTCCACCGCGCGGGCGAATTGCTGGGCCAGCTCCTCGCTCGCATTATTGTTGAACTGGGTCAGGGTGGACTGGATCAGGCTCGGCTCGGAGGCGGCGTTGCCCGCCGTGCGCTGGGCGTGGAAGACGACGAAGAAGCCGGCGCGGTTCGGCGCGGGCACGATCCGGGCGCGGCCCTGCGGCACGCTGAACAGGGTGAGCAGAGCCGCCGGCGGCTGCTGGCCGCCGCGGCTGATGTCGACTCGGCGCATCTCGACCGATTCCGGCGCCGGCAGCCGCGGCTGCGCCTGGGCGAAGGCGGCCGCGAGCGGCGTGCCGCCATTGGCCTGGCGGACGATCGTGTCGGCGATCTGCCGAGCCCGCTCGAGCGCCCGGCGCTGGATCAGGCCGGTGCGGACCCGGTCACGGATTTGGGCGAGCGGCGCCGGCGCGGCGGGATCGACCCGCTCGACGCTGAGCAGGGCATAGCGGCTATTGGCTTCCAGCGTCTCGACCGTGGGCTCCAGCTCCTCGGCGTCGATGCCGAAGGCGGTGCCGAGCATTCGGCTGAGCTCCGGCGCCGCCGCATAAGGCTGGCCTTCGGCGGTGCGTCCCGCGGCGGTGATCGGCGGGGTCGCGACGATCGCGAGCCGCTCGGCGCGCACGATCTGCTCGAAGCTGGCGCCGTCGGCGAGCTGGTCCTCGATCCGGGTGAGCAAATCGTTCAGCGCGTCGACGCGCTTGCGGCGCTCGATGAAGGCGGCGATCTCGGCGCGCGCCGATTCGAGCGAACGGGCGGGGGTGGTGTCGATCTGCTCGACCCGGATGACGTGGAAGCCGAGCTCGGAGCGGACCGGCCCGGCGACGCTGCCCTGGCCGGCGGCGAAAGCGGCATTCGCCACCTGCGGCGTGGTCGCCCGGGCGAATTGCTCCCGGCTCTGGTTCGCGAAACTGATGTCGCGGGCGGAAAAACCGGCCTGCGAGGCGGCGTCGGCGAAGCTGGTGCCGGAGCGGACCCGCTGGGCGAATGCCTGTGCGTCGCGCTCGCTCGGCAGCACCACCTGCTGCAGATTGCGGGTCTCGCGGGCGCCGAACCTCGCCTGGTTGGCGCGATAGACCTGGGCGATCTCGGCGTCGGTGGCGGCGCCGGCCTGAGCGACCTGCTCCGGGCCGATCAGGGCGTAGCGGATCACCCGCCGCTCAGGCAAAGTGAAGCCCTGCCGGTTCGCCTGATAGAAAGCCGCGATCTCGGCGTCGGTCGGGTTGATCCCGGCGGTCAGCGCCTGGGTCGGCACGAAGCCGATCGTGCCGCGCCGCCGCTCGAGCAGCAGATTGGCATATTCGCGCGCGATCCCCTGCGGCACCCGGGCGCCGACCGCGATCGGGGCGAGCAGCTGCCGCTGCAGCAGCTGGCGGGCGATGTCCTGGCGGAAGCGCGCTTCGGTCAGGTTCTGGCTGTCCAGCACCTGGCGGAAGGTCGCCGCGTCGAACTGGCCGGTGAAGTTGCGGAATTCGGGGATGTTGACGATCATCTTGTCGATCAGCCGGTCGGAGACGATCAGGCCGCGCTCGCCGGCATAATGCTCGATCGCGCTCTGGGTGACGAGCTGGTTCAGGGTCTGCTCGAACAGCCCCTCCGCGAGCAATTCGGCCATCGTCACGGTGGGGCGCTGCTGCCGCGCCGCGGTATATTGCCGGGTCACCAGATCGCTGACCTCGCTCGCGGGGATCGCCTTGCCCTCGACCGTCGCCAGCGTGTCGCCGGCCTGGCTGCCGCCGCCCGAAAGGCTGCCGAGGCCGCCGAAGCCGCCGGTGCCGAAGCCGGTGACGACGATCGCCACCAGAGCGAGGAACAGCAGCAGCACGGTCGCCCAGGAACGGAGGGACTTGCGAAAGCCAGCGATCATGAAGGGGTCCTGATGGGAAGTGGATTTGCGCGGGTCATAGAAGCGCGCTAGGCGCCCGGCAACCGTAAGCGGGGGAAGAAAAGATGCAGCTGCGCCGCAAGCTGGTCGCCGGCAATTGGAAGATGAACGGCAACCTGGCCTCGCTCGCCGAAGTCTCGGCGATCGCGGAGGCGGCGCGGGAGGCCGCCGGCGTCGATGTCGCCGTCTGTCCGCCCTTCACCCTGATCGCGCCGGCCGTCACCCGCTCCGGCGGCCTGATGATCGGCGCCCAGGATTGCCACTGGGCGGCGAGCGGCGCCCATACCGGCAACGTCTCGGTCGCCATGATCGCCGAGGCGGGGGCGAAGCTCGCCATCCTCGGCCACAGCGAGCGCCGCGCCGACCAGCACGAGACCGACGCGGAGGTGCGCGCCAAGGCCGCCGCCGTGCTCGCCGCCGGCCTTGCCGCGATCGTCTGCGTCGGCGAGAGCGACGGCCAGCGCCGCGCGGGCGAGCATCTGGCCGTGGTCGAAGCCATGCTCGCCGGCTCGCTGCCCGACGACTGGGACGACGGCGAGCTGGTCGTCGCCTACGAGCCGATCTGGGCGATCGGCACCGGCAACGTCGCCACGCCGGCCGACGTCGCCGAAATGCACGCCGCGATCCGTGCCGTCCTGGTCGGCCGCTACGGCGAGCGCGGCGGCCGGATCCGCATCCTCTACGGCGGCTCGGTCAAGGCCGACAACGCCGCCGAGCTGTTCGCCGTCGCCGACGTCGACGGCGCCCTGGTCGGCGGCGCCAGCCTCACCGCCGATCAGTTCGTGCCGATCGTCCGGGCCGCCGCCGGTTGAACCGGCCGGCCTGTTACACTAAGTCGCCCTCAACCTTCTTCTTGGGACCCCGTCAAAGTACCGCTTTGATGGGACAGATTTGAAAGCCCGCCATGTTCACCTTCCTCCTCATCCTGCAGACGCTGATCGCGGCGATCCTGATCGTCCTCATCCTGATGCAGCGCTCGGAAGGCGGCGGCCTCGCCGGCGGCGGCAGCCCCGCCGGGATGATGAGCGCCCGCGGCGCCTCGGATTTCCTCACCCGCGGCACCGCGATCATGGCGACCGTGTTCGTCGTCCTCTCGATCGCGCTGGCCGGCCTCGCCGCCAACCAGCGCGGCGTGCGCGAGATCGACCCGAGCCTCGCCCGCCCGGCCCCCGCCCAGCGCCCGGCGGCCCCGGCCACGCCGGCCCCCGCCCCCGCGCAGCCCGGCGGCGCTCCGGCCGCGAACTAGGTACGCACTCCAACGGGAGTCATCCCGGCGAAGGCCGGGACCCATGAACACTGTGTTGGAAAGGAGGTGCGGGGCGGCTGCGCCTACCTCTACCGCTTCGGTTCATGGGCCCCGGCTTTCGCCGGGGTGACTCAGGGGGTCGGCCCCATCGCTTAGAAATTTTTCCGATTCGCCCGCTTGCCCTTTCGCGCCTCACCCGCTTAAGCCTGTCCTCCCATGGCGCGGTTCATTTTTATCACCGGCGGCGTGGTCTCATCGCTTGGCAAGGGGCTCATGGCCGCCTCGCTCGCGGCGCTCCTGCAGGCGCGCGGCTACCAGGTCCGGCTTCGCAAGCTCGACCCCTATCTGAACGTCGATCCTGGGACGATGTCGCCCTACCAGCACGGCGAGGTCTACGTCACCGACGACGGCGCCGAGACCGATCTCGACCTCGGCCATTACGAGCGCTTCACCGGCGTCCCGGCGCGCCAGTCGGACAACGTCACCTCCGGCCGGATCTACCAGGGCATCATCAGCCGCGAGCGGCGCGGCGACTATCTCGGCGCCACCGTCCAGGTGATCCCGCACGTCACCAACGCGATCAAGGAGTTCATCGGCGCCGACGTCGACGCGGACTGCGACTTCATCCTCTGCGAGGTCGGCGGCACCGTCGGCGACATCGAATCGCTGCCGTTCGTCGAGGCGATCCGCCAGTTCCGCAACGAGCAGCGGAACGAGCACGGCGCCCGCGCCAACACGGTCTCGATCCACACCACTTTGGTGCCGTTCATCGCCGCCGCCGGCGAGCTCAAGACCAAGCCGACCCAGCACAGCGTGCGCGAGCTGACCTCGCTCGGCATCCAGCCCGAGATCATCGTCTGCCGCTGCGACCGCGAGCTGCCCGACGGCGACCGCGAGAAGATCGCCTTGTTCTGCAACGTCCGCAAGGAAGCGGTCGTCCCGGCGCTCGATGCGAAGAGCATCTACGCCGTCCCTGCCCAATATCACGCGGCCGGCCTCGACGCCGAGGTGCTGCGCGCCTTCGGCATCGACGACGCGCCCGCGCCCGACATGGCCCGCTGGGACGACGTCCTCGACCGGCTGTTCCACCCGGAAGGCGAGGTCTCGATCGGCGTGGTCGGCAAATATGTCGGCCTGCAGGACGCCTACAAGTCGCTGACCGAGGCGCTGGTCCACGGCGGCATGGCCAACCGCGTCAAGGTCAACATCAAATGGCTCGACGCCGAGCTCTTCGAGCATCCCGAGGCCGAGATCGCCGCCACGCTCGAGCCGATGCACGCCATCCTCGTCCCCGGCGGCTTCGGCGAGCGCGGCAGCGAGGGCAAGATCGCCAGCGTCCATTTCGCCCGCGAACGCAACGTGCCTTTTTTCGGCATCTGCCTCGGCATGCAGATGGCCTGCATCGAGGCGGCCCGCAACACCGCCGGCCTCGAAGGCGCGGGGAGCAGCGAATTCGGCGAGGCGGCCGAGCCGATCGTCGGCCTGATCACCGAATGGATGAGCGAGGAAGGCCTGCAGAAGCGCGCCGCCGACTCGGACCTAGGCGGCACCATGCGCCTCGGCGCCTACGAGGCGCGCCTCGCCGGCAACAGCGTCGTGCGCAGCATCTACGGCAGCGACACCATCCACGAACGCCACCGCCACCGCTACGAGGTCAACGCCCATTACAAGAACGCGCTGGAAGCGGGCGGCCTGGTCTTCTCGGGGATGAGCCCGGACGGGGAATTGCCGGAGATCGTCGAGCGGCCGGACCATCCGTGGTTTATTGGGGTGCAGTTCCATCCGGAATTGAAGAGCAAGCCTTTTGATCCGCACCCGCTGTTCGCGAGCTTTATCGAGGCGGCGGTGAAGCAGAGCCGGTTGGTGTGAAGGCGCTCTCCAGCCCGCACGTCCCCTGTGCAACGTAGCCGGTGATAGGTGTGCGGATTCCAGCCGAATCCCCGAACTGAACAGACTCGCGCAATTTCGGCGTTGTTTCACCCTTGGTGTATGCTAGCTTAACCCGTTTATGAACGAAGGAAAGCCAACAACGAAGCCGCTTTTGCGATGGGCTGGCAGCAAGCGTCAGCACATGAGGCATCTGTTAGCGCGTATGCCGGAGCAGTTTTCCTCCTACGTTGAGCCATTCGCCGGATCAGCGTCGCTGTTTTGGGCAATCGCACCGAAACACGCGATACTCGCCGATGCAAATCAGGACCTCATCACACTCTACAAATCGGTCCGGGACCATCCTGATGAGGTATTCGATGTGTATTCACCTCTGATCAACGATCCGGATTGTTTTTACGAAATCAGACGCGTCATGACAGACGAGCCTTGTCCTCTAAGACGGTCGGGATATTTCCTATACCTCAACCGGTATTGTTTTAATGGATTGTATCGCATAAATCGCCAAGGCCATTTTAATGTACCCTATGGTGGCAATAGAACCGGCTCGCTTCCTACGCGGGATATTCTTAGAGAATACTCCTCTGCATTATTAGGATCCGAGCTATTAGCTGGAGACTTTGAGGAAATCGTAGAGCGGAACGTATCCGAAGGGGATTTCGTCTATCTAGATCCGCCATTCTATTCATCAAGCTCGCGAGTCTTCAATGAGTACACCGTGAGCCCCTTCACCTCTCTGGATGTGCAGCGTTTTAACCGCACCCTTGATCTGATTAATGAGAGAGGTGCTAAATTCATCGCCTCCTATATGAAAGAGGATGATTCCGAATGGGACTTGCTGTGGCGAACGGAAGAAATAACCGTGCTGAGGCGCATGTCAGGGTTCCGCGAGGGCCGGCGCATGGCTCGCGAAGTGCTGATCTCTAATTACACGGCGCAGTGAGACTGAGCTATGCTTCGTATCGCCATCTGCAGCGACCTCCATATTGGCGACCAAGCGCGCGAATTTGACCTTCGGCCAGGTGGTGCTCCTAGCTACGCAGGACAAACCGGATACCTAGAATATTTTCGACGGTGTATCGACGAGAATGCGATTAGTGCCGACATACTAGTAGTATCGGGAGACATAACCGACAAAGCACAGCCTTCTCAGTTTGATCATGCAATGAACGTAATTGCTCAGCTGGCGGATACTTTGAAGGTACAACGCGACTGTGTCTTCGTGATCCCCGGGAATCACGATCTGAATTGGGACGTCGCCGAGCTGGCAATACAAAAAAAGGAGCCGTTTTGGCAGAAATTTCGATTTGCCCCTTTTATAAATGGGTTAAGCAGCTTCGACGGAACCGTCACACGAGCTAGCAAGTTGGCCGATCCGCCCCACTTTTTTTTAGCGAACAATGCCCTCGCAGATATGTGGTGCTTCAACTCAGCTGCCTATGATCTGCCGGAGACCAAGCCTCATCATGGGAGAATCAGGGAAGCAGATCGCCAGGAACTCAAGAGCGCTCTGGAAGCTGCTTACGGTGGAGCACCCAAGGAAAAGTTTCGCCTGTTCGTAACACATCACCATCCACGACCTCAGCCGGACCTTTACAAAGATTGGCCTGATTTCAGTGGCATGGTGAACGGCGAGTCGTTGATGGATCTTCTCACGGCGTACCAGTTCGATGTCATTTTGCATGGCCACAAGCATAAAGCTTGGTGCAGGTCCGAGAACGTGGCGGGTCAGAATCCAATAGCCATTTGGTGCTCGGGGAGTTTCTCCCTTTCCCTAGGTCCGCTATATGCGGGGTCGGTAGGAAACGTGTGGCATCTAATGGAGCTTCATGGCCTATCCGAAGCCGAGAATGCCTACGGCGTCGTGCATTCTTGGGCATTCGCGCCTGGGCAAGGATGGCTGCCGAGCAGACCGGTCCACCACGCCATTGACCACGTAACCCCATTCGGCAAGGTTGCGGATAGGGCGGCTATTAAGCAGCTTATGCGAACTGAGATCAAAACGGCACTGAAGTCGAAATCTCTGATTAGTTGGGAGGACGTTTGCGCCGAGTCTTCGGGCCTTCTGAAATACCAATCGGGATCGGTGGTCTGGGGCATTCTCGAGGAGCTAAAGACCGATCTCGAATTGCGGCCTCATGGAGATCAGGATAGCCTTGATAAGCTATATATATCTCGCCGGAAGGATGCTGCATGAGCCCCGTCATGGAAATGTGGCCTACATTCTCAAGCCCTTTTGAGAATGACAATGCAAAGTACCTAAATCCGAGTGACATTGCTCGGACATTCATAGCCACTGAAGATTTTTGGCGCCTTTTTTCTGAAAAGAATCATGTCATATTTGGCACAAGAGGTTCTGGAAAGACAGCGCTTGGCAGGATGGTATCTCATGATCATTTAGCACTTTTGAACCATCCAAAAGCTGATCAGTATATTGAAGACAAGCGATATATCGGAATTTATGCACCTGCTCGGCTTAACTGGGTAAGCGGTCTTCGTAGCCAGCTCTTATTACAGGCAGGCTCTGAAAGAGATTACTTCATTCTTAGATTTAACTTCGTTGTAGCTCGTGCATTTCTAGTATCTTTACGAAGTTGTCTTGAAAGATACGTGACACCGGAGTCGCGACCGGACGCCGAGTATGCATTAGTGAAGAGTGTCCTAAATGTTTGGTCCGGAAGTGTACCTCCACCTATGGACATCTATACGCTCAAGGGACTGGGGAAAGAGATCGCTGCCTGTGATTTCCGCTTGCAAAGATGGACGACCCGTAGTTTTTACCGTAACGATGAGCTAGCAATTAGCCCTTTTGACCGCGAACTCCTCACTACTTTTGGCACAAATCTTGTTGAGCCTATCACAGTTCTGCGAGACGTAGCTCAAGAGAGTCTAGACCTTCCAGAATATACAAAATATATTCTCGCTATCGATGAAATGGAATTTCTCTCGGAGGAGCACCAGGTAATATTGAATGGCTTGCTGCGCGCAGATACGCCTGGATTTGTCTTTAAGTTTATAACGGCTCCGTATTGTCATTATTCTCTAGCGACTGAAACAAATGCTCCGTTAATTGAAGGAAATGACTACGAAAATGTCTATATCGATCATGGACGCTACTTGGATGCGCACACCCGTAATGAGCTTCAACAGGAATTTGGGAGGCCAATATCTTTTCAAATAGCATTGTTTTTGAAGCGGGCCACTGCATCTGGGATCACTGTTACAAGTGACACGCTGGGAGGACTGCTGGGTGCGAGTGAGGTTTTGGAGCCGCTGCCCGTAAACCAAGAGACAATTCGCGCCTTTCGGCCGAAGGTCCTGAATCATGCTAACCATAAAACGATCACGAGATTCGAAGAACTTTGGACAAGGCTTTTTAGAAGCCATAATGCCAAGGAACAGCGTGAAACTGTCCGCAAAATTTCGGATGAGGTCGTCCGAAAAATTAAGCCGGCCATTGTTCTGAGGGAGAAAATAGCGGGACTAGCGGGTGCAAAAAAAGGCACTGCCTATTCCGGGCTGAATATGGTGTTGGCATGCACCGAGTCTAACCCTCGGGTTCTTATAAGAACGCTTAACATGCTCTTTCCTAACCTCTCTCAAGCTGTGCATGCCCGGAGCATCGTAAGCCAGATTGCCCAGGACGAGTCGCTGTCTACGTTGTCGCAAAGGTTCCTTGATAACGCCTTGGCTGTACCTGAGGTGGGCCCCGATCTCCACCGGATGATAAAGGCTCTCGGTGAGCACTTTAGATCAAAACTGCATATGGGGCGGGTGGGCACGGATACCGTGGGCTCGATTGAGGTGACAGAATCCGACGGAGACATTCTGCGGTTGATCAAGCAGGCGGTGGCTTGGGGGTTTATGTACCCACACTTTAAGGATGAAAAGAGGGATGTCTTGCCTACCACAAGCGGCGAATTTAGGCTGGCCTACATATTAGCTCCCCATTTTCAGTTGCTTCCCCGCCGTGGACGCCCGATCCGTCCGAGCACCGTATTTCCCCAGATCTCTCTGAGGTTTTGAATGAGGCGATTACTTCATGTCTCGGACCTAGATTTGGGTGTGGCGCTGGGTACGGCATATGACATTGGCCTATTCGCGAGCGGCTACGAAACCAGGGCGAACTCGCTGGCGACCCGTTTCTCTTTGGAGCAATTCGCTGAACCCTTGGTCTTCGGCTTCAAAGAGAGCAATGCAGTTCCACAGCGCCAGAGAAACGACGAGTTCTATCGAAATAAGTGGAGTATCGAACCTGAAATCCTGAGTGCAGAAGCTCCTGGAGCAATAGCCGGCGCTCTACAGGGAAAAGTTAATACCGGTGCAGACGAAGTTCGAATTTTTTTGGATATCAGTTCTATGTCGCGTAGCTGGTATGCTGATGCTATAAATTGGGCGAGGTTTTCCCCCGGGCCTTCTAGAATCATTCTGGACTTTGGATATCAATCTGGAATTTATCCGGATGTTTACCCTTCGCGCACGGTGGCTGAAACGACAACGCTATCAGGCTTCGAGGGCCAGTCAGACGTCAGACTGCAGACTGTGGCAATCATGGGCCTGGGGTATGACCCAGTCACCCCGCACGCGGTTCTAGAGGACCTACAGCCAGATCTAAAATATGCTTTTCTTGCCCGCGGCACCAGTCCGGCTGCTCTCGCTCTAGCCCTCAGCCTAAACAAGGCAACACTCGATGAAATTGATGGCGATGTCGTGATATTACCGCTGATGTCCATTCAGGAAGCGTACCGGTCCTTAGGAGAGATGTCCCTTCCCCACGCAGGGATAAGGAATGTGGTATTTGTTCCCCTCGGACCAAAGCCGCATGTCCTTGCTTCGTTGCTAGTCGCGGCTAAGAATGAGGAAATCACGTGTCTTCATGTCAAAGGTAGTCACGTTGCGTTTACAGATGTTCTTCCAGCATTCGAGGTAACTGCCTGTTCAGTCGTATTCGAGGCCGATAACTGCGAGAGCCAATAGAACTTGGGTGGTAGACACGGCCAGCCCCCAGGTAAGCGCCTAGCTGGTCCCGCATCGCTTGCAATATAGGAAATCCCTTCCTACGTTCGTCTAATGTTCTCCTCAATCGCCCGCGAGCTCGTCATGCGCCGCCGATCGCGCCCGCCCGACCGCGTCCGGAATCACCCACTGCACGGAAGTTCACAGAAAAGGCGCCAGGTCGTGAACTTCATGAACTTCACCTCCGCTCGACAGCCGCCGCCCCGGCGCATCTGCCGCGAGGGCGGCGCGTAGCTCCCATGGCGACCGCGAACATTGGGACCATTCGCGCGAAGGCGCATCCTGGCCGCCCGTTCGCGGGTCGCGGCACCAAAATCCGCGCTGCGCGTTCTGCCCTCCACATGGAAACAGCGCGTCGTCCGCCGTCCGGCCGGAACAGGTGCGCAGGTGACAGTGGAGTAAAATATGTATCGCGTAGCCGCCCGGCTGCAGCGCGCGCTCGCGCTCGGCCTGATCGCCTTGTCCTTCCCGATCGCCGCCGCCCAGGCCCTGGCCCCCGCCCAGACCCCAGCCCCAGCCCAGGTCACGGCCAACCTCGAAACCGGCCAGTTGCAGGCCGCCGACACGCTCCGCCCGGGCCAGTATCGCTGGCAGCCGGAGGCCGCGCCCGCGGGCCCGGTCTCGATCGTCGTCTCCATCCCCCTCCAGCGCGCCTGGGTGTTCCGCGCCGGCGCTTTGATCGGCCTCACCACCGTCTCGACCGGCCAGCCCGGCTACGATACGCCGACCGGCACCTTCCCGATCCTCCAGAAGAAGGTCGACCACCGCTCCAACCTCTACGACGACGCGCCGATGCCGTTCATGCAGCGGCTGACCTGGGACGGGGTCGCGCTCCATGCCGGCCGGATCCCGGGCGAGCCCGCCTCGCACGGCTGCATCCGCCTGCCGCGCGCCTTCGCCCAGCGGCTCTACGGCGTGACCGCGCTCGGCACGGCGGTGACCGTCACCGATGCCGCGCCGGCCTCGCCCGAGGAGGCGCTGGCCCTCGCCGCGCCCGTCCGCGCCCAAACCCGGCTCGCTTCGGATTGAACAATAGGGTCCGGCCTGTCACCGTGGCGGGATGCACGAGCGACTCGCCCGCCACGCCGCCTGCGCCTTGCTCCGCCCGCACCGGAAGTCAGGGAAATGGCCGATCGATTTTTCCGCTCCTGAGGAGCAGAAACTTCGGAGACTTATTCATAGTCGAGGCCGTTTGCCTGAACGCAGCCCGGAGTAGAGTGCCTTGGCCCTTTCGACCCTCATCGGCTTCCTGCTCATGGTCCAGGCGCCCGGCGCCGGGCTCGAGCGCTTCTTCCTCGGCCGCACCGAGGGCTCCGGCACGGTGAACGTGATGCTTTCGGGCCGGCACGGCGTGCGCGACCACGGCCGCGGGCGGATGCAGGGCGACACTTTGGTGCTGGAGCAGGTCGTCGAGGAGGAGGGCAAGCCGGCGCGGCGGCGCAGCTGGCGGCTGACCCGCTCAGGCGGCAATGCGATCACGGGCTCGATCAGCGACGCCCGCGGGCCGGTGACCGGCGAGGTCAGCGGCAACACCATCACGCTGCGCTATCGCATGGCCGACGGCCCCTCGGTGGTGCAGACCATCACCCTCCAGCCCGGCGGCCGCACCGCCCGCAACCGGATGAGCTTCCGCCGCTTCGGCATGAACGTCGCCACCGTCGAGTCCACCATCCGCCGGGTCGACTGAGCGCGAGCAGGCATGGCTGTGCCATGGCCGACAAAGGTGGTGAACGCGGCGCTAACCGGCATCCTTGCCCGCCGCGGGGCGTTCGGGGCAGGCAGCAGGCAGAAGAGAGCGTTTTCCGGTGGAGCAATGTCAGGCGGTTCGGCCCGCGCCGTGCCCGGCCCCCTATCAGCGATCCGAAGTCCGCCTGGCCGTGCGCGCCGCCGCCGAGCTGGTCGAGGCGGATGGCGGGCTGCGGACGGCCCGGCTCAGGGATTTGTCGCGCTCGGGCGCCTGCGTCGAAGCGCTGCGGGCGCCCGGGCCCTGCGCGAGGGTCCGGTTGCTGATCGGGCATCTCGATCTGCCGGCGACGCTCCGTTGGTCCAGGGGCGGCCGCTTCGGCCTGCGCTTCGACGCGCCGATCCGCGCCACCGATCTGCTGTTGCTGGCCAGCCGTTACCGGTTGTGAAAGGGGCGGGGAAGGGCCGTCCTACTTCAGCGCGAACTGGCCGGCTTCGGCGCCGAAATGCTCCTTGGCGTGGGTGCGCGCCGCGGTCGCCGACTTGAAGGTCTCGTCGACCTCGGTCGCGGTCACCAGCGGATAGCCCTGGCTGTTGTAGCGGGTCTCGCGCACCGTCAGGCGGAATTGGCCCTCCTCGTCCTTGAGGATCAGGAAGGGCTTCAGGATTTCTCTCGACATCAGCGCGGGTCCGATCGTTAAGACGCCCCCCGCTGTTCGGCGGAGGGCGGGTTGGTTCTAGTCCACCATCGCGGCGACCAGGCGGCGCAGCTCGTAACGCGGCTGCTTCGGCCCGGCCTGCGCCGCCAGCAAGGCCAGCGGCCAGTGGAGCTTGGGTCGTTGCTTGTCATTCATTTTCATTATCTCTGGCGGCAGCGCCGCCATATCGGTTGTTATCGTTAGGGTTATCGCCGGAAGGTCCGGCGGCGCGGTCCGCCGCCCGGCCCCTGGCCCGGCGTCTTTTCGCGAAACACGATCCGCCCCTTGGACAGATCGTAGGGGGTCATCTCGACATGGACCCGGTCGCCGACCACCGACTTGATGCGGAAACGCCGCATCTTGCCGGCGGTGTAGGCGATGATCCGGTGGTCGTTGTCGAGCATCACGCCGAAGCGGCCGTCGGGGTAGATCTCGTCGATCTGCCCCTCGACCGTCAGCAGCTCTTCCTTCGCCACGCCTCAGTCGGCCGCCGCGAGGTTGGTCGCCGAAGCCTTGCCGTCGCGGCCGGTCTCGAGCTCGTAGCTGAGCTTCTGGCCCTCGCGAAGCGTGGTGAAGCCGGCGCGCTCGACGGCGCTGATATGGACGAACGCGTCCTTGCCGCCGGCTTCGTTGGTGATGAAGCCGTAGCCGCGGTCGGTGTTGAAGAATTTGACGGTGCCGATAGCCATGATCGGGTCCTTTCATGCAAAAATTGCCCGCGCGCGAAAGGCGCGGCGGGGCCGGAGAAGCTCGAAAGGGAAGAAGAGAGGCCGCGAGCGGCGTCAGGTTCGCTCGCAGGCGACGTCAGCGCCACCGATATAGACGCGCTTCCGTTAATTTACAATCCGGCAAAGCTGAACGTGCCCAGGGCCTGTCAGGACCGGCGGGCGCCGATCCGCCATTTGCCCGGCTGGGCCGCCGACAGGGCGGCCGCGCCGACGTGCGGCAGGGCCTCGCGGCGGTAGATTTTCCGAGGCCCCGACCACAATTCGAACGGCGCCCGAGCGATGCATCGGTCGGCGCGCTCGATCGCTGCTGAATCTTCGGCCGCGTCGAATTCCTCGACGCCGTCGATATGGCCGCTGTGCCGGTTGAGGAAATAGAGCCGGTAATAGGCCATTGCGAATCCCCGATGCGCCAAGGCACGCAACCGGCGCCCCCCACCAATGGCCGCGAAAACTG
>Ga0070677_10000325_pt1 | contig 16671 bp, 20 predicted proteins | sample KBSM63metaG_FD_64674 | JGI IMG/M metagenome (GOLD analysis project Ga0070677, IMG submission 64674) | Miscanthus rhizosphere microbial communities from Kellogg Biological Station, Michigan, USA - KBS M6-3 metaG | ecosystem: Host-associated > Plants > Roots > Rhizosphere > Soil ... | reverse complement strand
GCACCCTCTCGCCTTGCTTGAGCGCCGGCGCGATTCGCTCCTCCCAATAAGGCAGCACCCGCGCGATCGTGTCCTTGAGGCTCTCATGGGTCGGGATCGTGATGCCGGCGTAGCGGCGGTCGTTGGTGAGGTCGAATTCGCCGCCGGCTTCGCTCGCGGGGGGCGGAATGTCGAACGAGCGCCGCCAGATCTTGACCTGCTCGGCGCCATGTTTGGCCGCGGTCTCCACCTTGTCGAGGCCGGTGAGGCCGCCATAATGGCGCTCGTTGAGCCGCCAGTGCTTCTCTTCGGGGAGCCAGAGCCGGCCCATCGTCTCGAGCACGATGTGCAAGGTCTTGATCGCGCGGGTCTGGAAGCTGGTGAAGGCGATCTCGAAGTCGAAGCCGTGCTTGGCGAGCAATTCGCCCGCCGCTTTCGCCTCTTCCTCGCCCTGCGGAGTCAGCCCGACGTCCCACCAGCCGGTAAAGCGATTCTCCAGGTTCCAGGCCGACTGGCCGTGGCGGATCAGAACGAGCTGGGGCATCGGCAGTTTTCTCCAAACCCGAACCGTTCGGCCCCGGACCCGATCCGGGGCTTTCGAAGCCCACTCCTTCTTTTCAGTCCCTAAGGGAAGAAGGAAGGCCCTTCGACAGGCTCAGGGCGAACGGCGGCCGGCGTCTATTCCTAGCCTCGACGGTACTGCGCGACGTCGTCAATCACCGCGTGCAGCGCGTCGAGGCAGGCGCGGGCGAGCAGCCGGCAGCGGTCCGGCGACCAGCCCTGGACCGGATCGGGCAGGTCCTCATTATCCTTGAACGGCATTTCCAGGGTCATCGAGACGGCGCCGTAGCGCTCGGCGAGCTGGGCGGTGGACATGGAGAGGTTGGCCTGGCCGGGCCCCGGCACCTCATAGCCCTTGGAGGTCTGGAAATCGGGCGTGGTCCGGACCAGCGCCCGGCTATAGGCGTCGAACAGATCCTGCTGCGCCTCCTTCCAGGCCGGGATGCCCTCGAAGCCGGCGAGGAAATTGGCGGCGATCGCCTCGTCGCCATGCACGTCCATGGCGAAATCGACGCCGGTCCGGTCCATCTCGGCGCGGACGTGGAAGACCTCGGGGCTCTTCTCCAGGCTCGGCGCGTGCCACTCGCGGTTGAGGTTCACGCCGGCGGCGTTGGTGCGCAGATGGCCGCGGAAGCTCCCGTCCGGATTCATGTTGGGGACGACGTGGAACGTGGCCTTTTCGCGCAGGCGCCGGGTGATCGGATCGGATTCGTCGAGCAATTTCTCGATCGCCCCTTCCATCCACCATTCGGCCATGGTCTCGCCGGGATGCTGGCGCGCATAGAGCCAGACCTGCAAGGGGCCGCCGTCCAGCCGGAAATAATCGAGCTCGCGGCCGTCGAGGGTCTGGCCGAGCGAGCGGTATTCGACGTCGGGCACCGCCGCCACCGACGCGACTAGGTCGTGGTGCCGCTCCATCGTGTAGGGCGCGAAATAGGCGATCCAGACGCTGTCCGAGGCCGGCGTCACCCGGATGGTCAGAACGCCGTCCTCATAGGCGGTGTCGACCCGCTCCCAGCTCTCGCGATCCTCGGAAAGGCAGGCGCGGTAATTGTCCCAGCCGTGCGGATAAGCGGCGCCGGCGCAATTGGTCAGGCGAAGCTCCAGCGTCCGGTCCCGCCCCCCGGTCAGCCGGAAATAGAACCATTGGTAGAAATCGGACAAATGGTCCTTGACGATCTCGAGGTCCAGACGGTCGCCGTCGGTGGAGATCAAGCGGATATTGCCGCCATCGAAGGCGCTCGAAACGGAAAGGGTCATGACATCCTTGAAAGCAGAGGGGAATTAGCGGACCCTGATAGTGCGGCCCGACTCTCCGGGGAAGTCCCGAAACAAGGCTGCGGCGAGCCGGTCGACCGCGGCGCGCGGATCGGCGAGCTCGGAGCCGGCGCGGGCCTCCATCTGCGCCCGGCCCTCCCAGGCGACGGTCGCGTCGGAACGGCGCTGGATCCTCACGCTGAGCTCGGTTCCGACGACATGATTGGAGCCGCGGCCGATCGGCACGGTGCCGCCGACGCCCACGCCGACGTCGCCGCCGCTGTGCCGCCCGTAGCTGCCGCCGCCCACCCCGACGCCGACGCTGACGCTGGAGCGCTGGCGGACGCTTTCCCGCATCCCCTGGCCGACTCGCACGACCGCGACCTGCTCGGACCGGCCGGTGCGCGGCTCGACCGTCCAGCCGAGCCTCGCCAGCTCGCGCTCGACCGGCGCCGCAAGCTGGGTGAATTCGAGGCTGTTGGCGTCGGCCGGATCGGCGGGCTCGATCGCGATCGGGCCCCGGGCGATCTGCTGGCCGAGATGGAAGCGGGTGATCGAGGTCGGCTCGAGCCGGCCGCCGCCCGTATCCATCGCGCAGCCCGCCAGCAGGAGCGCTCCGGCGAATGCCACATAGGTTGATGCGATTTTGTTCATGGCCCACCTCGTGCACAGCGATTGAAACTGTATAGCACGTGTAACGAGTTTAGCCGGTTTTTGCTGCATCGGCCAGCGAGCGGAGTGAGAATGACGGACAACAAGGTGCCGGTGCTGGTGACCGGCGGCGCGGGCTATATCGGCAGCCATGCGGTGCTGGCCCTGCTCGACTCGGGCTGGCCGGTCGTGGTGATCGACGACCTGTCCACCGGCTTCGACTGGGCGGTGCCGGACGGCGCGGCCTTCGCGAAGGGCGATATCGCCGATTCCGCCTTGGTCGCGCGACTGATCGCCGAATATCGGATCGGCGCGATCATGCATTTCGCCGGCTCGATCATCGTTCCGGAATCGGTGGAAAATCCGCTCAAATATTATCTCAACAACACGGTGAAGAGCCGTGCCCTGATCGAAAGCGCGGTCCAGGGCGGCGTCCGCCACTTCATCTTCTCCTCGACCGCCGCCACCTACGGCATTCCCGATTCCGTGCCCGTCGACGAGGAGGCGCGGACCGAGCCGATCAACCCCTATGGCTGGTCGAAGCTGATGACGGAACGGATGCTCAAGGACGCGGCGGCCGCGCATCCGCTCAATCATTGCGCCCTGCGCTATTTCAACGTCGCCGGCGCCGACCCGAAGGGGCGGTCGGGCCAATCGACCAGAGGCGCGACCCATTTGATCAAGGTCGCGGTCGAGGCGGCGATCGGCAAAAGGGCCGGGGTCGACGTCTACGGCAGTGATTTCGACACGGCGGACGGCACCGGCGTTCGCGACTATATCCATGTCAGCGACCTCGCCGCCGCCCACGTCGCGGCGCTGGACCAGCTGATCGCCGAGCCCGGCCGGAGCCTCACCATGAATTGCGGCTACGGCAAGGGCTTCTCGGTGCTGGAAGTGCTCGACGCCGTCGATCGGGTCACCAATTTGCGGATCGAGCGCCGGCTGGCGCCGCGCCGCGCCGGCGACCCGCCCGCGCTGGTCGCCGACAATCGCCGAATCCTCGAGACCCTGCCCTGGCGGCCCGCGCGCGACGATCTCGACTCGATCGTCGCCGACGCTTTGGCCTGGGAGCGGCGTCTGGCGGAGCGCGGCGTCACTGCCTAGAAAGCGGCATGCAGCTCGGCAATCAGGATCTTCAACGGCTGATCAATGACGGCGTCGCGGCGCTCCAGCAGCGCCGGTTCGCCGATGCGCGCGACAAGCTCGAGCAGGCGACCGGCACCGGCCTCGCCAACGCCCAGCTCTGGCTGGCGCTCGCCGCCGCCTGCCGCGGGCAGGAGGATTCGAGCGCCGAGGAAAGGGCTCTCGACCGGATGCTCGAGCTCGATCCCCAGTCCGTTGCCGGCCTGATCATGAAGGCGGATTGCCGCGCCAGGGCGCAGGACGACCGCAATGCCTCCAGCATTTACAAAAAGGCGCTCCGCCTCGCGTCCGACCAATCCGTTCCGCCCTCTTTGGTCCCCGAGCTTCAGCGGGCCGAGGCGATGATCGCGGAGTTGGAGGTGCGCCACGCGGCCCACCTGGAACAGGCGCTCGCCGCCCAGGGTCTGGCCCCGGACGCCCGAAGCCGCCGCTTTCAGCACTCGATCGATATCATCGCCGGGCGCCGGCACATCTATCTGCAGGAGCCGACCGCCTATTATTTTCCGGAGCTTCCGCAGATCCAATATTACGACCCGGCGGAGTTCGACTGGGTGCCCAAGCTCGAGGCCGCCACCGACGCCATTCGCGCGGAGCTGGTCGAGGCGATGGCGGCGCAATTGGACGAGTTCCGCCCCTATATCCGCTCGGAGGCGAATCGGCCGCGCTACCATCCCTTGCTGGACAAGACGGATTGGAGCGCGCTCTTCTTCTGCGAGAACGGCAAGCGCTCCGAAGAGCTGATCGCGCGTTGCCCGCGAACCTGGGAGGCGGTGCAGGGCGCGCCGCTGCCGTGGGTCGGGGGGACCTCGCCGACGATCATGTTCTCGCTACTGCGCCGCGGCACCCGTATTCCCGCCCATACCGGCATGCTGAATACGCGTCTGATCTGCCACCTCCCACTGATCGTGCCGCCCGGCTGCGGCTTTCGGGTCGGCAACGAGACCCGCCAGTGGCAGGAGGGCAAGCTGCTCATCTTCGACGATACGATCGAGCATGAAGCCTGGAACGAGGGCGGCGAGGATCGGGTGGTGCTGATCTTCGATATCTGGCGGCCCGAATTGAACGAGACCGAGCGGCGGGAGGTCGCCGCCTTGTGCTCCATTCCCGACATGCACAGCGGCGCGGCCGAGTCCTAGCCGCCGCGCGCACGGAATAATCTGCCAATCCAGCTCGATCGCGAAGGATGGCGCTTTCGCGTTGCCCGGGCTGGGGAGCCCAGCCTTGCTATCTTCGGCCGCCCACCGATCCCGCATTGCGGCAAACCAGCCCAGATGGTTTCCTTGTCGCGCCCATGAGTCGCAACAAGAGGGGGATCGAACGATGAAACTTATGTCCACGGCGCTGCTCGCGGCCGGCCTGACGGCGCTCAGCGCCTGCGGCGGCGGCGCCGAGAACAAAGCGGCCAACACGACGGTCGAAGAGGTCAATGTGGTCGAGGACAATCTCGCCGATGACAATCTTCTCGGCACCGACACGCTCGGCAACGACAGCGGCAACGCGGTCGACACGAACGTTGCCGAGAACGGCGCCGGCAACACCGCCGGCTGAGCGCTACCAATTTTGCCGCTGAGGTCTCCCTAGGTTGAAGCGGTCCGACCTGGCCCCCGGCGTCTCGCACCGGGGGCCTTTTTTACGCCCGCGCGGCCTCGGGCCGGAGCGGATAAGCGGTGGTGCTCTTCACCCGCTCCATCGCGAAGCGCGAGGTGACATTCTTCAGCGGCACCTCGGCGATCAGCCGGCGATAGAAATCGTCGTAATCGTGCATTGAGCCGACCGAGACCCGGAGCAGGTAATCGACGTCGCCGGCCATCCGGTAGACCTCCATCACCTCGGGCATCGAAGCGACCGTCGCGGCGAAGCCCTCCAGCCATAAAGGCGAATGGTCGGCCGCCTCGATCTCGACGAACACCGCGATGCCGAAGCCGATCGCCTCCGGGTTGAGCAAGGCGACCCGCCGCTCGATCACGCCCTGAGCCTCGAGCTTCTGGATCCGGCGCCAGCAGGGGGTCTGCGAGAGGTTCACGCGCCCGGCGATCTCGGCGACGGAGAGCGATGAATCCTGCTGGAGGATGGCGAGAATCCTGAGGTCGGTGCGGTCCATGCCGCTTTGCTTGCCCGAATTGGCAGAATCTTCCAATAGGGGTGCGGAACGCGCGTCGAAGGAGCAGGATTTGCTCCCCCGCTTGTCGAGCGGCCCGCTTGACTTGGAACGCGCTCCCCACTAGGTGGCGCCTTCGCTTTTCAGCAATCAGCATCGACAGAGACAGGCAGGCGTTCCAGGCCATGAAGATCCGCAACTCCTTGAAGTCCCTCAAGTCGCGCCATCGCGACTGCCGCGTGATCCGCCGCCGAGGCCGCACCTACGTCATCAACAAGACCAACCGTCGCTTCAAGGCGCGCCAGGGCTGACGCTCTCGTGACGGTTAGCGCCGTCGTCTTCGACGTCGGCAACGTCCTCTACGGCTGGGATCCCGACGCCTTCCTCGTCCGGCAGGTCGCCGACGATGAAGCGCGCCTGCGCCTGATCGAGGATGTCGACATTTATGGCTGGCACGAGACGCTGGACGGCGGCCGGCCCTTTGCCGAGGCCGCAGCCGAGCTCAGCGAGAAATTTCCCGAATATGCTCAGGTGATCTCCGCCTGGGGCGACCGCTTTGGCGAGACGATCACCGATCCGGTTCCGGGCGTGCACGAGATCGTGGCGGAGCTCGATGAAAAGGGCGTGCCGCTTTACGCGATCACCAATTTTTCGGCGGATTTCTGGAAGCCCTTCTATGCGAAGGAGCGGACCTTCTTCTCCCGGTTCCGCGACATCGTCGTCTCGGGCGAGGTCAAATTGCTCAAGCCCGACGCCGCCATTTATTATCTCGCGCTCGACCGCTTCCGCCTGAAGCCGGCCGAGGCGCTGCTGATCGACGATCGGGCGATCAACGTCTTCGGCGCGGAGGCGGTCGGGATGCGGGCACACCTCTTCACGAGTGCCGAGGATTTGCGCTTCCGGCTCGAGGCGGAAGGGCTGCTCTGAACCTTTGCGCCGCTCGCGCTTTGTTTCGGCCGTGCGACAAAGGTGGCCCGAAAAGCTCTGGATCGTCCGCCACGGACAAAGCGCCGGCAACGTCGCGCGCGACGCCGCGCATCAGGCCGGGCTCGACGTGATCGACATCGCCACCCGCGACGTCGACGTGCCGCTGAGCGATCTCGGCCAGGAACAGGCGGCCGCGCTCGGTCGCTGGTTCGCGGCGCTGCCCGAAGCCGAGAAACCCGAAATCGTCCTCTCTTCGCCTTATGTACGCGCCCGGCAAACCGCGAAGGCGATCTGTGAAGCGGGCGGGGTGATGGCATCCGCGCGCCAACCGATCGTCGACGAGCGCCTCCGCGAGCGCGAGTTCGGCGTGTTCGACCGGCTCACCACGAACGGCATCCGCCAGAAGCATCCCGATCTCGCCGAGCATCGCGCCCTGCTGGGCAAATTCTATTTCCGGGCGCCGGGCGGGGAGAGCTGGGCGGACGTCATCCTGCGCCTCAGGGGCGCGCTCGACACGATCAGCCTCCACCATGCCGATCGGCGGGTGCTGATCGTTTGCCACCAGGTCGTGGTGCTGTGTCTGCGCTACATCCTCGAGGAGCTCGACGAGGCGGCAATTCTCGCGATCGACAGAGAGGGCGACGTCGTCAATTGCGGCGTCTGCGAATATGAGTTCGAGCCGGATGAGGCCGCGGCCTGCGTGCCGAGGCTCGTCCGCTACAATTTCGCGGCGCCCTTGATCGAGCAGGCTGCGCCGGTCACCGCCGAACCCGACGTGATGGTCGCGACTCGATGAGCGAACCGGCCGCGCTCGACGCCGATCTGCTCCGCGCCTTCCCACTCCCATCGCTGTCCGAAGAGGGCGATAAGGAGGATCGGGGCCGGGCCTTGGTGATCGCCGGCAGCCCCGAGGTCCCTGGTGCGGCAATCCTCGCCGGCGTTGCCGCCCTGCGCGCCGGCGCAGGCAAGCTGCAGATCGTCACCGATGCGGCGGTCGCCGCCGCAATCGGCGTGGCGGTCCCGGAAGCGCGGGTCATGTCCGGCTCGCCGCTCGACTATGTCGCGGACGCGCAGTCGGTGACGTTCGGCTGCGGCATGGATCATGGTCCGGCGCTGGACCGGCTGCTCGCCGGCCTGCTCGATTGCGGAGCCGAGGTGCCGCTCGCGCTCGACGCGGCGGTCCTGGGTTGTCTCGCCAAGGTCGAAGCGAAGGTCCGCGCCTGGCCGGGAGGCATCACTTTGCTCCCCCACCCGGGCGAAATGGCGCGCCTGCTCGAATGCGATGCAGAGGGGGTCGAGATCGATCCGCTCGGCGCGGTCAGGCGCGCGGCGGAGCGTTACCGGGCGGTGGCCCTGGTCAAGGGCCGCTACAGCTTCATCGCCGCGCCGGACGGCCGCGCCTTCCGCTTCGAAGGCGGCGGCATCGGCCTCGCCACCTCGGGCTCGGGCGACGTGCTGGCGGGACTTGTCGGCGGCCTCGCTGCCCGCGGCGCCGATCCCCTCACCGCGACGCTCTGGGGCGTCTGGCTGCACGGCGAGGCGGGGCGGATCCTGACGCAACGCGTCGGCCGGGTCGGCTTTCTGGCGCGGGAGATCGCCGATCTGGTGCCGGGGCTGCTGTCCAAGGCATAGCAGACGGTCTCGAATTCCGCGCCGGCATCCGCTAGGCTCGGCTCGCTAACGAGGGGGCGGCTCGGATGTTCGACAGGCGCGGGTTCATGGCAGGCGCGGCAGGCGCCCTCGTCGGCCTTTCGAGCGTGGCCGCTCCAGGGCAGACGCTTCTCCCCGGCGCGACGGGCCCCGGAAGCCCAGCCGGAACCTCGCCCTTTCCGCCGGACGTGTTCAGGGCGAGGCGGCAGCGCCTGATGGAGGCGATGGGCGGCGGCGTCGCGGTCGTCTTCTCGGCCGCCAGCCTTTCGCTCGACGAGGGGAACGGACGGCAGGATCCCGATTTCGCCTATCTGACCGGCATCCACGACGAGGCCGGCGCCGCGCTCCTGCTCGCCCCGCAAGAACGGACCTACAAGGAATATCTGTTCCTCGCTTCCCGCGATCCCGACACGGAACGGTGGGAGGGTGAGCGCCTGATCCTCGGTCAGGCGATCAGGGAGCGGACCGGCTTCGAGCGGCTCTATCGTTCCGGCAGGGTCGGCTCGAAGCTGGTCGAGCTGGCGGGCCGGGCGCCGCGGCTTCACTATCTGGGCCCGATCGCCGCACCCTCCGCCCCCATTCCGCAAGCGCTCGCGCTTTATCAGGAGGTGACGGCGCGCCTCCCAGGCTCGACCATCGTCGACAGCAGCGGCCTGGTCAGGCGGATGCGCTGGGTCAAGGAGCCGGGCGAGCTGGCGCTCATCCGCCGCGCCGTTACCGCGACCGAGCGCGGCCTCCTCGCCGGCATGGCGGCGGTCCGGCCCGGCATGCGGGAATTCGAGCTCAGGCGGATCATCGAAAGCGAGTTCGCCGCCGCGGGGGCCACCGGCCTCGCCTTCCCTTCGATCATCGGCGCCGGCCGCAACGGCGCGGTCGCACATTATCCGGGCGGCGACGGCGTCATCGGACCCGACGACCTGATCGTCGCCGACGTCGGCGCCGAGGTCGGCCATTATGCCGCCGACATCACCCGGACCTTCCCGGCGAGCGGCCGCTTCTCGCCGGAGCAGCGCGTCGTTTACGAGACCGTGCTTCGCGCCCAGGAGGCGGCGATGCGCCGGCTTCGCGCGGGCGCCGTCTCCGAGGACCTGGCGGCCGTGGCGACCGGGATCATCCGCGCCGCGGACCACGGCGACGATTTCTTTCACGGCCTCGGCCATTCCGTCGGCCTCGACGTGCACGACCCCGAGGAGCTGACGCTGCCGATTCCGGCCGGCGTGGTGATGACGATCGAGCCGGGCATCTATCTGCAAGGGCGGTTCGGAGTCCGCATCGAGGACGATTTCCTGGTCACCGCCCGCGGCTATGAGCATCTGAGCGATGGCGTGCCCCGTACGATCGATGCCGTGGAGGCGACGGTGGGCCGGCGCTGACGGCGGGCTCAAGGGGTCCGCTATTTCGGAGTCATCCCGGCGAAGGCCGGGACCCATGAACACCGATCGTCGAGGTGAAGCGAGGCCGATCCGCCCGCATTTCAAATTCCGAGTTCATGGGTCCCGGCCTTCGCCGGGATGACTCTCTAATAATGCTCGAACTCACAATGCTCGAGTGGAAGCCGCTCCGAATCGAACCTAGCCCTTGTGCCGGTCCAGCTCGTCGCCGATCAGCCGGGCGACGTGGACGACGTTGGTCGATCCCGGCACGCCGAAGGGGACGCCGGCGGTGACGATGATCCGGTCGCCGGCCCTGCCCAGCCCGTGGCGGAGCGCCATCCGCTTCGACTTGCCGACCATCTCCTCGAAGCTGTGCACGTCGCGGGTGCGGACCGCGTGCGCGCCCCACAGGATGCCGAGCTGGCGGGCGGTCCTCAGCGACGGGGTCAGTACCAGCAAAGGCACGGTCGGCCGCTCGCGCGCCACCCGCCGCGCGGTCGAGCCCGAGCTGGTGAAGCAGACGATCGCATTGGCGCCGACGGTTCGGACGATGTCGCTGGCGGCGCGGGCGATGGCGTCGTTGGTGGTCGCGTCGGGCAGGGTCTCGGTGAAATGGACCCGGGCATAATGGGTGGGGTCGGCCTCGGCGCTGGTCGCGATCCGGTTCATCATCTCGACCGCCTCGCAAGGGAATTGCCCCGAGGCGCTTTCCGCCGAAAGCATGATCGCGTCGGCGCCGTCATAGACCGCGGTGGCGACGTCGGAGACCTCGGCCCGGGTCGGCGACGGCGAGGAGATCATCGATTCGAGCATCTGCGTCGCCACCACCACCGGCCGGCCCATCCGCCGCGCCGCCTCCACGATCTGTTTCTGCAGGGGCGGCACCGCCTCGGGCGGCATTTCGACGCCGAGGTCGCCGCGCGCGACCATCACCGCGTCGGCCAGCTCCAAAATGTCCTCGAGCCGGTCGATCGCCGCCGGCTTCTCGATCTTGGCGAGCAGATTGGCCTTGCCGCCGATCAGCCGCCGTGCCTCGGCCACGTCCTCGGGCCGCTGCACGAAGCTGAGCGCGATCCAGTCGACATGCTGCTCGAGCGCGAAGGCGAGGTCGGCGCGGTCCTTCTCGGTCAGGGCGGCGAGCGGCAGCACCACGTCGGGGACGTTCAGGCCCTTGTTGTTCGAGATCGTGCCGCCGACCTCGACCCTGGCGTCGATCCGCTCGCCGCCGACCTTGGTCACCCGGAAGACGAGCTTGCCGTCGTCGACCAGCAGCCTGGTGCCCGGCTCGACCGCCTGGAAAATCTCGCGGTGGGGGAGGTTCGCCCGCTTGGCGTCACCCAGCGCCTCGTCGCGGTCGAAGACAAACGCCTGGCCCGCTTTCAATTCGGCCTTGTCGCCCTTGAACCGCCCCACCCGCAATTTCGGCCCCTGCAGGTCGGCGAGGATCGTGGTCGGCCGCTCGAGCTCGCTTTCCAGCGCCCGGATCGCCGCGATCCGCCGGGCGTGATCCTCGTGATTGCCGTGGCTCATGTTGATCCGGAAGGCGTCGGCCCCGGCCTGGCTGAGCCGGCGGATCATCGCCGGCGTGTCGCTGGCCGGCCCCAGGGTCGCCAGGATCCGCACCTTGCGGCTGCGCGGCACGAAGCGGCTCGGCGTGGTTTCCTTTGACATCGTCCTCGGGCAATAGCCGCTCGACATGACAGTTCAAGGCGCTAGAGCCTCGCTGCTCAACCTTATCCGATGGAGTTTGAATTGGCGGAAGGAAGCATCGCGGCCGACGAATTACGGCTGTTGATCGAGCGGATCGAGCGGCTCGAGGAAGAGAAGAAGGCGATCGCCGACGACGTCAAGGACGTCTACGGCGAGGCCAAGGCGCGCGGCTACGACGCCAAGATCATGCGCCAGATCGTCCGCTTGCGGAAAATGGAGACCCACGACCGCCAGGAGATGGAGGCGATCCTGGACACCTATAAGGCGGCGCTCGGGCTCGCCTGATCCTTCGATACGCCGTTTCGACGGGCTCAACGGCTACTCAGGATGAGCGGTTGGGTCTTTCATTCCCCCGCTCATCCTGAGTAGGGACTGAGCTTGGCGAAGGCCCGTATCGAAGGACGGCCCAAGCCCGAACAGACCAGAGTGACACCATGGCCGGCCACAGCAAATATAAGAACATCATGTACCGCAAGGGCGCTCAGGACAAGAAGCGCTCGGCGATGTTCTCCAAGCTCGCGCGCGAGATCACCGTGGCGGCCAAAGGCGGCACGCCCGATCCCGACATGAACCCGCGCCTGCGCGCCGCAGTCAACGCGGCCAAGGCGCAGTCCATGCCCAAGGACAATATCCAGCGCGCGATCGACAAGGCCTCGGGCGGCGACGCGGAGAATTACGAGGAAGTGCGCTACGAAGGCTTCGGCCCCGGCGGCGTCAGCCTCGTCGTCGAGGCGCTGACCGACAACCGCAACCGCACCGCCACCAACGTGCGCACCGCTTTCTCGAAGAACGGCGGCAATCTCGGCGCGTCCGGGTCGGTGACGCACGGTTTCGACCGGCTCGGCCTGATCGAATATCCGCCGTCGGCGGGCGATTCCGACACGGTGTTCGAAGCGGCGATCGAGGCCGGGGCCGAGGACGTCGAATCGGACGAGGACGGCCACGAAATCTGGACCAATGTCGACGCGCTCCACGGCGTCGCGCGCGCGCTCGAGGCCGCGCTCGGCGAAGCGGAAAGCGTCAAGCTCGCCTGGCGGGCGACCAATTCGGTCGACGTCGGCGAAGGCGAGGCCGAGCAGCTGATCAAGCTGGTCGACACGCTCGAGGACGATGACGACGTGCAGACCGTCTGGGGCAATTACGAGCTGTCCGAAGCGGCGCTGGAGAAGCTCGGCTGATCATCATCGGCCTTGATCCGGGTCTGGCCTGCACCGGCTGGGGGATCATCGCGGCTGAAGGCAACCGGCTGTCGCATATCGCCAACGGGCAGGTGCGAACCGATCCCAAGCAGGCGCTGGCGGCCCGGCTGGTGCGGCTCGAAGAGGCGCTGGGCGAGGCCATCGCGGCGCACGCGCCCACGGAGGCGGGGGTCGAGGAGGTGTTCCTCAACGAAAATCCGCAATCGACGCTGAAGCTCGGCCAGGCCCGCGGCGTGATCCTGTTCGCGGCAGCGCGGCGCGGGCTGCCGGTCGCGGAATATGCGGCGCGGCTGGTTAAGAAGGCGCTGGTCGGCACCGGCGCGGCCGACAAAGTGCAGGTTCACGCCATGGTCCAGCGGCTATTGCCCTCGGCGAAGATCGCCGGCACCGACGCCGCGGACGCGCTGGCGGTGGCGATCACCCACGCCCATCATCTGGCCAGCACCCGGCGCATTGCCTGATTTCGCTTTCCTACGGGCGGTTGTTCCGTTTATGTACCGGATATGACGATATGCCTCTTTTCCTGTGCCATGTGCCGCTGCCGGAATGCGGCGCGCGGGGCAGGATCTTTCCCCCATGGGCAGTGGGAACATTCGGACCTTTCGGCGGCCCGCCCTCATGATCGCTAAGCTTCGCGGCCTGCTCGATTCGTTCGGGGCCGATCATGCCGTGGTCGACGTCGGCGGCGTCGGCTATCTCGTCTACGCCTCCAGCCGCACCCTCTCCAGCCTCGGCGCGATCGGCGAGGAGATCGTGCTCCACACCGAGATGCTGGTCGCCGAGGACTTCATCCGTCTGGTCGGCTTCGCCACCGCCGCCGAGCGCGACTGGTTCCGGCTGCTGACCTCGGTGCAGGGCGTCGGCGCCCGGGTTGCGCTGGCCATCCTCTCGGCGCTGTCGATCGACGAGGTCCACCGCGCCGTGGCGAGCGGCGACAATGCGATGATCGCCCGGTCCCAGGGCGTCGGCCCCAAGCTCGCCCAGCGCATCGTCCACGAGCTCAAGGACAAGGCCGGCAGCATCGCCCTCAGCCCCGGCGGCCCGGCCATTCCCGCCGGCAACCACGCCCAAGACGCCATCTCCGCCCTCGCCAATCTCGGCTTCCGCCCGAGCGAGGCGGCCGCGGCGGTGGCTAAGGCGGAGGCTGAGGTCGGCCCGGAGGCAAGCCTCGACGCGCTGGTCCGTCTGGCCTTGAAGAAGGCGGCGCGCTAATCGAGAGGCAGGAGAAGTCCCATGCACATGACCGCAGTTTTGACTCCCGCCGAAGAAGGCGGATTCAACGCCTACAATCCCGAAACCGGCACCGGAAGCCAGGGCGACACGATGGAAGAGGCGATCGCCAATTTGCGGGAAGCTGTCGAACTCTATCTTGAAGAGTTTCCGACGCAGGCCGGCGGGTCTCCGATCGTGACATCGTTCGACATTCCCATCCATGCCTAAGCTCCCGGTCGTCTCGGGAGCGCAAGTCGTTCGCGCGCTCGAGCAGCTCGGCTTTCGCCAGGTCCGCCAGCGTGGCAGCCACGTAGTCATGCGGCGTGAGGACCGCGGCTGCGTAGTGCCGCTTCATAAAGAAGTGCGGGTCGGAACCCTCGGAACGATATTGCGACAGGCTGAGGTCGCGCCCGACGAATTCTTCAAAGCAGTGCGATGACCGACCCCGATCGCCTGACCACGCCGGAACGCCGCCCCGAGGATCTCGACGCGGCCCTGCGCCCCAAGACGCTCGACGAGTTCGTCGGGCAGAAGGCGGCGCGGGAGAATCTGCGGGTGTTCATCCAGGCCGCCAAGGGCCGCGGCGACGCGCTCGACCATGTCCTCTTCTTCGGGCCGCCGGGGCTCGGCAAGACCACGCTGGCGCAGATCGTCGCGCGCGAGCTCGGGGTCGGCTTTCGCGCCACCTCCGGGCCGGTGATCGCCAAATCGGGCGATCTCGCCGCTCTGCTCACCAATCTCGAGGATGGCGACGTCCTGTTCATCGACGAGATCCACCGGCTCGCGCCCGCGGTCGAGGAGATTCTCTATCCGGCGATGGAGGACCGGGTGCTCGACCTGATGATCGGCGAGGGGCCGTCGGCGCGCTCGGTCCGGATCGACCTGCCTAAATTCACCCTGGTCGGCGCGACCACGCGGCAGGGCCTGATCACCACCCCTTTGCGCGACCGCTTCGGCATTCCGGTGCGGCTCAACTTCTACAGCGTCGAAGAGCTGGAGCAGGTCGTCCGCCGCGCCGGCCGCCTGCTCGGCCTCGATCTCACCGAGGACGGCGCCAGAGAGGTGGCGCGGCGCTCGCGGGGGACTCCGCGGATCGCCGGCCGGCTGCTGCGCCGGGTCCGCGACTTCGCGCAAGGCGCCGGCGACGCGCAGGTCGACGCGCGGGTCGCCGATGGCGCGTTGATCCGGATGGAGGTCGACCAGCTCGGTCTCGACGCCATGGACCGGCGCTATCTGACGATGATCGCCGACATCTATCGGGGCGGCCCGGTCGGCGTGGAGACGCTCGCCGCCGGCCTCTCCGAGCCGCGCGACACGATCGAGGAGGTGATCGAGCCCTACCTGATCCAGCTCGGCCTGATCGCCCGGACCGCCCGCGGCCGCTGCCTCAACGGCCCGGGCTGGGGCCATCTCGGCCTGCCCATGCCGAAGGGCCAGGCCGGCCTGTTCGACGGCAAATGACATCGCAACCGGTCATGCCGGGCCTGCTGAGGCGATTGTCGGGACCCAGAGCGTTCGCTTCCGACCTTCGCGCCCTGGTCCGGTTTCGGCTGACCGGCTCGCTTCCGCTGGAGGCCGGCAATCTCAACGGCGCCTCACGCGAGATCGCCTGCGCCGCCTTTTCCGATCCCGCGATAGCGAAAGCCTGGGAGCGGGACAGCGCGACGATCGGCGGGATCTATCTCGAAGGCCAGCGGCACGGCGGCGTCAATCCCGGAGACCGCCGCGCGCTTCATGCCCTGATCAGCTATTTGAAACCCGAGCGCGTGCTGGAGACCGGCACGAATGTTGGGGCCTCGACGCTTCACATCGCCCTTGCCTTGCGGTCGGTCTCGGCCGGCGCGCGTCTCACCACGGTCGACATTCGCGACGTCAACGGCGCCGGCGGCGGGTGGCTCGAGGGCGGTCTCCTGATGTCGCCCGGAGACCATGCCGAACGCCTCGGCTGCCTCGACGCGATCCGGTTCGAGGTCGCGCCGTCCGTCGATTTCATGCGGCGGCTGCGGGGGCGAGCGCTCTTCGATTTCGTCTTCCTCGACGGCGATCATGACGCGGCCACGGTCTACCGTGAGATGTCGGCCGCCCTCGCTTTGCTGGCTCCCGGCGGGGTGATCGTCCTGCACGATTATTATCCGCAAGGGCGCCCGCTTTTCCCGGATCATGTGCGAATCAAAGGGCCTTATCGGGCCTTGCGGCGCATCCGCTCGGAGAATCCGGCAATCGCCGTTCATCCGCTCGGCGCCTTGCCCTGGCCGACCAAGCAGGGCTCCAACGTCACCTCGCTGGCGATGGTGACGAAGCGGGACTGCGCGCCGGGTTCCATTAAGACGGAACGGATTTCCGAACATCGGGCGAAGACTGGAGCCGAATCATGAGAAAATTGTTCGCCGCTTTGGGTCTGTCGCTGCTTTCCGCACCGGCGTTCCCCCAAGCCGCCGCAATGCCGCCCGTCGCCGCCGCGCCCGATTATGCGGACGAGGCGAGCTGGCTCTGCCGGCCCGGCCGCCAGGACGCCTGCGGCCGGCCGCTGCCGACCGCGGCGCTGAACGCGAACGGCTACGGCTCGAACGGCCGGAGCGTGCCGGCGGCGAACCCGCCGATCGACTGTTTCTACGTCTATCCGACCGTGTCGCGCGATCCGGGCCTCAACAGCGACATGGCTGCTGGCAACGAGGAAAACACGGCGACGACGGTGCAGTTCGCCCGCTTCGCGAGCCTCTGCCGCCCGTTCGCGCCGATCTACCGCCAGGGGACGCTCGCCAGCATCGCCGCCGTCCTGCGCGGCGCCGATCCCGCGCCGGTCGCCAACCTCGCTTATGCCGACGTGCTGGCTGCCTGGCGGCGCTATCTCGCGCACGACAATCATGGCCGCCCGTTCGTGCTGATCGGCCACAGCCAGGGCAGCCTGATG
>Ga0070677_10000319_pt1 | contig 16793 bp, 14 predicted proteins | sample KBSM63metaG_FD_64674 | JGI IMG/M metagenome (GOLD analysis project Ga0070677, IMG submission 64674) | Miscanthus rhizosphere microbial communities from Kellogg Biological Station, Michigan, USA - KBS M6-3 metaG | ecosystem: Host-associated > Plants > Roots > Rhizosphere > Soil ... | reverse complement strand
CAATCTCGGCACCCTGCTCGCGATCCTCGGCCTGGTCGGCTATTTCACGCAGGACCAGGCGCCCTGGATCTTCTGGACCGTCACCGCGCTCAGCTTCGCGATCGGCTTCCTGCTGATCATCCCGATCGGCGGCGCGGACATGCCGGTCGTGGTCTCGATGCTCAACTCCTATTCGGGCTGGGCGGCGGCGGCGATGGGCTTCACCCTGCACAACAGCGCGATGATCATCACCGGCGCCCTGGTCGGCAGCTCGGGCGCGATCCTCTCCTACATCATGTGCCGGGCGATGAACCGCAGCTTCATCTCGGTGATCGCCGGCGGCTTCGGCGGCGGGGATGCGATCGCGGGCGGCGGCGAGGCGATCGACCGGCCGTGGAAGCGCGGCTCGGCCGAAGACGCCGCCTTCCTGATGAAGCAGGCCGAGCAGGTGATCATCGTTCCCGGCTACGGCATGGCGGTCGCGCAGGCGCAGCACGCGCTGAGGGAAATGGCCGAGCTGCTCAAGCATGAGGGCGTCGCCGTCAAATATGCGATCCATCCGGTGGCGGGGCGGATGCCCGGCCATATGAACGTGCTGCTGGCCGAGGCGAACGTGCCTTATGACGAGGTGTTCGAGCTCGAGGACATCAATTCGGAATTCGCCCGCACCGACGTCGCCTTCGTGATCGGCGCCAACGACGTCACCAATCCGGCCGCCAAGACCGACAAGAGCTCCCCGATCTACGGCATGCCGGTGCTCGACGTGGAAAAGGCCAAAACGGTGCTTTTCATCAAGCGCTCGATGGGCGGCGTCGGCTATGCCGGCGTCGACAACGAACTCTTCTATCGCGACAATACGATGATGCTGCTCGCCGATGCCAAGAAGATGGTCGAGGAGATCGTCAAAGCGCTGGGCTGAGCGGCGAGACCGGCGCCATGGCGCTATCTTCATCCGAAATGGACCTTTCTCGCGCGACAGCACGGGCGTTTGCGCGAGACTGATTTCCTTAATGATCACCTCGCGTAGCGGCCGGTCCGATACGGAGGAAAGCGCCCGCCCGGCCACGGCACGATCCGATCCGGGCAAAAGCTTTTCAAAAGAAACCGTTCGATCGCGGCGAATCCCCTCCGTTCCGGATTCGAAAGTGGTTCATCTGTTCTGATCGCTCGGCAATCTCCGTTTTGGAGTCGAACGGGGACGCTTGGCGATGGCAGAGCTTCTGGCGCATGATGCGCTGGCCATGATCGAATATCGCGACGACCCGCCGGTTTGTCTGTTCGGCGACAGCGAGGAAGCGCTGCAGCGGGTGGCCCGCACGGCCGCAACGGCGGGGTGCCGGATCGCGGGTACGACCAAGATCACCGCTGATCTGGATGCATTGCATCGGACGCCGGCATCGGTCGCGCTCGTCGAGCTGGACGGCGAGGCCGAGGAGGCGGTCACGATCGGCCTGCTCGATTGGGCGCGCCGGGAAGCGGAAACCGGCGGGCGTCGATCGGTGATTTCCCTGCCGAGCCGGTCGATCGATCTGGCGGCCCGGTGGGCCTGGCACTCCGGAATCGAGCTTCTCTGCGGCGCGAGCGAGCCGGAACGCGTGCTGGCGGTGGCTTGGGCCTCGCGGCCGGCCGCGGCGGGCCTCCATGACATCGGCCGCGACGACGGCTCGCTGATCCTGCAGCAGCTGACCGAGGATGTCGGTCGGATCGCCGCCTTGCTCGCCTCGCTCACCGACGAGGAAGCAGCCGCGCTCGAGAAGGCCAAAGCGAGCGAGCCGGAGGGGCAGGACGAGCCGGGACTGCAGGCCGAGCAGATCCGGTCGATCATCCGCGCGCGGCGGCTGAGAGACCAGTTCTTCCGCGGCGGGCTGTTCGCGGATCCGGCCTGGGACATGCTGCTCGACCTGATGGCGGCGCGGCTCGAGGGGACGCGCGTGGCGGTGTCGAGCCTGTGCATTGCCGCCGCGGTGCCGGCGACGACGGCGCTGCGCTGGATCAAGGCGCTGACCGACCGCGGCCTGTTCGTCCGCTCGGCCGATCCGCAGGACGGGCGGCGGGTCTATATCGCCTTGTCGGACGACGCCGCGCGGGCGCTCACCGCCTATCTGCGCGCCGTGCAAAGGATCGCGCCGGCGGCGATCTGAGCGGCTTGCCCGCCGCGCTCCGCAATGGCAGGGGAGGGCGATCGGGCGCTTAGCTCAGCTGGTAGAGCGCTTCCTTTACACGGAAGATGTCGGCGGTTCGAGCCCGTCAGCGCCCACCATGAGCAGGCGAACAGCGCGATGCACTGTTCAGCCCTGTTCGGGGGACAGGGCGGCCTGATCATCCATTGTGCCGTGACGTGGGACGGGCGCGATCGACTCAAGGCCGATCGCCCCGCCGGCCGGCTACAGCGATCTGATCAATTTGACCGCGACCGCCGCCCAGGGCGGGTCGTCAAAGACCTGCTGCTTGCCGCCGGCGCCCAGCGGCAGGATTTGGATGCGCGAGCCTTCCCGGCCGATCAGCCGGCCGAAGACGTAGCGGCCGGCGGGGCGGGGAACGAGGACGTCGCGGTTGAGCGCAGTGGCGAGGGCGTCGGGAGCGATCCGGTCGAGCCAGATCTCGTCGCCGCTGCGATAGTCGCCGATCCCCGAGCTCACCGTCATCGCGACCAGGCCGGGCGTGGCCTGCGGCGGAATGGCGACGCCCTGGCGGCGCGGGGCGTGGGCGCCGTCATGATCGAGCATAGCGGCGAGCGGAATGTCCTCGCGCTCGGGAAGGGTGACGAGCTCGGCCGTCTCGACGCCGAGCGCGGCGGCGATGCGGTTGAGCCAGCCCACCGAGACGGTGCGGGTGCCGGTCTCGAGCCGGCCGATGGTCTGCGGCGTCGTCGGCGGGTCGCAGCGGTCGGCGACGTCCTGAAGCGTCATCCTGCGGGCCCGGCGGACGTCGCGAATGCGGGTGATCATGGCGGACTCCCCTAACCGATGCGGTAAAACCATTTTCCCACAACCTACCTTAAATGGCAAGATGTCCGAGACTCGATTCGGAAAGGGCAGGACGATGAAGAACAGATTGCTTGCGGAGCGGCCGCTGCCGCGGGACGGCAAGGCTCCGAAGGCCGGACGGAAAGGGCGGCGGCCGGCGCGGACGGTGACCGTCAACCTGACGGAATCCCCGATCGGCTGGCTGAAGGCGCGCGGGCTGGTGAGCGCCCGGCAATATGCGGCGGGGGAGAAATTGCGCGGCGATTGGGAGCGGGCGGCGCTCGCCCCGAAGGTGACGATGCGCTGGGATGCGCCGCCGGCCGACAAGAACCGGCGCGGGCCGCCGGAAGCGCCGGCGCCGACCCTTGCCCAGGCGGCCGCCCGCCGCCGGTTCGACGCGGCGGTGAAGGCGGTGGGACGGGGGCTGGACGACGTGCTCTGGCGCGTGGTTTGCGCCGGCGACGGCCTGCGTGAGGCCGAGCAGGCGCTCGGTTGGCCGGCACGGGCGGGCAAGCTGGTGCTCGGTTTCGCCCTGGACCGGCTGGCGGATCATTATCGGATCCGGTGAGGGTGTCTGGAGGACGCCACGGCACCATTGTGCCGTGACGTCGGACGGGTTCGGCCGACTTTTTGTCGGCCGCCCCGCCGGCCGGTTTGGCTGACTCCGGCCCCAACGCCGGGGCCGCTTGCGCGTCCGCGGCGTTGCGGCAGGGTCACCCGAACATGAAATCGCCCGCGTGGATCTGGTTGAGCTTCACGCCTTCGAGCAGGATGGAGTCGGTCGTGCCCCAGGTGACCAGCACGTCGTTGCCGAGCTTGGTGAAATTGAGGTCGCCGAAATCGTCGACGCCGGCGATGCCGTCGAACAGGATCGTGTCCTTGTTCTTCTCGAAGTCGGTGATGCGGTCGTCGCCATCGCCGGGGCCGAAGCCGAACAAATCATTGCCCTTGCCGCCGGTCAAGACGTCGTCGCCGCCGCCTCCCCAGAGCGTGTCGTCGCCCTTGCCGCCGTTGAGGACGTCGTTGCCGGCCGGATCGCCGAAGGGCAGGTCAGAGGCGTCGGCGTAGGTGACGATCGGGCCGGAGCCGCCGGTGCCGTGGTGGTCGACGATCACCCGGCCGTCGCCGTAGAGCGTATCGGCGCCGTCGCCGCCGGAGAGCGAATCCGCGCCGGCATCGCCGGCGAGGAGGTTGTCCGCATTGTCGCCGGTGAGGACGTCGTCGAACAAGGAGGCCGAGACGTTCTCGAAGCCGTTCAGGGTCATGGCGCCCTGCTCGGTCGCCTGCGCGGCCCCCTGGAGCAGCAGCGAGACGGTGACGCCGGCGGCGGTGATGTCAGTGCCGTTGCCGTGCAGCGAGAGCGTGTCGGTGCCGGTGCCGCCGTCGAGGTTGTGGTTGCCGGTGCCGACCTGGACGAGGTCATTGCCGCCGCCGCCCGACAGGATGTCGTTGCCGGTGACGCCCGAGCCGTCGGTGCCGCCCCAGATCCAGTTGTCGCCGCCGTCGCCGGTGAGGACGTCGTTGAAGCGGGTGCCGGAGACGTGCTCGATGCCGGTGAGGGTGTCGTTGCCCTGGCCGGTCGCCTGGGCGATGCCGACGATGTTGAGGTTGACGGTGACCCCCGCGAGCGCGCTCGGGCTGTAGGCGGCGCGATCCCAGCCGGCGCCGCCGTCGAGGATGTCGTCGCCCTGGCCGCCGTCGAGATAGTCGTCGTCGTCGCCGCCCTTGAGCGTGTCGTTGCCGTCCATGCCGCGCATGAAATCATGGCCGCCGGCGCCGGCGAGGAGGTTGTTGCCGCCGTTGCCGCGGGCGAAGTCGTTGAACGCCGAGCCGAAGAAATTCTCGATGCTGATGAGGGTGTCGCTGCCGCCCATGCCGTCGTCGGCGAAGCCCGTGGTGAGGTCGAGGAAGACCTCGCCTGTTCCGGATACGTAGCTCGCCGTGTCGGAGCCGCCGCCGCCGTCGAGAATATCGTCTCCGGTGCCGCCCTCGAGCGTGTCGTCGCCCGGGACGCCGACGTCGGGCAGCAGGCTGACGTCGGCATAAGTGACGATCGGGCCGGAGCCGCCGGTGCCATGGTGGTCCACGCTGGTGCGGCCGTCGCCATAGAGCGTGTCGTTGCCGGCGCCGCCGAACAAGGCGTCGTTGCCGAGGTCGCCGAGCAATTTGTTGTCGTTGCCGTCGCCGGTCAGGCTGTCCGCGTAGATCGAGCCCGAGAGGTTCTCGAAGCCGTTCAGCAGCATCATGCCCTGCTCGGTATCCTGGACGACGCCCTGGAGGAGCAGGGAGGCGGTGACTCCGGCGGCGGTGATGTCGACGCTGTTGCCGAACAAGCCGAGCGTGTCGTTGCCGGTGCCGCCGTCGAGACTGTGATTGCCGGTGCCGACCCAGATCAGATCGTTGCCGCCGCCGCCGTTCAAGATGTCGTCGCCGGTCACGCCGCTATTGTCGGAGCCGCCCCAGATCCAATTGTCGCCGCCGTCCCCGGTCAGCACGTCGTTGAAGCGCGTGCCGGAGACGTGCTCGATGCCGATCAGCGTGTCCATGCCTTGCGACCCGGTATTCTGGGCGATGCCGACGATGTTGAGATCGACGGTGACGCCGGCGGTCGCGCCGGTCGAATAAGCGGCGCGGTCGAAGCCGGTGCCGCCGTCGAGGAGGTCGTTGCCGAAGCCGCCGTTCAGGAAATCGTCGCCGCTGCCGCCGAGCAAGGTGTCGTCGCCGTCCTCGCCGCGCAGGAAATCGTGATCGGCGCCGCCGTCGATGAAATCGTTGCCGGCGTCGCCGAGCAGCCCGTCATTGCCGCCGAGCCCGAACATCTGGTCGTCCATCGGGGTGCCGTCGAGAAAGTCGTCGCCGGGGGTGCCGGTAAAGATAGGCATGTGAGTCTCCTCGCCAGGGTCGACAGGACGGCCGGAATGGCCGCGCGCGACGCGGTTTCAAGCCCAGAGGAGAGCCGCAGCGCCCGATCCCGGACTCGGCGTGCCTCGGCACCATAAGGGCTGAGCGCAGCGGCTGCAAATCGGAACGGGCACGTAATGCTTGCCCGTTTGCGCTGTCCGAAACCAGCTTCGGCGATTGCCAAAATCGGGGGATCGGCGTAAGCTGCGTTTCATATAAAAACTTATTTCGGGAGTCGCCGCCATGATCGTCTATGGATCGTCCCTGTCGCCGTTTGTCCGCAAGGTGCTCGCCTTCGCTGCGGAGAAGGGGATCGAGGCGGAGCTGAAGCCGACCGGCCTCGGCAACAAGGATCCGGAATTCCTCGAGGCGAGCCCGTTCGGCAAGATGCCGGGGTTCAGGGATGGGGATTTCGCCATCTCGGATTCATCGGCGATCGTCGCCTATCTGGAGGCGGTGAAGCCCGAGCCGAACCTGATCCCGACCGAGGCCAAGGCGCGGGCGCGGACGATCTGGTACGACGAATATGCCGACACCATCCTGTTCGCCTGCGGCGGCAAATTATTCTTCAACCGGATCGTCGCGCCGCGCTTCCTCGGCCAGCCCGGCGACGAGGCGGTGGCGGCGAAAGCCGAGTGCGAGGAGCTGCCGCCGCTGCTCGACTATCTGGAGAAGGTCATTCCGCCGAGCGGCTTCCTGGTCGAGGACCGGCTGACGCTGGCCGACATCGCCGTCGCCAGCCCGTTCGCCAATCTGCGGCACCTGAACGTCGCCATCGACGGCGCCCGGCATCCCAAGGTGAAGGCCTATGTCGAGGCGATCCTGGCGCGGCCGAGCTTCGCGCCGTGGATCGAGCGCGAGGCGGCGTTCCTCCAGAAGACGGCCGCCTAAACCGATGCGGACCGTCGCCGAGATCGCCAGCTTCCATGCCCATGTCTATTTCGCCGGGCCCGAACAGGCGGCGGCGGCGCGGGCCTTGCGCGAAGCGGTGGCGGAGCGGTTCGCGGTCCGGCTCGGCACCTGGTGGGACAAGAAGGTCGGGCCGCACGAGAGGCCGATGTTCCAGATCGCCTTCGCCCCGGAGCTGTTCGCGACCCTGGTGCCCTGGCTGATGCTCAATCATGGCGACCTCTCGATCCTCGTCCACCCGAATAGCGGGAGGCCGCGGCAGGATCATGTCGGCGACCGGATCTGGATCGGGGAGGCGCTACCGATCGCCGAAGAGGTGCTGCCCGAGCGCGAGGACGAGGCGGAAGGGCCGGGCGAGGCCAATACCGCGCCGACGCTCATTCCTTAGCGAAGGTGAAGACCCCGTAGCGCATCGCACCGGTGCGGTAGGCCCAGATCAGGCGCGGCAGCGAGAGCATGAAGAGGCGATTGCGGGCGGCGCGGCCGAAGGCGAGGCGGCGGGTTTCCCGGTCGGTGAGCAGGCGCTTTAGGAAGCCTTTGAGACAGAGCGTCCAAGTCTTGGCCACCTGGGCGCTGAGATCCTCGTAGGAGACGAGCGAGAAGCCGGCCGCCTCTGCCATCTCCTCATAGTCGGCGCGGCTGCCCATCGAGGGCAGGCGGCCTTCCCGGCAGATCGGCTCGAGCAGGTGGCGGATCTGCCATCGGGTCGGCTCGGGCGCGGCGAGCCAGGCGCAGACGACCAGGTGACCGCCGGGCTTCAGCACCCGCCGCGCCTCGGCGAAGAAGAGCGGCTTATCGACCATGTGCTCGCTGCTCTCGATCGCATAGCCATGGTCGAAGGCGGCGTCGGGCAGGCCATTGTCGAGCCAGTCGCGGACGTGGAAGGTCAGGGCGCCCGGGCGGGTCGCGGCGATCTGGTGCTGGGCGAGCGAGAGGGTGAGGCCGGTGACCGAGAGGCCCTGGCGCGCCGCCAGGCGGGCGGCGGTGGCGCCGTAGCCGCAGCCGATGTCGATCAGCTGCTGGCCGGCCTCGGGAGCGAGGCGGTCCCCGACCAGGTCGGCGAGCGCCTCGACCGCCTCGGCGGGAGTCTCGCGGCCGCTCGTCCACAGGCCATGATGGACATGCTCGCCCCAGACGGACCGGTAGATAGGATCGAGCTCGTCATAATGGCCGGCGACGTCGGCGGCGGTCTGCGCGGTGTCGGGGTAGATCATGGCTGCCGCTGCCTCGCGCTGAGCATCACGAGGTCGACCGGCGGCGCTTCGGGATCGTCGAGCTCGCGGAGGAGGCGCGAGAGCTCGTCTTCGAGGCGCTCGCGGGCGGCCTCGGTGAGGCGCACGCGGGTGCGGAGCAGGCGGAAGGCGCCGGGGCCATCGGCGGCGCCGGCGAGCAGTTGCTCGACCGCGCCGCGGGCGACGTGTTCGCGCTCGCTCGACGGGCCGGCGCCGCCGGCGAAGGCCGAGGGGCTGACCGCGAAGCGGCGGGCGGCGGTCTGGAAGGTGCGCTCGATCGTCGCGCGTTTTTTCTCCTCGCGGATCACGCGGATCAGGCCGACGGCGTGAAGCTGATCCACATGATGGTAGAGCTTGGTCAGCTTCTCGCCGAGCCGCTCGGCCGCCTGCTTGACCGTGGCGCCCTCGGCGAATTGCTCGAGCAGGCGCTGGCGGAGGGGATCGGAGAGCGCGCGCAGCTGCGCCGCCGTCTCGACGACGAACGTCTCCTCTCCGCCAGCCCGCTCGCTCAATCGCCGTTTCCCGTTTCGTCGAACCAAAGGCGGTTGGTGCCATAATCGAGGGTGATCCGGCCAGCCCCGAACATGTCGGCGCCGAGCACGCCGTCGATCGGAGCGCCGGCGACGGCGCTGAGCTGCGCGAAGACGTCGGCGACGGCGACCGGCTGGCCGTTGCGGCTGAGGGTGCCGAGGGAGATATTGGCCCGGCCGAGCCGGGCGCCGCCGGAGGCGACTCCGCCGGCGCCGCCGAGCTGGGCATTTTCGCTCGTCTCGATAGCCGCCGCGGCGGCGGTCGCCGGCGAGACGAGCGAGGTGCTGGCGCCGCTGTCGAGGACCATCAGGAAGGGACCGCGGCCGTTGATCGTGACTCGCACCAGGGTGAGCGGACGGCCCGGCGCGAGCGTGAAGGGGATGGCGGGCGCGGCCGGACCGGCGACGGCCTCGAAATCGACCTGGCGGCGGGCATAGTCGATCGAGATCGTGCGGCCGGCGACGAAGCGGTGGCCGAGGATGGCGTCGAGCGGGCTGTTCAGCTGGCGCGCGACCGCTGCCACGGCCGGGGAGATGCCGACCGGCAGATCACGCATCACGATCGGGCCCAGGGTGAAGCTGGGCAGCCGGGCCGGGCGGAACAGCACCGCCGCATCGCCGAGCGCAGCGGCGGAGCGAGTCTCGGGCGCGCCGGTGACGGCGGCGCCGGCGCGCGCCGCCAGCTCGGGGCTGACGATCAGCGCGAAAGGCGCGCCGTTGCCGGTATCGAGCAGGACGCGCACCGGGCGGACCGCGCCGGCCTCGCCCTGCATGACGACGAAGGGAATCTGGTTGGGCATTTCGAAGGGGATGGCGTCGAGCATCGGATCGGCCTTTCATTCATATAATAATGAGTATTCATATATATTAGAATATATTCCTGTCAATCCGAAGCCCATCAAGATGGACGGGGGGACATGCGGGCTGGCTGGGAGAGCGGTTCCTCGCTATCTGCGGTGCACGATCGCGAGCGGGGACCAATGTTTCGAAAGTTGTACGACTGGACGCTCCGCATGGCGGCGCATCGCCATGCGGATCGGACGATGGCCGCCGTCTCCTTCGCCGAATCGTCGTTTTTTCCGATTCCGCCGGATGTGATGCTGGTGCCGATGATTCTGGCGCGGCGGGAGCAGGCTTACCGGATCGCGGCGATCTGCTCGGTGTTTTCGGTGCTGGGCGGGATGCTGGGTTACGCGATCGGGATGTTCCTCTACGACAGCGTCGGCCAGTGGCTGATCCGGCTCTACGGCATGGGCGAGGGGATCGAGGGCTTCCGCGCCACCTATCGCGACTGGGGCGCGTGGATCATCCTGATCAAGGGCTTCACGCCGATCCCGTTCAAGCTGGTCACCATCGCCAGCGGCATCGCCGCGTTCAACTTCCCGTTGTTCGTGCTGCTCGCCACGATCACGCGCAGCGCGCGCTTCTTCCTGATCGCCTTCCTCCTGAAACGCTACGGCGCGCCGGTGCAGGCGTTCATCGAGCAGCGGCTGAGCCTGGTCGGCTGGGCGGTGCTGATCGCGCTGGTCGGCGGCTTCGCGGCGGTGGCCTTGTTGTGATCGTCCTCGCCGCCGCGCTCGCCCTGCAGGCCGCCGCGCCCGCGGACCCGCTCGCCGGCGACTGGCTGCCCGTGCACGAACAGGCCGAATTCCGGCTCGCGGTCGACGAGGGCGCGACCACCCGCGACGGCGACCTCGTCCAGGTGCGCCTGCGCATGGAGCTCAGGGAGGCCCAGCCCGACGGCGGTCGCTGGGGGATCATCCGGATGGAGCTGAACTGCCGCAGCCGGACCGGCCGCCAGCTCTCGGTCCACGTTTACGGCGCCGACGGCCGCCCGATCGGCGACAGCGACGCCGCCGCCGCGGAGGCCCCGCGCGAGCCCCGGACCGAGCAGGGGCGGCAATTCCTCGACGCGGCTTGCCATCGCACCGGTTGGGGCGAGGAAGGCGACGAGGAATGAAGCCGCTGAGCCTCGTCGCGGCCCTGGCGCTGGCGGCGTGCGCGCCGGTGGCGGAGGCCGGGGCCGGCGCGGCCGGGACCGCCACGGCGCGGCTCGGCCAGACGGTTCGGCTCGGCGATGTGACGGTGCGGCCGCTCGCGGTGATCGAGGACAGCCGCTGCCCGCGCGACGCGACCTGCGTCTGGGCCGGGCGGCTGCGGCTGCGCGCCGCCATTTCCGGCCTCAGCGGCGCGCGCGAGCTGATCCTGGGCCAGCCCTTCGCCCTGCCGCGCGGCGGCACGCTGACCCTGACCGCGGCGCTGCCCGAGCGCCGGCAGAACCCGCCGAGCGGGCCGGCGACGCAATTCGGCTTCCGGCGGGATTGAGGGGAGGGGTTCGATGCGCTTGAAACTGATCGCCGCGCTCGCTTTGCAGGCGGCGCCGGCGGGACAATGGGAACAATTCGCGGAGGACGTCCGGGCGGTCTATTCGGTCGATCCGGCGAGCATCGTCCGGGGCGGCGGCCCGGTATCGGTGCGCTACCGAACCGAGCTTCGCGCGACGATGAGCGACGGGCTGCGCAGCCTGGTCATGACGGTCGCCATCGATTGCGCCGCGAGGACGATGTCCGTCCGCCGGATGGAAGGCCATCGCGAGGACGGCTCGCTGATCCGAGCCTCGGACCTGACCGGGACCGCGCCGGTGCCGATCCCCGACGACGCATCGGGCCGGGCGTTCGTCCGGCGGGTTTGCGGAGAGGCGCCGCCGCGTTGAAGTTTCGAAAGAACGGTGCGGGGCCTAGGCGCCGCGCAGTTCAAGTTGCGGTGGGGCGCTAGATCACCATGAAGTCGGACGCGGTCAAAGCGGATTGTATTCGGTGACAGGTACGCACCTGTCACCGGAACCGCTGTTGATCTCAGGGCCCACCATGCCGATCTAATTGGGACACCCTAGGAAAATGACAAAAGCAAACCAGATCGCCGATTGGGCAAACACGGCGGCAGGGCAGCGTGACCTTCCGCGGCTTGTTCGCCGCCTAGCGTATCTCAATGGCACCACCACGAGCCTTGCGGTGCCCAGCGGAGAGTCCACGTCCCAGCCTGGCTGGGATGGCGAACTGCACAGCCGGGAAGGGAATGCTTGGGTTCCCGCTGGCTACTCGTGCTGGGAGGTGAGCTGTCAGGCCACGGTCGCGACGAAGGCCAACGGCGACTTTCAAAAGCGAACCCGCGAGTACCCGAGCGAGTATAAGCAGGAGCGTTCCTACGTCTTTGTCACGGCTCGGAAATGGCCCGGAAAATCCCGCTGGGTCGAAACGATGCGCGCGAAGACCGATTGGAAAGACGTTCGCGCCTACGACGCGGACGATCTTGAGCAATGGCTCGAACAATCGCCGGCAGTCGCGCTTGCGTTCGCCGAAGAGCTTGGTCTGACCGGACACGGCGTCGAAAGCCTATCCACATATCTCGACAAGTGGCTATCGCAGACGGACCCGGCCTTGTCGGCCAGTGCGGTGCTAACGGGGCGTTCCGAGCAATCGGCGCGGTCTCTCGAAAAGATTGGCACCCCGACCGACGACTCCAATCATGTGCCAATCAGCCTGAAAGCGGACAGCGTTGAGGAAGCCACCGCTTTTGCTGCCGCGAGCCTGATCCAGCAAGAAGCTCTTGCGGACTCCGCTGTGGTCATCACCGACGCAGAGGGTTGGCGCTTCGTCGAAACGAACACAGCTATCCGGATCGCTTTGGCCGCCACGCCTGAAATCGCCGAGGCTCCAGCTTGCCGCGCTGGGCTGGTCGTTATTGTGCCGTATGCTTCCGGCGACATGGCGAGGCACTTCAAAGGTGTCGCCGGTAAGCTCGACGAAGCCGAATTGCACCTTGAGCGGCCCACACACCAAGAGTTTGAAGAGGCCCTGCAACAATTAGGAGTCGAGGAAAACGACGCACACCGGCTTTCCGTGTTGTGCGGACGATCATGGTCCGTGTTTCGCCGTCAGCACGCCTCCAACCCATCCATAAGACGGCCGGCCTGGCTCGATCATGCGCATTCCTCGGCGCTTTCGGTCGTCTGCCTGCTCGGCGGCTGGTCGAGCGGCAAGGATGCCGACAAGGAGCTAGTCGAGCGTATCAGTGGCATGACCTACGATGAGCTTGAAAAGCAGCTCATAGAATTGGAGCGGCTGGACGATTCGCCAATCCTTCGCATCGGCGAGGTTTGGAAAGCAAAGTCAGCATTAGAGCTGCTGGCTCTGTTTGGCGACCGTCTCACCGATGACGAGCTCAACCGTTTCTTTGAATCCTGTGAAGCGCTGCTCTCAACGCCAGACCCTCAGCTCGAACTCCCTGAGGAGGACAGACACACGGCCGCCATTTACGGCAAAGTCCGACCCGTCAGCAGCCTGCTCATGGACTCTTTATGCGACACGCTCATAAAATTGGCTGTCCGTGGACCGGAAATTCCTGCCATCGCTGCTAAGCACGTGCCAAGTCGCGTTGACTTGTTGGTCCGCAGACTTCTGAAAGATGCCGATGCGACGCGCTGGCTCTCATTGTCTGGGTCGCTACGCGCGCTGGCAGAGGCCAGCCCCGACGAGTTCTTAGCTGCGGTCGAGGCAAGCCTCTCTACAGCCGATGCCCCCTTCACGATGTTGATGAAGGAAAGCAAGACCTCGTTCATGGGACGGTGCTGGCACGCCGGGCTGTTATGGGCGCTCGAGATGTTGGCTTGGGCCCCTCAGCGCCTCACCCGGGTTTCGCTCATACTCGCGAAACTCTCGGAGACTAAGCTCGAAGGGAATTGGGGAAACACGCCTCTAAACTCGCTCTTGGACCTCTACAGATCCTGGTTTCCACAAACGGGTGCGACGATCCGGCAGCGCATAGCAGCGCTCGATGTGCTCATTAAGCGGGCGCCGGACGCCACCTACAAACTTGTCGATCGCCTCATCAGCACCGGCCACGACATGGCGAGTCCCACCGCGCGGCCCAAATGGCGCGACGATGACGCCGGCGCAGGCCGTGGTGTGACAGTCGGCGAGCGTCGAGAAATGCTCCTAGCGGCCTTGGATCGGCAAATCGACATGGCCCGCGGCAATGCGGAACGTAGCGCTGCCTTGCTCAAAAAGCTTAGCCACGTGGACGATAAAACTGGGCGTCGCATCCTCGCGCTCCTGCCGGATTTTGACAACGCCGACGACATAGACAAGGAGCGTTTGCGCGAGGCGTTGCGCGACAGAATCCACTGGCACAGAAATTACGACAACCATGAAGCGGCTGTCATCGATGCGTTTCTTCGTCCACTGGAAGAAGCCTACCGTCGCCTGGAACCCAAGGACCTTATTATTCGCCATGCCTGGCTAATGTCGGACGGGTGGCCGCACCCTCCGGTGCGCACGCGGGAAGAAGATTATGAGGGTCGGCAGAATCTAATCACGGCTCTCACAACCGAAGCCCTTCGGGAGGTCTACGATGCTCAAGGATGGCGTGGATTAGAGGAGTTGGCCGAGCACGGCAAAGCGGGTTGGAGGATCGGTAGACACATCGATGGGCTGAACCTCCCATTGTCCGAACTCGCGCGGTGGATCGTCGAAGATGCAGGGGACTTACAGCTCGGAAGCCAGCTCACCAGTTTGACAGGCGGGATTCTCTGCGCCCTTTCCGCTGGAGATCGAGAAAAGCTGCTCGATTTGGTCATCGGCGGCGAAAGCCACAGCCGAGATTCAGAATGGCAAGTGCGCCTCTTGGTCCTGTGTCCCGAGGAGCCCGCAATCTGGCAACGTGCCGAAGCGCTGGGAGCGGATTTCGAGGAGAGATTTTGGAGAGCGTGCCACGCCAATTTCTGGCTGCGCGACAACACCGAAGCGCTAGTCTCAGCAATCCGCAAACTGCTTGCCGTTCGACGCGCGGTTTCTGCCCTAAACGCCTCGCATCGAGAATTTTCCAAATTTGGGCCGGAGCTGGTCGCCGAAATTCTCGAAGGCATATCCAGTAGCGATGTAGCCGACATTCAACGGCTTGACGCCTACTCCATACAGGAGGCCATCAAATATCTTGAGAAATCCGAAGCCATCGAGGGCGGTCGGTTAGCGCGCCTCGAATTCGCTCTCTTTTCCGCCTTCGGGTATGAGAACGAAGAGCAAGCGCAATCGCTCTATCACTCGATCATGTCCGAGCCCTCCCTGTTCGTGGAGCTGCTTTGTCTTCTCTTCAAACCCGCGAGTGGGGAATCGCGAGAGCTAAATGAGGCCGAACAAGCTGCTGCGAAAACAGCATGGCGCGTTCTGCACAGCTGTAAGCGTCAGCCTGGGACCGATAAGGATGGCTCGATTGACCCCGAAAAATTTGCGACCTTCGTTTCGGAAGTTCGTAGGCTCGCGGCAGAGCAAGATCGCCTGACTGTCTGCGACGTCAAACTCGGTGAGATCATGGCTCATGCTCCAAACGGGGAAGATGGCAGGTGGCCATTCGAGCCAGCTCGCGAAGTGCTCGAAATGTCGCCTAATGATGAGATGCTACGCGGTTTCATGACCGGCACATTCAACAAACGGGGCATGACATCGCGCGGCGTGTTCGATGGGGGCGGACAGGAGCGCGAACTCGCGGCCGACTTTCGCCAACAGGCCTCGGCCCTCGAAATCTCGCACCCGAGGTTGGCTAACATGCTTGAGCGCATAGCGAAGTCTTACGATCACGACGGATTACTCGAAGACTTAGAGGTCAAGCTCCGTCGAGAAGGCCACTAGGTCTGCGGCCGCTCGCGGTCATCGAGGACAGCCGCTGCCCGCGCGACGCCACCTGCGTCTGGGCTGGGCGGCTGCGGCTGCGCGCCGCCATTTCCGGCCTCAGCGGCGCGCGCGCGCTGACCCTGGGCCAGCCCTTCGCCTTGCCGGGCGGCGGCACGCTGACGCTGGTGGCGGCGCTGCCGGAGCGCTGGCACAATCCGCCGCCGGGGACGGGGCGCGGGCCGGCGGCGCGGTTCGGCTTCCGGCGGGATTGAGCGCCGCTACAGGAAGAAATCCGTCGCCGCGAGCGTGGCCGTGCCGGTCAGCACGATCTCGAGATCGGCGCCGCCATCGCCGTCCCGGTCCATCTGCAGCCATCGTTCGGAGCCGACGACCGAATAGCGCAGCTGCCCCGCCACGCCGGAAAAGGCGCCCGTGCCGATGAAGGCGAAGGCCTGATCGCCCGCGGCGAGAGGGTCGGCATCGAGCGCGGTCAGATCCAACTTGTCGCTCGCCGCGGCGAAGTCCGTCACCCGGTCGGCGCCGGCGCCCAGGCCTGTCGCCCCTTCGCCGAACAGGAAGGTGTCCGCCCCCGCCGCTCCGGTCATCACGTCCGCCCCGGCGCCGCCCGACAGGCTGTCATTGCCGGCGCCGCCGTTCAGCGTGTCGTTGCCGTCGCCGCCCTGGAGTTGATCGACGCCGTCCTCGCCGTTGAGCACGTCGTTGCCGCCGTCGCCGGCCAGCACGTCGTTGCCGGCCCGGCCGAAGACGGTGTCGTTGCCGTCACCCGCCGAGATCGCATTGGCGGCGGTGTCGCCCCAATAGGTGTCGCTGCCCGGGCGCGGCGACAAAGCGAAAACCATCAGCTGGGCATGGCTGAGGATCGTGCCGTCGGCGAAGCGGACCTGCTCGACCCGATAATCATTGTCGTCGACCGTGTTGTCGAGAAGGACGGAGTCGGTGGTGCCGGCGATCGAGAGCAGGAGGTCGCTGCCGCCGCCCGCCTGGCTGACGACCAGATTGGCCGCGCCGATGCCGGCGCCGAACAGGATGGTGTCGGTCCCGCCCGAGCCGACGTCCCAGAATTCGCGGACCACGTCCTGGCCGTCGCCGAGGTTGAAGACGTAGGTGTCGTTGCCGATCCAGCCGGTGAGCACGTCGTTGCCGGTGCCGCCGCTCAGAATGTCGTTGCCGTCGCGGCCGTTGAGCGTGTCGTTGCCGGCGCCGCCGTCGAGCGTCTCCCAGTCGTAGCTGCCGTAGAAGACGTCGTTGCCGCTCGTCGGGGTCGCCGACAGCGCCAGCAGCTGGGCATGGGTGAGGATCGTGCCGTCGGCGAACTGGACGCGCTCGACCCGATAGTCGGCATCGTTGATCGAATTGTCGAGCAGGACGGAATCGGTCGTGCCGGCGATCGAAATCAGCAGGTCGGTGCCCGCCGCGACCTGGGTGACCACGATGCCGGCGGCGGCGATGCCGGCGCCGAACAGGATGGTGTCGGTGCCGCCGGAGCCGACGTCCCAGAATTCGCGGACGACGTCCTGGCCGTCGCCGAGGTTGAAGACGTAGGTGTCGTTGCCGATCCAGCCGGTGAGCACGTCGTTGCCGGTGCCGCCG
>Ga0070677_10000317_pt1 | contig 16850 bp, 14 predicted proteins | sample KBSM63metaG_FD_64674 | JGI IMG/M metagenome (GOLD analysis project Ga0070677, IMG submission 64674) | Miscanthus rhizosphere microbial communities from Kellogg Biological Station, Michigan, USA - KBS M6-3 metaG | ecosystem: Host-associated > Plants > Roots > Rhizosphere > Soil ... | reverse complement strand
CGGCCAGTTCCTCGATCCGATCGCCGACAAGATCATGGTGGTGGCGGTGATGGCGATGCTGATCTCGAGCCGCCAGCCGGACGCGGCGCCGGTGATCCACGGCATCCACATCGTGCCGGCGCTGGTCATCCTGCTGCGCGAGATCGCGGTGTCGGGCCTGCGCGAGTTCCTCGCGGGCTTGCAGGTCTCGGTTCCGGTCAGCGCGCTGGCGAAGTGGAAGACGACGCTGCAGCTGGTCGCGCTCGGCGCGCTGATCCTCGCCGGCGCGGTCCCGCAATGGCCCTGGGTGCACGATCTCGGCCTGGCCAGCCTCTGGGCCGCGGCCGGGCTGACCCTGGTGACCGGCTGGGACTATCTCAGGGTCGGCCTGAAGCACATGGATTAGACTCCGTCATCTCGGCGGAGGCCGGGATCTCAGCGGGAACCGCCGAGACTTATCGTCCTGAGATCCCGGCCCCTTCGACTGCCTGCAAGGCAGGCGCTCAGGACATGCTTCGCCGGATGACGAGATTCGTCAGGCCGCCGCCCTCAGGGCGTCGGCGAGCATCCGGAACTCCTTCTCGCGCGGGCTGCCCTTGCGCCAGACCAAAGCGATTCGTCGCGAGGGGTGGTCGGCGTCGAGGCGGCGGGCGACGACCCTCGTGTTGTCGAGGATGCCCGCCGCGACCGCCATTTCCGGGACCAGGGTGGTGCCGAGCCCGTTGTCGACCATCTGCACGAGCGTGTGCAGCGAGGTGCCGAGGATCGCGGCCTCGGCGCGAAGCTCGGGGCGATTGCAGGCGGAAAGCACATGGTCCTTGAGGCAATGGCCGTCCTCGAGCAGCAGCAAACTGTCCTGGTCGATCGCGTCGGCGCCGACCTTGTCGGGCAGATGCTCCGCCGCGCCGGGCGGGAAAGCGATCAGGAAGCGGTCCTCGAACAGGTCGGCCTTCTCGACGTCGCCGCAGGCGTAGGGAAGGGCGAGCAGCACGCAGTCGAGCTGGCCGCGCTGCAGCGCGTCGCACGAGGCCTGGCTGGTCTCCTCGCGCAGGTAGAGCTTCAGGTCCGGCCATTGCGCGCGCAGGCGCGGCAGCAGGGTCGGCAGCAGGAAGGGCGCGATGGTCGGGATCACGCCCAGGCGAAGCTCGCCCGCGAGCGGCTTGCCCGAAGCGCGGACCATGTCGGCCAGATCCTCGGTCTCGCGCAGGATCTTCTGCGCCTTCTCGGCGACGCGGGTGCCGAGCGGGGTGAAGCGGACGACGCGGCGGGTGCGCTCGACCAAAGTGATCCCGATCAAGGTTTCCAGCTCCTTGATCCCGGCGGAGAGGGTGGACTGGGTGACGAAACAGGCTTCCGCGGCGCGGCCGAAATGGCCGTGGGTTTTCAGGGCCACGAGATATTGCAGCTGCTTCAGGGTGGGAAGGTGGATGCTCATCGCCTCGCTCGATCAATGCGAGTGATTTAATCCATTGGAACGATCAAAGCCAGCGCCTATATGCGCTGCACAATCTTTTGACGCAGTGCACAAAACAGGAGAATCCGCGCACATGCTTACCGTTGGCGACAAGCTTCCCGAACTGATTCTGTCGGTCCAGCAGGGCGTCGACGCGCTCCCCGCGGGCGAGACGATCGACCTTGCTGAGACGAACGGCAAGTGGAAGATCCTGTTCTACTGGCCGAAGGATTTCACCTTCGTCTGCCCGACCGAGATCGCCGGCTATGCCGAGCTCAAGCAGGACTTCGCGGATCGCGACGCGGTGCTGATCGGCGCCTCGACCGACACCGCCCATGTCCATTTCGCCTGGCGCCGCTCGGACCAGCAGCTCGCCAATGCCGATTTCCCGTGGATCGCGGACAATGGCGCGAAGCTGGCCGAGGCGCTCGGTATCCTCGATCGCGACGAGCATGTCGCGTTCCGCGCCACCTTCATCGTCGATCCGGACAACGTGATCCAGCACGTCACGGTGAACGGGCTCAATGTCGGCCGCAATCCGGCCGAGACTTTGCGCGTCCTCGACGCGCTGCAGACCGACGAGTTGTGCCCCTGCAACTGGTCGGCCGGCGAAGAGGTGCTCAGGCCCGCGGCTTAATCCCCCCTTAAGCCCCCGAACCGCCTGACACCTCGGAGGGGCGCGGCACCGCAAGGCGCCGCGCCCCTTTTTCATCTCTCCTCCGTCATTCCAGCGAAAGCTGGAAGCCATACGGAGTCAGCTTGGACCCCAGCCTTCGCCGGGGTGACGAAAGGTAAAATATGTCCCTCAAAGAATTCGCCGAAACGCTGCCGGACTATGCCAAGGACCTGCGGCTCAACCTCTCCTCGCTGCTCGCCGACCAGACCCTCGGCGACGCCCGCAAATACGGCCTCCTGCTCGCCTGCGCGCACGGCACCGGCTACAAGCCGATCGTCGAGGCGGCCGAGGCGGAAGCCGCCGGCAAGCTCGACGACGCCTATGCCAATGCCGCCCGCGCGGCGGCGGCGGTGATGGCGATGAACAACGTCTATTACCGCTTCGTCCACCTCGCCTCGAACCCGGTTTACGGGACGCTGCCGGCGAAGCTTCGGATGAACGTCATCGGGGCGCCCGGCATCGACAAAGCGGACTTCGAATTGTTCAGCCTCGCGGTCAGCGCCCAGAACGGCTGCGGCATGTGCATCGACAGCCACGAAAAGGTCCTGACGCAGCATGGCGTGAAGCCCGAGACCATCCAGGCCGCCGCCCGGATCGGCGCGGTGATGACGGCGGTGGCGACGGTGCACGCCACGCTCTGACGAGCGTCGCGGCTGTGCTTCGGAGCCGAAATGGTCTATGCTCCGCAGGACTTGCGGGAGGACGGCCATGGGCTTTTGGCGCGGCGCGATCATCGCGATTTCCCTTGCGGCTCTCACCGGCGCGGCGGAGGCGCAGCAACGCCGACACAGCGCCACCCCCGAGCAGCTCCGGGCAGCCGAGGCCGAGGTGGCGCGCCATACCCGCCCGACCCTTACCCGCTTCGCCGACGAGGACGAATTCCGCCGCTATCTCGGCGCGGTGCTCGCGCTCAATCGCGCGCGGAGCGGCTGGTATGCCTATTCGGGCCGCATCCAGTTCGCGGCGCTGGCGCTCCAGGACGACGTCCAGTCCGACACGGTCGAACCGATCTGCCCCGACGCCGATCCCATGTGCGGCGCGCCAGCCGAGGACGAGAGCAACCTCGTCGTCACCGGCAGCCGCATCAGTCAGCCGTCGCGGGGCCGCGCGTCGGCGGCGCGGGCGCCGGTGACGAGCAACCCCTCGATCACCAACAACCAGATGCGCGGCGTCGAGGAAGGCGACATCGTCAAGCAGATCGGCGATTTCCTGCTCGTGCTTCAGGACGGCCGCATCTTCGTCGTCGACACGAAAGCGGGCGACGGACGAGGGCTCGCGCTCGCCGAGCGGGTCAACGTCTATCGCGATCCCCGCGAATATATGTGGTATGACGAGATGCTGGTGTTCGGAAACCGCGTGCTCATCACCGGCTATTCCTACCGCCAGCGCGCGACCGAATTGTCGGTGTTCCGGCTCGACGAAGCGGGGCGCCTCGCCCGCGAGGGCGTGTTCTACATTTCCTCGAACGACTATTACAGCACCACCAATTACGCGACCCGGCTGATCGGCGACAATCTGGTCATCTACACGCCGTTCAGCGTCTCGGAAATGGCGCAGCCCTCGTTCCGCTGGCCGACGGTGCGGCGCTGGACGTCCGATCCGCGCGAGGGCGATGGCGGCGAAGACCGGCCGCTGTTCGACGCCGCCCAGATCTACCGGCCGACGCGCGATGCCGAGGATGCCAGCGTGCACACCGTGTCGGTCTGCCCCCTCGGCGCGGGCCAGGCGCTCCAATGCCGCACCAGCGCCTTCGTCGGGCCCAACACCTCGCAATGGTACGTCACCGAGACCGACGCCTTCCTGTGGATGACGTCGCGCACCTATCGGAGCTTCGATCCGCAAGCATGCGACCTTTCGGGCCGACCCGAAGAGGGGTTCGAGCCGGCCTTGCTCTATCGAGTCCCGGTCGACGGCGCGGCGCCCGGCCTGGTCGGCGCCCGCGGAGTTCCGCCCGACCAATTCTCGCTCCATGCGAGCGAGGGCCATTTCCGCGCGCTGCTGAGGGGCCGGCCGCGCAATTGCCGGGGCGAGCGCGCCGACGAGGCGCGGCTGGCCTTTCTCGACGTGCCCCTGGCGGCCTTCGACGACACGGTCCGCGAGGCAGGGACCGAGCGCTACACGGCGATGCCGGGCGTCAAATCGCACTATATCGCCAATCGCTTCACCGACCGCTACCTGGTCTATGGCAGCCTGGGCGAGCATCGCCGCGGCCTTTCCGAAGAATCGATGCCCCCCGCTTATGCGGTGCCGATCGACCGGCCCCAGGACGTGCGGAGAATTCCGCTCGAGCACACGATGATCCGCGCCGAGCAGGCCGGCAACGACCTCGTCGTGACCGGCTATCGCGACCGGGAGGGCTTGGTCGTCACCCTGATCGACCTCGACGCGCGGCCGAGCATCGCCTCGTCAGTGCAGCTCGCGCGCCGCTTCGAGAGCGAAGGCCGAAGCCATGCCTTCAACAGCCTGATCGAGGAGGACGGCAGCGGTGTGATGGGCCTGCCCACCATCGGCCGCGAGAGCGGGAGCAGCCGCGCCGTGTGGCGCAGCGGCGCCTCCGACCTGAGCTTCCTCGAGGTCGACCGGCGCGGGCGATTGCGCGCGGTGGGCGAGCTCAGATATGCCAGCGGCAATGCCGCGCTGCGCGGCACGGCCGGCTATAGCTGCGAGGTTTCGTGCATCGATTGGTACGGCAATTCGCGGCCGATCTTCACCGACGGCCGGATCTTCGCGCTGACCGGGACCGAGCTGATCGAGGGCCGGATCTTCGAGGACGAGATTCTGGAGACCCAGCGGCTCAACCTCGCCCGGCCGGCGCGGACGGTGCAGACCGCCAGCCGCTGAGCGCGGCTACGCCGAAGCGGCGTAGGCATCGACGCGGGCGATATGCGCCGCCTTCTCCTCGTCCGGCAGGAACGAGCCGAGGAAGGAGTTGCGCGCCAGCGTCGCCAACTGCTCGCGGCCGAGCCCGCGCCCTTCGGCGGCGGCGCGGTAATTGTCGTTCATGTAGCCGCCGAAATAGGCCGGGTCGTCGGAGTTGATGGTGGCGCGAAGGCCGGCGCGCAGCATGGCGTCGATCGGATGCGCCGCCATGTCCGGGACGACGCAGAGCTTGAGGTTGGAGAGCGGGCAGACGGTGAGCGTCATCTGCTCGCGCGCCAGCCGCTCGACCAGCGCCGGGTCTTCGAGCGAGCGGTTGCCGTGGTCGAGCCGGTCGATCTGCAGCAGGTCGAGCGCTTCGTGGACATAGGCCGGCGGGCCCTCCTCGCCGGCATGGGCCACGCGCTTCAGGCCCAGCTCCGCCGCCGCCGCATACACCCGGGCGAACTTGGACGGCGGGTGGCCGAGCTCCGAGCTGTCGAGGCCCACCGCCTCGATCCGGTCGAGCCACGGCTTCGCCTGCGCCAGCGTTTCGAACGCGGCCGCCTCGTCGAGATGGCGTAGGAAGCAGAGGATCAACTTCGAGGTGATGCCGAGCCGCGTCTCGGCCTCCTTCATGCCCGCGAGCAGTCCCTTCATCACCGTGTCGAACGAGATGCCGCGGTCGGTATGGGTCTGGGGGTCGAAGAAGATCTCGGCATGGACGACGTTGTCCGCCGCCGCGCGCTCGAAATAAGCGAGGGCGAGATCGCGGAAATCGGCCTCCTCGCGAAGCACGTCCGCGCCCTGATAATAGATGTCGAGGAAGTCCTGCAGATTGGAGAAGCTGTAGGCCGCCCGCACCGCCTCGACGCTGTCGAACGGGATTGCGACCTGGTTGCGCTTGGCCAGCGCGAACATCAGTTCGGGCTCGAGGCTGCCCTCGATATGCACGTGCAATTCGGCCTTGGGCAGGCCGGTGATGAAGGCGTCGAGATCGGTCATGGCGCGCAGGCTAACGCAACCGCCCCGCTCAGGCGAGCCCCAGCAGCCATTTCGCGAGATCGGCGGGCGCCACCGCCGCTTCCGGCGCGGTGCGGGCCAGCGCGGCGCGGTGGGCCATGATCCATTCGAGGCACGAGCCGCGGCTTTCGAAACAGGGATAATTGTCGCGCGCGGGGCGGAGCGAGCCTTCGTCGATCAGGAAGCGGGCGCCGCGGCGGCAGCCGGCGATGCCGGCCCAGTCGCGGCGCGGCGCGCGCACGGCCGGCACCCACCAGGTTCTGGTCGCGTCGAGCATCTCGACATCGGCGCGTCTCATGCCATGCGCGCTCCTTTCCTGCCCTGCTTTATCGCCGGCGCGGCGCTCACGGCAAGCGCCGGCAAACGGAGTCATCCCGGCGGAAACCGGACCCATGAACTCGGAAAGTCCACGAGAGGCGACGAAGCTGGTTTCTTCGCTCCGCAGCCGGTGTTCTTGGGTCCCGGCTTCCGCCGGGATGACTCTGAAACTCAGTGAGCGCGACGGTCCCTAGCTCACCAGCCGCAACGTGTTGACGTTGATATGCGGCCAGGTGATCGTCTGCCCCGGCTGGTCTGACTTGACGGGGAAATCGAGCAGGATGCGCTGCGAATATTGCAGCTGCTGGAAGACGTTCCCCTTCGCGTCCTGCAGCGTCTCGAGCCAGAAGGTTGCGTCGAACTGGGTCGGGATCACGTCGATCTGGGTCGAGCTCGGCCGGAGCGAGGCGATGTTGCTCATCCCACCCGCATTCTGGGTGCTCACCTGCAGGGTGATCGTCTGCGTGACCGTCAGCCCCTCCTTCTCCTGCGCGGCCAGATAGTCGATCAGGGTCTGGTTGGGCGTCTCGGGGCTGAACTGGGGATCGGTATATTTGAACGGCGCCCCATAGGGATCCTTATAGCCGAAGATGGGCGGGAGATCGCCCGTGGGCACGCCGTTCAGCGCGGGATCGATGACGGGCGGGCCCGCGGTCACCGACGAATTGCCCATCGCCTCGGCGGCATTGCCGTGCGGCACGCTCGCGATCCGGAAGATGTCGAAGCCGTCGTTCAAGCTCGGATCCGAAACTTCCCAGAAGCCGCATTCGACGTGCATCAGGGCGCCGTTCGGCGTCTCGGAAATGGTCGTCGAATATTGCAGGGTCGGGATGTTCTCGATAACCTTGTAGCCGCGGTTCGGCGTCGTCGCCGGCACCGCGTTCACCACCATGGTCTCGGTAAAGGAGTCGACCAGGAGCGTGAATCCGCCCTGCTGGTCGGGTACGGCGATCATGTTGAAGCCGTTGGCCCCGGTCCAGGTCCCGATCAGGCCGGTCAGATTGCCGAAATCGATTTGGCTGCCGTGCAGTCTTACGTCGAACGTGCTCTCCATGAATGGCTCCCCCACAGTCTAGAGCCTTAAGGAATGCGCGAATTCGCATGACGGCGCAACGGGTTCTTGGCGTTCTTCGGGGGGGGCACGTACTTTCCGGTGAATATATACGTGCCCCCTTAGGTCAGGCGAGGTCGAAGCGGTCGGCGTTCATCACCTTCGTCCAGGCGGCGACGAAGTCGGTTACGAACTTCTCTTCGCCGCCCGTTTCGGCATAGACTTCGCACACCGCGCGCAGCTCCGCGTTCGAGCCGAAGATGAGGTCGGCACGGGTCGCGCGCCAGGTCTCGCCGCCGCCCGCGCGGTCGGTCGCGACATATTCCTCGTCGTTCGAGCCGTCGACCGCGCTCCACACGTTGGTCATGTCGAGCAGGTTGACGAAAAAGTCGTTGGTCAGCTGGCCCGAGCGCCTGGTGAGGTGGCCGTGGCCGCGCTCGCCATGGTTGGCGCCGAGCACACGCAGGCCACCGATCAGCACCACCATCTCGGGCACCGAAAGGCCGAGCAGCGAGGCGCGGTCGAGCATCATCTCCTCGGTCTTCACGGCGAGCTTCTTCTTGCCGACATAATTGCGGAAGGCGTCGGCCTCGGGCTCCATCACCGCGAAGCTGTCGGCGTCGGTCTGCGCCGCGGTCGCGTCGCCGCGGCCGCCGGCGAAGGGCACCGAGGCACTATGACCGGCGTCCCTGATCGCCTTCTCGAGACCCACGACGCCGCCGAGCACGATCGCGTCGGCCATGCTGAGGTTGCCGCGCAGCCCGTCGAGCGTGTCGAGCACCTTGGCGAGCATCTCGGGCTCGTTGACCTCCCAGTCCTTCTGCGGCGCGAGGCGCACCCGCGCGCCGTTGGCGCCGCCGCGATGGTCGGACTTGCGGTAGGTCGAGGCCGAAGCCCAGGCGGTCCTGATCAGCTGGCTGACGGTCAGGCCGCTGGCGGCGATCTTGTCCTTGACCGCCTGGACGTCGGCGTCCGACGGGGTGGCGCCGGCGGGGACCGGGTCCTGCCAGATCAGGTCTTCGGTCGGAACCTCGGGGCCGAGGTAGCGGATCTTGGGGCCCATGTCGCGGTGGGTCAGCTTGAACCAGGCGCGCGCGAAGGCGTCCTTGAACGCCTCATGGTCGTTGCGGAACTTCTCGCTGATCGCGCGGAACTCCGGATCGACCTTCAGCGCCATGTCGGCGGTGGTCATCATCGTCGGGACCTTCTTCGATGGGTCCCAGGCCGCCGGGGCCATGTCCTCTTCGCGCTGGTTGATCGGCTGCCACTGCTGCGCCCCCGCGGGCGAGCGCACCAGCTCGTATTCGTAGTCGAGCAGCAGGCGGAAATAGTTCTCGCTCCACTGCGTCGGCGTGTTGACCCACGAGCCCTCGATGCCGCTGGTCACGGTATGCTCGCCGCAGCCGCTCTCGTTCTGGCTGACCCAGCCGAAGCCCTGCGCGGCGAGGTCGCCGCCCGCGGGCGCGGCACCGAGCTTCGACGGATCGCCGTTGCCGTGCGCTTTGCCGAAGGTGTGGCCGCCGGCGGTGAGCGCGACCGTCTCCTCATGGTTCATCGCCATGCGGTGAAAGGTTTCCTTGATGTCGCGCGCCGATTGCAGCGGATCGGGATTGCCGCCCGGCCCTTCCGGGTTGACGTAGATCAGGCCCATCTGGATCGCGGCGAGCGGTCCTTCGAGCTCGTGCATGCCGTGCTCGGGGGCGATGCGGGTCTGGACACCCTCGTTGACCCATTTGTCCTCCGAGCCCCAGTAGATGTCGCGCTCGGGCTCGAACACGTCGGCCCGGCCGCCGCCGAAGCCGAACACCGGGCCGCCCATGTCCTCGATGGCAACGTTGCCGGCGAGGATGAACAGGTCGGCCCAGCTGATGTTCTTGCCGTATTTCCGCTTGATCGGCCACAGCAGGCGGCGGGCCTTGTCGAGGTTGCCGTTGTCCGGCCAGGAATCGAGCGGGGCGAAGCGCTGCTGCCCGCTATTGGCGCCGCCGCGGCCGTCGGCGGTGCGGTAGGTGCCTGCCGCGTGCCACGCCATGCGGATGAAGAACGGACCGTAATGGCCGTAGTCCGCCGGCCACCACGGCTGGCTGTCGGTCATCAGCGCGGTAAGGTCGGCCTTCAGCGCTCGGTAATCGAGCGCCTTGAACGCCTCGGCATAGTCGAAGTCCGGCCCGTGCGGGTTGGTCGGCCCGTTGGGATTGAGGATCTCGGTCGCCAGCATCTCCGGCCACCAATCCTTGTTGGTCCGGCCGAGCAGGGCGCGGACCCCGCCATCGCCATGAGCCGGGCAGCCGGAAATATCGCCAGTCTTCGCGTCCATCTTAGCTCTCCGTTCCTGGAATGACGTGGAAGGACGCTTAGAAGCCCGGAAACCCCGGCGGAAACGATTAAAAACGCTGAGTGTGATCGAATGAGGCGATGTTATTGCGCCGCAGCAACGACTGCCGAACCTCAGAAGTGGACGGTCGCTTCCACGCCGAACGTGCGCGGTGCGTTGAAATTGCCGTAGTCGCCGAGGACGCCCGCGATGCTTCCTGTCGTGACGCTCGTGGTCGGCGCCGCGGGCAGGCTGTTCGACGAATCGCGGCGATAGACGTGATCCTCGTCGAACAGGTTGCGGCCCCAGACGGAGAGCGTGAGCAATTGCCCGCCGGATCCGAGCGGAATGTCCGCCACCGCGAGGCGGCCGTTGAAGATCAGCGACGAATCATTCTTCGTCGCGAACTGGTCGAAGGTCTGCGTCGCGGCGGAATAGTTTGCGTCGAGGTGGAGCCTCATCTCCGCATTGCCGATCGGAAATTCGTAGTCGATCGCGCCGCTCGCCGCGTGCCGCGGCGTAAAGACAATGTAGAAATTCTGGAGGACGGTGGTCGACGTCGTCAGGCCCCCCGAGGTCGCGCTGTAGGTGATCGGAACCGGCGGAATGCGCGTGTAGGTGTAGGCGTAGGCGGCGGTCAGCGTCAGCCCTTCCATCGGACGGACCGACAGATCGGCCTCGAAGCCGCGGATGCGCGTCGTGCCCGGCGCGTTGATCGTCACCAGATTGTTGAAGCTGCCGGTCGCGGTCGTCTGGATCGAGCTGATGTCGACCTGACTGTTGTCGCGGTCCATGACGAAGGCGGCGAGGTTCAGTCGCGCCCGGCGGTCGAACAGGTCCATCTTCAAGCCGAGCTCATAGGAGCGCACGTCCTCGGGTCCGAACGCCTGATAGTTCGAGGTGCGCGAGCTCGCGCCGCCCGCGCGATAGCCGGTGGAAAAGGTGGCATAAGGGTGAATGTCCGGCGTGACGTCGTAAGCGACCGTCACCATCGGATTGAAGCGAGTCCAGGTGCGGTCGAGCGGCTGGTAGCCGGCCGTCGCCGCCGCGGCCGCGTTCAAATCGTAGTTCACATTGCGCGAAAAGTGCAGGACGCCTTGCTTGTGGTCCCTCGTATAGCGACCGCCGACCGTGAGGCGCAGAGCGTCGGTCACATGCCAGGTCGCCTGTCCGTAAATCGCGTAGCTGCTCGATTCGACCTCGGAAGCGCGGTCAATCGACCGGCACCCCTCCTGCGAGCCGAAGCCGGCAGAGCCGATGCACGGATCCAGGACGATGTATTGGTATCCAGTCGTCTGTCCGGCGGTCGTGTAGCCGGCGATCGCATTGGAATTGGGCGTCGCGGCGTCGTCGCTGACATGCTCGGTGAAATAATAGAGGCCCGCGACGAAATCGACCGGACCGATGGTCCCCACCGCCTGGAATTCCTGGCTGAACTGATCCTGGGAAAGATTCGCGAGGCTGTAGCGGCTGAAGTTGCAGGCGGCTCCGGTGCAGCCGGGGGCGGGGAGCGGCACCCGATGCGCGCCCCCGGCATTGTCCCATTGAGTCGCGGTGACCCCGCGCCACGCGGTGATCGAGCGCAGCTCCAGATCGGGTGACGGACGGTAGCTGACGTGGAGGGTGTAGCCGTGCGTACGGTCGACGCTCGGCTGTTGCGGAACGCCGATATCGGCGACCTCCATCCGGGTCCGGCCGTTGACCACGACGCCGGGCAGGGCCGGCCTGACCGCGCCGGTCAGGGTCGCGTAGGCCGTGCCTGGAAGCGCGCAGGCGGGCACGGCCGCCTGGGGCCCGGCGACGCAGCCGTTGGGGTTATAGTTGAGCAGCTGGCTGTAATAAGGCGAATTGGAATCGTGGCCGTAATCGAACGAGAAATCGACCGTCAGGCTGTCGGCCGGGCGCCATTCCACTTGTGCCCGGATGCCTTGCCGGTCGAAATAGTTCCAGCCGGTCGCGCCCTGAAGCGGGTTTTCGACGGTGGCGTCCTGATGCTGGATGACTCCGTCGAGCTTGAACCGCAGCCCGGCGAGCTCGGGCAGATTGAGATGCATTTCCGCATTGTAGCTGCCGTAATTGCCGACTCCGGCACTGACCCGGCCGCCGAACTCGCCGGTCGGTCTGGCGGAGACGATGTTGAGCGCGCCGCCCTCGGTGTTTCGGCCGAACAAAGTGCCCTGCGGACCCTTGAGGACCTCGATCCGCTCCACGTCGAACAGCGCCGCGTTGAGCCCGTGCTGGCGGCCGAGATAGACGCCGTCGACATAGATGCCGACGCCTTGCTCGCGCGCGGGCTGGTTGGCGTCGAGCGGCACGATGCCGCGAATGCCGACGGTGAGCGCGGACTGACGCGCCTCGAAGGTAGTGACCCGAAGCGAGGGCACGGCGCCGTCGGCGAAATCGTGCAGGCTCTGGATATGGCGGTCTTCCAGCACCGCATCGTCGACCACGCTGACGGCCACCGGCGTACGCTGCAAGTTGGTTTCGCGCCGCGTGGCGGTGACGATGACGTCGTTGACGCCGCGATCTCCGGCCAAGGCGGCAGCCTCATCGGCAATGGCGATTGCCTCGGGCTGGCCGCTGCCGGTCGATTCGGTGTCGGCGATCGCTGCCCTCTCCCTCACATCCTGCGCCCGCGCCGTTTGGGCGATTGCGGCGAACGGGAAGAGCGTGGTGGCAAGCAGCAGAGCACGGAATTTCGGCATGGAGACCCCCCTCGATGGCGTACAGTCGACTCGCCGGACGCGGTCGTCGATGGGGAGGTGGCTAGGGGTCCGGAATGATGGTTTTGTGACAGACCGGCAATAATTACGCGTTTATTCACAGTAATTTATGCGTAACTCCTGAGTCTCTTATTCGTAATGCAGGAGCCGTAAATCGGTCATTGCTTTCGCCTAAACGTCTTCGTCGAGCGCATAGCCGGCCGAGCGCACGGTGCGGATCAGCTCCGATTTGCCGCCGGCGTTGATCGCCTGCCGGAGCCGGCGGATGTGCACGTCGATGGTGCGCAATTCGATATCCTTGTCCTGACCCCAGACCGAATCGAGTAGGCGCTCGCGGGTGAACACCCGGCCGGGCTGCTCGAGCAGATGGCGCAGCAGGCGGAATTCGGTCGGCCCCAGCGCGATCGCCCGGCCGCCGCGCCTGACCTTGTGGCCGGCCAAGTCCATTTCGAGGTCGGCATAGACCAAAGTCTCTTCGGCCAAAGCGGGCCGGGTTCGGCGAAGCACGGCGCCGACGCGCGCGACCAGTTCGCGCGGGGAAAACGGCTTGATGACGTAATCGTCGGCGCCGGCCTCCAGCCCCTCGATCCGATCGTGCTCCTCGCTCCGGCCGCTGATCATGATGATCGGCACCCGGGCCGTGGCCGGCCAGCGCCGAAGCCGCCGGCACACCTCGATGCCGCCAATGCCTTCGATCATCCAGTCGAGCACGACGGCGTCGGGCGCCATCTCCTTGGCGAGGGACAGCGCTTCCTCGCCGTCCGGGGTCTGGTCCACCTCATAAGCGGCGCGCTCCAGATTCCATTTGAGCAAGGTGGCGAGGCTTGGATCGTCCTCGACCAGCAGGACCCGGCTCTTCACCCCCGCGCCCGGCGAACGCGGCCTCAACTCCGCCTCTCATGCAGCCCTGTCCGCATCCCATGGTTCATGGCCGCCTCCATCCTTCCGGAGGAGCTTGGCGGGCGCCGATGACGGCACGGTGACAAAGTCGTGACAGTTGCGAAAACGTCCGTTCCGGCGCCCTACGCCGTCCGGCTGGTAATCTTAACCCGGGCCGCTTATCTTGCCTGCGTAACGGAACGAGTATCCTCTATGGCGTCGGCCCTGCTGGCCTATCTGGATTCGGTGAAGGCACGTGATCCCGCGCCTCGCTCGCGTTGGGAGGTCCTGCTCTATCCGGGCGTCTGGGCGCTTTTCTATCATCGCATCGCCCACTGGCTGTTCCAGGGCGGGCTTTACTTCCTCGCCCGGCTGGTCAACCACTGGTCGCGGATGGTGACCGCGATCGACATTCACCCGGGCGCCGAGATCGGCCGCAATTTCTTCGTCGACCACGGCTTCGTGGTGATCGGCGAGACCGCGACGATCGGCGACGACGTCACCATCTACCAGCAGGTCACCCTGGGCGGCACCAACCCGACCGACGGCGTCGGCGGCAAGCGTCACCCGACCATCGACGACGGTGTGATCATCGGTTCGGGCGCGCAGATCCTGGGGCCGATCACGGTCGGGGCCAAGGCCCGGATCGGCGCCAACAGCGTCGTCACCAAGGACGTGCCGCCGGGCGCGACGATGGTCGGCATCCCGGCCCGCTCGACCCTGGTCGCGGCGGAGCAGAGCAGCGCCTCGGTGTTCCTGCCTTATGGCACGCCGTGCAGCGAGACCCTCGATCCCGCGACCCAGAAGCTCGAAATCCTGATATGCGAGGTCGAGCAGCTGCGCGCGCGGATCGCCGAGCTCGTCGACGAGCGCGACCGGATCGACGGGCGGGCCTCGACGGACCGCGACGCCGGCAACCGGGGCCGGGCCTGATGGGCACCGTCCTCCAGTTTCCGGAAAGCGGAAGAGGAGGACGGGGGACCGAGATACAGATCGGGTTCGAGCGCGCCGAGCTCAAGCGGATCGTCGATCTCTACGGCCGGATGGTCGCCGCCGGCCTGTGGAAGGATTATGCGATCCGCTTCGCGCCGGGCGAGGCCAGCTTCTCGGCTTTCCGCCGCGCCGCCGAACGGCCCGAATACCGGATCGAGAAACGGCCCGCGCTTCGCGCCCGGCAGGGGATGTGGGCGCTGATCGGCGAGGCCGGCCAGGTGCTTCGCCGCGGCCACGAGCTGGGGCCGGTGCTGGCGCCGATCGAGCGGCGGCTGCTGAAGCTGGTCGAGGACTGATCGCGCATGCGACCCGCTTCGATCAGTGCCGCGCTCGCCCTGTCCTGGCCGGCTGCCGCGCCTGCGCAGGCGCCGCCGGAGGATGCCGTGGCGGGCTTCCGGGTCCTCGATATTCTCGATCCCTGCCGGGCGCCCAGCCGGGCCGACGACGTGGTGGTCTGCGGCCGGCGGTCGGACCGGAATCGCTACCGGCTGCCGCTGCCCGGCCAGCGCGGCCCCGTCCTCGGGGCGGGGAACGTGCGCGGCGAGGTCCCCCGCGCGACTGCGGACGAGAACCCGACCGCGCCCTGCGGCATTTTCCAGGGGCAGCGCCTCTGCGGCGAGGACGAGATGGCCGAGTTCGGCTACGGCCAGGGCAGGAACCCGATCACCTTCTTCGGCAAAGTCGTCGCCAGGCTCGTCGATCCGGAGATCGACATCGGAACGCCGACGCCCGTTCCTCAATAAAAGAAAAGCCCCTCCCCGTCGCCGGGAAGGGGCAGATCCGTGCGTCGGACTTGATCAGGCCGGGACGGCCACTGCCGCGACCCGGTCGAGCACCGGCAGCCTGGTCTTGAGCCCGTCCGGCAGCGGCTTCACCACCGTGCGGCGCGCCGTCGTCCAGAAGGCGGAGAGCAGCAGCAGCGCCGAGCCGATGACGAGGGCGGTGAGCGCCACGCTGAGCTCGACCGCGCCGTAATTCTGGAACAGGCTGTTCAGCGCGAACAGGACGTAGGCGAGGGCGGAGACGAGCAGCGCCCGCCGGTCGATCGCCAGCGCCACCAGGCCGAGCACGACGTAGAGCAGGATCACCGCCGCCGCGTCCAGCGTCGAGGCCGCGCCTTCGGTCAGGCCGAGCAGCGAGAAGACCGGGTGGACGATCAGCGGCGCCGCCAGCAGATGCAGCCAGAAGGCGACGTCGGAGCGGCGCGTCTGACGGATCGGATCGGACGAATCCCAGCGCATCGCGAACAGGAACACGCCGATGCCGAGCAGCAGCGCGCCGCTCTCCATAGCCCGCTGCATGGTGCGGACCTGCGCCTCGCTCATCTCGTCGGCGGCGAAGCCCATCGCGACCAGGCCGAGCACCAGCGCGACGAGCGCGGCGGCGCCGGCGGCGACCGTGATCGGCACCCGGAAGCGCCGCCAGTGGACCCAGGCGGCGGCGGCCGCGATCCCGGCGGCGGCCGACAGCACGATCATCGCCGATTGCGGGCTGTCGAGATTGTTCTCGCCGACCGAGGTCACGATCGCGGTCCCCGCCGCTTCGAACACGCCGCCGACGAAGGCGAGCAGGAGGATGATGCTGGGCAGCGCCATCCGCCGCTTCAGCGTGAAGAATTCGGCAAGGCCCCAGGCGGTGGCGGCGACCAGCAGCCCCGAGACCGGGCCCGGCCCGTCGAAATCGATATTGGGCGGCACATAATAGCCGATCATCGCCACCGCGGCGAGCAGGATGGCGGCGGCGATGCCGACGAAGATGTCGTTGAAGCCGGTCAGCAACCGGAAATGCTCCTCGTCGACCACCGGCATGTGCCGCTGGGCCTCGACGAAATGCCTGAACGCGGCCGCCTGGGCGGGCGTCAGCGCGCCGGCCCCGACCGCGGCCTCGAGATCGCTCTCGCTGTACATGTGAATCTCCTCCCTGGAAGCGGAGCCTCTAGCACAGGTGAGTTAGTGTAGCAATACAGCAAATCGCGAGCCGGCGTTCGAGCGCGATCGTCCCCGGCGCAGGCCGGGGCCCCGGCCCGGCGCGAGCCGGGGTCGAAACGGGCACGGGCGAGCGTCTCCGCGCCAGGTCCGCTTCCTCGGTCAAACCCGGCTCCAATCTGTCAAAGCCTTCGGCTCCTGGACCCCGGCCTTCGCCGGGGAACGGGATCATACGACCCTAGGACCCCTGCAGCCTTTGCAGGATGGTCATCGCCTGCTCCGCGCCCGATTGCGGGACGATCTCGCCCTCGCGGGCCATGATCGCGGCGAAATTCTCCGCCACCGCTTCCGGGGTCGGCTCGGCGAGGGCGACGCCCTTGGTCAGGGTGATGTGCGCCGCCTGGACGACGCCGGCGCCGGCGCCGAGGATCACGCCGGTCGGGGCCTCCTCGCTGACCAGATAGAGAGCCGCGGGAGCGACCTGCTCGGGCTGGAAGCGGGCGAGCAATTCGGGCGGGAAGATGTCCTCGGTCATCCGGGTCGCCGCGGTCGGCGCGATCGTGTTGACGCGGACGTTGTTGCGCGCGCCCTCCAGCGCCAGGGTGCGGGCGAAGCCGGCGAGGCCGAGCTTGGCGGCGGCATAATTGGCCTGGCCGAAAT
>Ga0070677_10000309_pt1 | contig 16988 bp, 16 predicted proteins | sample KBSM63metaG_FD_64674 | JGI IMG/M metagenome (GOLD analysis project Ga0070677, IMG submission 64674) | Miscanthus rhizosphere microbial communities from Kellogg Biological Station, Michigan, USA - KBS M6-3 metaG | ecosystem: Host-associated > Plants > Roots > Rhizosphere > Soil ... | reverse complement strand
AACAGTTGCGCTTCGCTAAGCCCGCGAAGAGCCTGAGGGCGGCTGATCGTGACCAGGCATTGGCCGACGTCGCAGTCAACCGCGATGGCGAGCCGCTCCCTCGGCAGCGCCGCATCGATCAGCGCGGAGCAGAAGCGGCGCATCAGCCGTTCGACGACCGCCTGTTCGAGGCTGCAGATCGCCGGCATTCGGGAAAGCGCAACGTCCAGCCTCGCTCCACGTATCGTCGCGCGCTCTCTCAGTTCAGGCGTCAGGGTCTTGATTAGCCCATTGAGATCGGTTGCGCCGTCGATGGCGGTCGCGGTCGACCGGATTTGGGCGGCTATGTCGAGATCCTCAATCGCCGAAAGCAAAAGCCGCGCCTGCTCGACGATCTCGGATGCGCGGTCACGGTAACTCTGTTCGGCGGGACCGAGGTACTGGCCGTCAATGATCTCAGCGAAGCCGACGATCGCGGTCAGCGGGGTCCTTAGCTCGTGAATGAGCTCGCGAAGAGCATCCTCGTCGAGCGGCTCTTCCTCCTGAGGAACGATCTCATGCTCGTCGGCCTCGGTCGAGCGGACGGCGACACCTCGGTAGCCCGCGAAGCGTCCGTCGGTAGGCTCGAACGCGGGGACCCCGCTGAGCTTCCAGTCACCCGCCGCCGGTCCTTCTCCGGACACGGTCAGGACAGCGTCGCGAAAGGGCGCGCGAACCGCGAACGCACGCTGAATTCGCTGATCCACGCCATTGTGCTCGCCGGGATTGGCGAGCGACCGACCGACCAGCGGGCCGCGCGGCACGCCTTCCACCCAGGCAATTTCTCCCGACGGCCCGCACTCCCAGCGGAAAAGCGGCGATGGGCTGTCAGCAGTTCGTCGGCCGCCGGCTGCCGACACAGCGGCCGGCTGCGGCTGGGGCCGCACGACATGGCGCTCCTGCCTTAGGTTCTCGATGCGCGCGAGCACTTCGCTGATCGAGGGGATCGGTCCGGTAGGCTCAACGGGCGCGGCGGGCGCGGGCGCGGGAGTCGGCTCGGGCTCAGCCTCTTGTTCGGGTTCAGGCTCCGGGGCCGGCTCGGGCGCCGGCGCCGTTTCAAGCCGAGGCTCGGGCTCCGGCTCGGCTTGCGGCTCCAGCACCGGTTCAGGTTGCGGTTCGACGACGGGCTCAGCCCTCCTGACCTCGCGGCGGGGCGCGGACGCCTCAGGCGGAAGCGGCTGGGCAGCCCCCCAAGCAGGCAGGTCCGGATAGAGCGACCGGATGAAACGGTGGCTGTCCGGGCTGGCGGTCGCGAGGACGTCCCTCCACTGGAACGGCTGCAGAGAAGCCGAAGCGAGGACCGGGGCCGCAACTGCCACCGTGTCGATAGCGAAGAGGATTATGAGAGGGACAGGAAGCTGCGGACGGGCCACGGCGCGGGCGGCGGCGGCGCGAAGCTGCTGATCGATTTGCGGCGCTTCGGTGAGAACGACTTCGAGCGCGCGCTGCGCAAGCGGTGTGGACAAATCGTTCGCGCGGGCAAGCAGCTCCACCAGCTGCCGCCAGCGCACGGCGCGATCGTGCGGGTTGGCAGCAGGCTGGGCCAACACCGTTTGCAGACGATCATCAAACCGCACGCGACATTCGCTTCCTTCAAGACCGGTCGATTGCACCGTTCCAGTGCGAAGCGGTCCTAAGGAAGGGGCAGTTGCTTAACCATCCCGAAATGAGACAGAGTTAAACGTAGAAATAACAAAGAAGGGGCGGCGGTCACCCGACACCCCTGTCCTTGCCCAATGCTCAGGCTGCCGTGGACAAATAGGTCAGCCAATACTTTGCGATCTCGGCACGTGGGCCCGTCACCGCATTGAGCGCTGCCGTCGCACCCGCCTTGTCGCCGGACCGTGCCAACGCCATGCCCAGGTGCAGGTTGATCAGACTGGCGTCCGCGCCGGACTTCGTCAGGGCCGCGCGATAGAGCTCGGCGGCCTTGTCAAATCGACCGTAGCCGTAGAGCAGGTCGCCGGCGGCGAGTGCCGCCTTCGCAGTCGGAGCGCCAAGGCCCTTTGCGGCCGAGCTGTCGAGGCTTGCGGCCTCGCCGGCGGACTTTGCATTGGCCTGCTGAATCATCTCCTTGAAGGGAGACTTGTTCGGATCGACCGCCTTGGCGGCAATCCCTTCATCGAGCACCAATTTGGCCTCACCGGGATATCCCTTGGTCAGCGCCGCATAGGCGTAGCGGTCATAATCGGACTCGCCGTTCAGCGCCTTGGCCGCCCGCGCGAGGCGGAGAAGATCGAGCGTGGCCGCATCGTCGACATTGTTGAGGTTGCGATAGATGCGGATCGCATCGCTCCAGTTGGACGCCGTCGGATAGGCTGCGACCCACTGGCGGCTGATCTCAGGCGTCACCGGCAGCTTCGACTTGTAGGCAAGCGAGATCGCCCGCTTGTACATGTCCTCGGGCGCCTTGGCGCCGTTCGCGCTCTGCTGGGCGATCGCCTGGCGGAGGGTCGCGACGGCGTCGTTGGGATTGCCGCCGACCGAGCGCGCCTGGGCTAGAAGCGGGATAATCTCCGCATTTTTCGGGTCCAGCTGCTGCGCCTTCTCGAAGGCCGCGATCGCCTGTGGATACTGCTTGAGGTTGTACCGGGTCTTGCCGAGGTTGACGTAGAGGCTGCCGAGCTGGTCCTGCGGCATCGATCCGGAAGAGATAAGGCCCTCGATCGACGTGGCGATTTCGGCATCGTTCTTCTGGGCGACGGCGACTTTCAGCTGCGCCTGAGACGCCAGGAAATGCTCATCGCCGGACTGAGCAGCTGCGTGCGCGGCAGCGACCTTCGCCGGGATGTTGGCCGTGTCGTTCGCCTCAATGGCTGCCAGAAGCTCCTGATAAGCCTTGGTGAAGCCTGCCGAGACCTTGATCTTGCGGTCGCCGATGGTGACGGTCGCGGCGCCGCCCTTTGACGGTTTCTCCTTCGGCTGCTCGGCTCCACGCGCCTGTGGCGGCGTCTGCGGGGCCGTGTTGCCGTAATCGCGCTGCGCCTGCGCTGCGGTTCCAAGGGCCGTTGAAGCGGCAAGTGCGATGCCAAGCATCTTGGTGGTGGCTTTCACTGTCTGCTCTCCCATGCGCCCGAAACGGCGCGTTCGAATGCGGTGCCCGCGCCAATAAACCCAGGCGCTCGGCTCGCCAAGACTGGTTGCCGGATTCCGATGGACCGCGTTTGAATTCAGATGCTTGGCTGCTTTCAGAATATTCGGACGGCTAACTTCGGATAAGGTGCAGCGCCCTGTCACCTGAGATATCCATGTCTCGGGGCTCGCTATAATCCCTTGGCTTCGACACCTCCGGAACTGGCGGGTCCCACTTTGAAGCGGTTCAGTCCTCCTCCAGAGACTGGGCCGCTTCTTCGTATCCGGATGACAGATGCGCCAAGAGTGTCGCGTGCGCGCACGCGCGCGGACTGGCGCGCGGGTTCAAATCGGGCTAGGCCTTCCTATCTGGGGGGCGGCGCTGTGCAAAGCGGCGAATCTCCCCCGCGTATCAGCATAATCTAGACCCACAGGATCACTTCACTTGGCCACCGAACCGCCGGTCGACGACCGCAGCGACAGCAATCCGAATAGCCCCGACGGCAGCGACATCGCCCCCATCTCGATCGTGGACGAGATGAAGACCAGTTACCTCGATTACGCGATGAGCGTGATCGTCAGCCGCGCTCTGCCCGACGTTCGCGACGGCCTGAAGCCGGTTCACCGCCGTATTCTCTACGCTTGTCAGGAAGCCGGCTACGTCGCCGGACGTCCATACCGTAAGTCCAGCCGCATCGTCGGTGACGTCATGGGTAAGTATCACCCGCACGGCGACAGTGCGATCTATGACGCGCTGGCTCGCATGGTGCAGCCCTGGTCGCTTCGCGTGCCGCTGATCGACGGTCAGGGCAACTTCGGCTCGATGGACCCCGATCCGCCCGCGGCCATGCGGTACACGGAAGCACGCCTCGCCAAGGTCGCGAACTTCCTGCTCGCCGACATCGATAAGGACACGGTCGACTTCACGCCGAACTATGACGCGTCGGAACGTGAGCCGCAGGTCCTCCCTGCCCGCTTCCCGAACCTGCTCGTCAACGGAGCCGGCGGCATCGCGGTCGGCATGGCGACGAACATCCCGCCGCATAATCTGGGCGAAGTTCTCGCTGCCTGTCGTGCCTACATGGACGACCCGGCCATCACGACCGAAGGCCTGATGGAGCATGTGAAGGGCCCGGACTTCCCGACCGGCGCCTTCATCCTCGGCCAGTCCGGCATCCGTAGCGCCTACACCACAGGCCGCGGCTCGATCATGATGCGCTCGCGCTACAAGATCGAGGAAGGCCGGGGCGACCGCCGGTCGATCGTCCTCACTGAGATTCCGTACCAGGTCGGCAAGTCGGGCCTGGTCGAGAAGATCGCCGAGGCGGCCAAGGACAAACGCATCGAAGGCGTCTCCGACATCCGCGACGAGTCGAATCGTGAAGGCGTCCGGGTCGTCATCGACCTGAAGCGCGATGCCACGCCCGAAGTGGTGCTCAACCAGTTGTGGCGTCACACGCCGGCGCAATCCTCCTTCCCTGCGAACATGCTGGCGATTCGCGGTGGCCGTCCCGAAACGCTGGCGCTGCGCGACATCATCGAGAGCTTCGTCAAATATCGCGAGGAGGTCATTACCCGCCGCTCGAAGTTCGAGCTGCTGAAGGCCCGGGAACGCGCGCACATCTTGCTTGGCCTGGTCGTCGCCGTCACCAATCTTGACGAGGTCGTGAAACTGATCCGCGGATCCTCCAGCCCGGCGGAGGCGCGCGAGAAACTGCTCTCCCGCAAGTGGCCGGGAGCGGAAATCCGTCCGTACATCGCGCTGGTCGAAGCCGTCGAGCCGCAGGGCAAGTCAGAAACCTACCAGCTGTCCGAAGCGCAGGTCCGCGCGATCCTCGAGCTCCGCCTACATCGCCTCACCGCGCTCGGTCGTGACGAGATCGGCAACGAGCTGAAGGGTCTCGCCGATTCCATCGGCGAACTGCTCGAAATCCTCGCCAACCGCGCCCGCCTCTACGAGGTCATGCGTGAGGAGTTCGACGAGGTCGAACGCGAGTTCGCGACGCCTCGCATGAGCGAGTTGGCTCCCGCCGCCGAAGGCATCGAGGACGAAGATCTCATCGAGGTCGAGGACATGGTCGTGACTGTGACCATGACTGGCTACATCAAGCGCACGCCGCTCGCCCTGTTCCGCGAGCAAAAGCGCGGGGGCAAGGGCCGCGCGGGCATGCAGACGAAGGACGAGGATGCGGTGACGACCCTATTCGTCACCTCCACACACAATCCGGTGCTTTTCTTCTCGAACTTCGGCCGCGTCTACCGGATGAAGGTGTGGCGCCTGCCGGAAGGCGGACCAAACACCAAGGGACGCCCAATGATCAACCTCCTGCCGCTGGCGGAGGGGGAGAAGATCTCGACCGTGCTTCCTCTTCCGGAGGACGAGAATGAGTGGGGCGGCCTGCACATCATGTTCGCCACCGCACACGGCACCGTTCGGCGCAACAGCATGGCGGCCTTCACCAACATTCCCACCGCCGGCAAAATCGCGATGCGCTTCGGCACTTCGGCGGTCGAGGGCGCCGACAATGGTGACGATAGCGAGGAGCAGGCCGACCCGACGGATCGCCTGATCGGCGTCGAGCTGCTGACGGAAGAGGACGACGTCCTCCTCGCCACCCGCAACGGCAAGGCGATCCGCTTCAAGTCGACGGACGTCCGCGAGTTTCAATCGCGGACTTCGACCGGTGTTCGCGGCGTTCGTTTGCTCGACGGGGACGAAGTTATCTCCATGTCGATCCTGCGCCGTGCCGGTACCACTCAGGAGGAACGCGAGAGCTATCTGAAATCGCCTGTCTGGCGCGGCGGCTGCTGCCCCGACGGCATGGATGAGGAGCGCTATGCCGAAATCGCGGAAAGGGAGCAGTTTCTCCTGACGGTCACCGAGAACGGCTACGGCAAAAGGACCTCGACTTACGAGTACCGCCGGACCAATCGCGGTGGCCAGGGCATCATCAACATCGTCACGAGCGAGCGAAACGGCGGAGTGGTCGCCAGTTTCCCGGTCAAGCCCGGCGAGCAACTGATGCTTGTCACGGACCAGGCGAAGATCATCCGAACGACGGTCGGGGACATCCGAATCACCGGACGCAACACGCAGGGAGTCACGATCTTCAAGGTCGCCGACAATGAGCATGTCGTCGGTGTCGCGAAAATCGACGAGAGCGACGAGGACGAGATCGAGCTTGACGCAGGGGACGAGAAAGCGCCGGAAGAAGGCGCCGTCATCGGAGAAAGCGAGCTAGAGCGGCCCGCGGATCCCGAGCCTAGGGACAAGTAGCGTCAAATAGAGTCCCAATACGGATGGACTGTGGGAACGGCGGTGGGTTCGCTCGCGTTCGTTGATGAAACGAAAGCAAGGAGGAATTCATGGCCCTTCCCCATCGCGCTCTGGTCCTTGTCGCCGACGGAACGAAGGTTCTGTTTCTCCGCAATCACGGCGACCAAAATCAAATCGACCTGAGGACCGAGTCCCACGACAAGCGCGAGGATCGCAAGGACAGCGAGATCAAGACGGATGCGCCCGGCGCGAGCAGGCAGAGCATGGGCTATGGGCGGCCGACAATGGACGAACCGGACTATCACCAGCAGGAGGAAAACCGCTGGGTGAAGGACGCGGCTGACGAGCTTAAGAAGCGGGCGTTGCGCAACGACTTCGATGCCTTGGCGATCATTGCTCCGCCCAAGGCGCTCGGCATTTTCCGCAAGGAGCTTCACAAGGAGGTCGAGAAGCGAATCGTGATGACGGTCAATAAGGAGATGACCGACCGTCCGATCCCCGACATTGAGGAGCTTCTGGTCGGCGAGGCCGCTCCGCCGGCCTGAGGCAACCGAAACAACCGGCTGCCCAGCGCCGGAACGAGATGCGCCGTTGCTCCGGGCGAGCTGACCGTCGGGGCGAGCTTTCGATGCAGTTCGAGTTGAGTCGCTGACTGCGGACGCGCGGGGTGTATCGCTAACATATGGCAGCCGATCCCATGCGTTCGTCCCCCCGTTGACCGATTTGTCGGCGCAGCCCCTGTGTTCGTCGAGTTGGCATGGTTCTTGAAGTGATCTCCTGCGCAGCAGCCCGCTGCGTCAAAAGGGAGATCTTTTATGACCATGATGACGACCATCGTTGGCGTCGCGCTTGGGCTTACGCCCGTTCAGACCGACGGAACCGTTCAGCCGATCAGCGACGGTGATGCGCGGATCATCGGCCGATTCTCGGAAACCGTCGACGACACGGGAACGACGCACCTGAAAGGCGTCGACCGCCGGAACGGCGAGGCCTTTCACATCACGGTCAACCCGTTCGGCCGCGTCGAAGGATCGGTCGCCGGCGGGGTCGTCACCTTCAATGTGAAGAGCGCCGTCTGAATGTCCCGGCGCAAGTCAGGCGTAAAGGTGCACCACCTCCGCGCTTGGCGTCACCGCGTCGAGCAATAATGTCCGGTGGCAACCTGCCGGGTCGCGCTCGTAACACAGGACGGCGCTTGGCTTTTCCGTCGCCAGGTCGACCATCTGCGCTCCCTGCGCGATTGCCTCGGGGAGCTCGAGCTGACCGGCGTAGATCCGCTCGAGCTCCGCGTGCCTTCCGGCCCGGGCAGCGGCGCGCCCATCGGCCGGGGTCCCAAGCGCGCGCAGGTGAACATAATCAATGCCCGCTTCGGCAAGCGCATTGCGGAGGCGCGTTTTGGAGAAGCCGGGCCGCCGGGAGTTCGGGATGGCGCGGACGTCGATCACGCGTTTGACGCCGGCCTCTTTCAGCGCGGCAAGGAACTCGCCGACCGTCGTCGCTTCATATCCGATCGTGAAGACCTTCATTCTTCCTCGTAACAGACCGCTTCGATGTTGGCGCCGTCCGGATCGCAGACAAACGCTGCATAATAGTTCGGGCCGTAGTGCGGCCGCAGCCCCGGCTTGCCGTTGTCCCGGCCTCCCGCCTCGAGACCGGCGGCGTGGAACGCATCGACCTGGGCCCGGCGATCGGCCCTGAACGCCACATGCGTTCCTTCGCCTGGCCGCTCCTCGTCCGCGATCCAGAAAATCTTCTCGCCGGGAACGCCGAAGCCGAGCGCGCTTCCGCCGCTCTCCGTCTGTTCGGGAGTCACTTCCATTTGGACGGACATGCCGAGTGCCCCGAGCGCAGCTTCATAGAATTTGCGGGATCGAGCGAGGTCGGACACCGCGATCCCCATATGGTCGATCATGCTTTTCGCTCCTCAAGTCCGGGACTAGGAGAACGCCGGCATGACAGATCAAGTTCACATCGTCGGCGGCGGACTGGCCGGTTCGGAAGCCGCCTGGCAGCTTGCCGAAGCAGGTTTCGAGGTTCGCCTGTCCGAAATGCGCGGCGGCGGGGACATGACGCCCGCTCACGAGACCGACCGTTTCGCCGAGATGGTCTGCTCCAACAGCTTCCGGTCTGACGACGCCGAAAACAATGCCGTCGGCCTTCTCCACCAGGAGATGCGCGCGCTTGGTTCGCTCGTCATGCGGGCCGCCGACAAGCACCGCGTTCCGGCGGGCTCCGCCCTCGCAGTCGACCGCGACGCCTTCGCACTCGAAGTCACTCACGCCATCGAAAGCCACCCACGGATTTCCGTCGTCCGCGAGCGTATCGATGCCCTTCCCGATCATCCGACGATCATCGCGACCGGCCCGCTCACCGGCTCAAAGCTTGCCGAAGCGATCGCTGCCGAAACGGGCCAAGATGCCCTCGCCTTCTTCGATGCCATCGCCCCGATCGTTCATCGCGACAGTATCGACATGGACGTCTGCTGGATGGCGGCGCGCTGGGACAAGGGCGGCAAGGATTACATCAACTGCCCGCTCGACCGGCACCAGTATGAAGCGTTCGTGCAGGAGCTCCGCGACGGCGAGAAGACCGAGTTCAAGGACTGGGAGAAGGACACTCCCTATTTCGAAGGCTGCATGCCGATCGAAGTGATGGCGGATCGCGGCGTCGAGACGCTCCGCTTCGGCCCGATGAAGGGGGTCGGCCTCGATAATCCGCGTACCGGTCGCTGGCCTTACGCCGTCGTCCAGCTCCGCCAGGACAATGCGCTGGGCACCTTGTGGAACATGGTAGGCTTCCAGACCAAGCTGAAACACGGCGAACAGGTGCGCATCTTCCGCAGCATTCCCGGCCTCGAAAATGCCGAGTTCGCGCGGCTCGGCGGAATCCACCGCAACAGCTTCATCAACTCGCCCAAACTTCTCGACGGCGAGCTGAGGCTCAAGTCGAAGCCGAACATCCGCTTCGCCGGTCAGATCACGGGCTGCGAGGGCTATGTGGAAAGTGCCGCGATCGGACTGATCGCCGCCCGCTTTGCGGCTGCGGAGCGCAATGAAGAGATCCTCTCGCCGCCTCCTTCCGAGACTGCCCTGGGAGCGCTCCTGGGCCATCTCACCGGCGGTGCCGACGCAGAGAGCTTTCAGCCGATGAACGTCAACTTCGGCTTGATGCCGCCCATCCCCGGGCGATCGAAGAAATCCGACCGGAAGAAGATGTACACCAACCGGGCGCGCGAGAAGCTCGTCGAATGGCTAGAGCGGGAGCGCGTCGCCGAGATCGCCTAACTGGGAAACTCAATCGTCGAGATCAGCTCGGTCATTCGGAGCAGGCGCGCCTGGATCGCCACCGGTACTGTGTCGGGAAGACGGTCGGTGATCGTATTCCGCGCCTCGAAGTACCCGGCGTTCACCCGCACCAGTTCCATCGACCAGTCCGGGAAGCTTCGAGCGTCCACCTTGTGCCGGTCGCGGATCTCGAAGCCGTTGTGCCGCGGATCCTTGCGTAGCCGCTCCACCAGATCCTCGATCGCGTCCTCGGCCCCCTCGATGATCTGCAGAAAATGCGTGCCGTTAAAAACGAGCAGGCCGGTAATTCCATCCAAGGCATTCTGCTCCCGCGCCGTCCGGTGAATAGCTTCAAGGTCGGAAGCCTGCAGATCGATGCGGGCGAGGCTGGTGTACGTCACCGAGGTCAACTTCATACCCCGCCGCTAGCGCCTTTTTACACCGCCTCAAGCCGGTAACGTCGGGTTGAAGACAGAATTAACACGAACAGCGTGTTTTCTTCGACATAGGGGGTGCGGTGGTCGCGTATTCGCCCCCGCTCAGCCAGCCGGACCGGTCCCTGTCGGCCCCCGCGAACTTGTCGATCGTCTTCGCCGCCCACTCGTCGAACGACAAAGCGCCGTTCCCATTCCTGTCGAGCTTGGCGAACGCCTTGCGGCGGCTCGCGAGCAACTCCTCACGCTCGATGCGCCCGTTCTTGTCCTTGTCGGCGCGCGAGAAGCGCTTCTCTTCACGACTCCTCGGCGTGGCTTCCGGAGGAGTTGGAAGGCTGTTCTGTGCGACTAGCGAGGGTCCGGCCATCCGCGCGGGCGGTGCTTCGGGAAGCAACGGCGTCTGTGCCGCGCGGCTCTGCCAGAAGAGGAAGGCTCCGGTCAGGAGCAGGAAACAGGCCGCAGCGCCGGCCAGGAAACGCGCCAAGGCGTACCTCCTTCAACTTAAGGAGATTCGGCGTCAAGGAAACTTGCGCTCGAAACGAGCGGTGTCAATTGCCTCTGCTGACGATGCCGCTCCATTGATGCCGAAGCATCGCCGCCACTCGCGGCGGCGTGCCTTCCGGCTCGAACGGCGGGCCTGACTTGAGATCGCGAACCGCTAACTTCGCCAGCGCAGTGAGTGGGCGCAGGCGGCGCTCGAAACGATGCCGGCCCAGAGAACGCTCATGATCCCTCGCCCGGTTCAGCAAGTCGGGAAGGCCGCTCCGGCCCACGGAGACCAGGACGGCGAGCGCACCCGCATCCGCTAGTCGGTCGTCATCGGTGCTGAGCAGCCGTCCGCCAAGCCGGAACAATTTCGCGCCGCGATCGGCGATCCGGTACGGCTCAATCTGTGCTTCCAGGAGCGTTGCCCAACCGTCTTCCAGCGCAGCGAGATCCGCGCCGCTTATCCCGCGCGAAAGCAAATGCTCGGCGGCCGCGCGCAGGCGTGGTTCTGCGGGCACGATGCCCTGATCGAGCTCTTCGAGCCGCTCTCTCCACCACGCAAGCTTGACCGATCCCAGCGCCGGCTGCGTCGCGCGCGCAACCACGTCGCCCATCGCGGCATCGACCTGGAAAAGCGCCTCGAAAGCGGGCCGCAGATCCGCCGGGAGAAGCCGCAACATCTGCGAGCGATCGGCGCCGATCGCCGCGGCCAGATTCTCGTCAGCGGTAACAGACGGCCTTTGCGGCTGCGACGACATCCGAGGTCTTGATCAGCGCCAGCTTCTCGAGATTGGCGGCATAGGGCAGCGGCACGTCGACGTTGGTCACGCGAAGAACCGGCGCATCCAGGTCGTCGAAGCCTTCTTCCATGCAGACCGCCATGATTTCGCTGGCGATCGAACAGGTCGGCCAGCCCTCCTCCACGACGACCAAGCGATTGGTGCGCTTCAGGCTCTCCAGCACCGTCGCCTTGTCCAGCGGCCGCAGCGTGCGCAGGTCGATGACCTCCGCATTGATGCCTTCGCCCATCAGTTCCTGCGCGGCTTCGAGCGCAACACCGACTCCGATCGAATAGCTGACCAATGTCACGTCCCTGCCCGGGCGGACGACGTGCGCCTTGCCGATCGGCAGGACGTAATCGTCCAGCTGCGGCACGTCGAAATGTTGGCCGTAGAGCAGTTCGTTCTCGAGGAAGACGACCGGGTCGTCGCTGCGGATCGCCGCCTTCAGCAGGCCCTTGGCGTCGGCCGCGCTGTACGGCGCAATGACGATGAGGCCCGGAACGCTGGCGTACCAGGGCCCGTAGTTCTGGCTGTGCTGAGCGCCGACACGCGCTGCGGCGCCGTTCGGGCCACGGAACACGATCGGGCAGCGCATCTGGCCGCCCGACATGTAATTGGTCTTTGCAGCCGAATTGATGATGTGGTCGATCGCCTGCATGGCGAAGTTGAACGTCATGAACTCGATCACGGGCTTCAAGCCGCCCATCGCCGCGCCCGAGCCGAGGCCCGCGAAGCCATATTCGGTGATCGGCGTGTCGACGACGCGCTTGGGACCGAACTCCTGCAGCAGCCCTTGAGTCACCTTGTAGGCGCCCTGATACTCCGCGACCTCCTCGCCCATCACGAAGACGCGCTCGTCCTTGCGCATCTCTTCCGCCATCGCGTCGCGCAGCGCCTCGCGGACGGTCGTGCTGACGAGCGGCGTCCCTTCCGGCACTTCAGGCGGATCCTGCGTCTTCGCGACATCGGCGACGAGCTCGCGCGCGGCCGTTTCCATTTGGTGCGGCGTGGGCGCTCCGGATTCCGGCGCCGGCACATGCGCATCCGCCTTCGCGGCCCGCTCTTCCTTGACGGGGGGCGCCGCAGGCACATCGCTGACGGTCTCACCATCGGCCGCGAGCAGGGCGATGGGCTGGCCGACCTTCACGCCGTCCGTGCCTTCCGGAACCAGGATCTTTGCAATCTTGCCCTCGTCGACCGCTTCGAACTCCATCGTCGCTTTGTCGGTCTCGATCTCGGCCAGGATGTCGCCCGACTTCACGTCGTCGCCTTCCTTGACCAGCCATTTCGCCAGCGTACCTTCTTCCATGGTCGGCGACAGCGCCGGCATTTTCAGCTCGGTCGCCATCAGTAAGTCTCCACCAGAACGTCCGTGTGGAGCTCTGACGCGTCGGGCTCCGGCGTTTCCTCCGCAAACTTCGCAGCCTCAACCACGATGTCCTTGATCTCCTTGTCGGCCGCCTTGAGCTCGTCTTCCTTGACGCCCATCGCCTCGAGCTCCTTCGCAGCATGATCGATCGGGTCGTGCTGCTCGCGATAGCCCTGCACCTCCTCGCGGGTCCGGTATTTGGCGGGATCGGACATTGAATGGCCGCGATAGCGATAGGTCAGCAGTTCCAGGATGATCGGACCCTTGCCTGCCTGGGTCCAGGCCATCGCCTCCTCCGCCGCACCGCGCACCGCCAGCACGTCCATCCCGTCGACCTGGATGCCCGGGATTCGGAAGCTCTCGCCGCGCTTGTAGAAGTCCGGCTCGGACGCCGAGCGTTCCACCGCGGTGCCCATCGCATATTTATTGTTCTCGATGGCGTAGATGACCGGCAGGTCCCAGAGCTTCGCCATGTTGAAGCTTTCATAGACCTGGCCCTGGTTGGCGGCGCCGTCGCCGAAATAGGCAAGGCAGGTGCCGCCATCCTTGCTGTACTGGTGCTTGAACGCGAGGCCCGTGCCCAGCGCAACCTGAGCGCCGACGATGCCGTGGCCGCCGTAGAAGCCGTGCTCCACGCTGAACATGTGCATCGAGCCGCCCTTGCCCTTCGAAATGCCGGCGGCTCGTCCGGTCAGCTCGGCCATGATGACCTTGGGGTCGATGCCATAGGCGAGCATGTGGCCGTGGTCGCGATAACCGGTGATGACGCTGTCGCGGCCGACCTTCATCGCCGACTGCAGGCCGACGGCGACCGCTTCCTGACCGATGTAGAGGTGGCAGAAGCCGCCGATCAGGCCGAGGCCATAGAGCTGCCCCGCCCGCTCCTCGAAGCGGCGGATGAGCAGCATCTGCTTGTAGAAGTCCAGCAGTTCGTCGCGCGTCGCGTCGTAGCGCTTGGGTTCGGGCGGACGTTCCCGGTTAGGGATTGGCGGTGCTGCGCCGGCAGCGGCTTTGGACTTCGCGGAACGCGCCACTTGAACCCTCTTCAGAATGAGCCGCGCGTCTATAGGTCGCACCGCCCCACGCGGCAATGGCGGCCGTAGCGTCAGTCGCCAGCGACAAACGCCGTGATGCGCCACTCGCCGTCGCGAGGGCCGAATATGATGCGATAGTCGAGGAGGCTCCGCGCCTCACTCGTCAGAACATAGCCCCGCCGCCCCTTTGGCGTTCGCGCTTCGATCCATGAGCCGCCATCATGCTCCACTTCACCGAGCACCGTCCAAGGCGGCAACCGCATGGCCTTCGCCCCGGTGACGGGACGTGCACGAAGCACCGCGCCGGGCAGCGCAACCCAAGTCGAAAAGCCGTCGAGGTCGTCGCCTGTAACGAACATCGCCGGAATGGCGCGATAGGCCACCCCGTTGCCGTTCACGGCCTCGGCGCAACCGAGAGGAAGAGCGCGATCCAGCTCTTTCCAGAGGCGGCCGCGGTCGCCGGGAGCCGAAGTCCAGTGCCGGCGGAAATCGTCGCGGCCAAATCTTCCGCCGAACGTCACACGCACATCCGCCGACATCAGCGATACCAGGCCATCCAGGTCGCGTGCCGTGACGACCCTCTGAAGCTTCTGACGGACCTGGGTGAAACCGGCGTCGTCACGGCATTGCTCAACTGGAGGCAGGCGAACCGGAGCCGCGGCTGCGAGGAAAAGTGCTGTTGCGAGCACTAGTCGAGCGGGACGATGACCTCGTCGGGCCGAACCAGACCGAGGTCACGGCGCACCAGCTCGTCCGCCATGTCCGGATCGGCCTTGCGCGGATCGAGCAAAGTCGAACGATGCCGAAGCTGCGCCTTTTCTGCCTCAAGCTGGGCGAGCTCGATCTTTCGCTCCTGAAGGTCGCGGTGATAGCCGCCCCAGGCCAGCAAACCATTGGGTCCGGCGACGGCATAGCCGGCAAAATTCCCGACGATGATGAGGGCAAGCGCGGGCCAGAACACCCTGCGCATGATTCCAAAGCTGCGAGCACCACCCCCCATGGGATTCTTAAGAATCACGAAGGCCTCGGGAACGCAAGGGGAAATAGCCCTTTGGTGGATAATCCTGTGGATTAGGCCGGTTTGTATGCTTTCAGTGCCGCAATCCCCGGGTAACGCGCTGTATCGCCAAGCTCTTCTTCGATCCGCAGGAGCTGGTTGTACTTTGCCGTCCGGTCGGACCGCGCAAGGCTGCCCGTTTTGATTTGCCCGCAGGACAGTGCGACCGCCAGGTCAGCGATTGTGGAATCTTCCGTTTCCCCCGACCGGTGCGACATGACCGCGGTGTAGCCTGAGGTCTGCGCGAGGCGGACAGCGTTGATCGTCTCGGTCAGCGTGCCGATCTGGTTGACCTTCACCAGGATCGAGTTTGCAATCCCGTTTTCAATACCTTGTGCCAACCTCTTCTCATTAGTTACGAAGAGATCGTCGCCAACCAGCTGAACGCGATTGCCGATCAGATCGGTGAGCGCCTTCCAGCCTTCCATGTCGTCCTCGCCCATTCCGTCCTCGATCGAGGCGATCGGATAAGCATCCGCCAATTCCGTAAGGTATGCTGCCATTTCGGCGGGCGTGAGGCTCCGGCCCTCACCCTCGAGTTCGTACTTTCCGCCCTTGAAAAACTCTGTCGCGGCGCAGTCGAGCGCGATTACGACGTCCGTTCCTGCCTTGTACCCGGCTGAGTCGACCGACCTGAGGATAAAATCGAGGGCTTCACGGGCGGAGGCGATGTTCGGAGCGAAACCGCCTTCGTCGCCGACGGCCGTGGAGAGGCCCGCCTCGTGCAGCGCGGACTTCAGCGAATGGAAGATTTCCGTGCCGCAGCGCAGCGCTTCCGAGAAGGTCGGAGCACCTACCGGCATGACCATGAATTCCTGGAAGTCGATCGGATTGTCGGCGTGTGCGCCACCGTTGAGGATGTTCATCATCGGCACCGGCAGAAGGTCGGTCCCTACCCCGCCGACGTAGCGATAGAGCGGCAGGCCGACGGCATCCGCCGCCGCCTTCGCGGCCGCAAGACTTACGCCTAGGATCGCATTGGCGCCAAGCCGGCCCTTGTTGTCAGTGCCGTCCAGCGTGCTGAGCGTCAGGTCGAGCTCGGTCTGGTCCTCCGCGTCGATGCCGAGCACCGCGTCCGAAATCTCGCCGTTGACGGCGCGAATGGCCTTCTCGACGCCCTTCCCGCCCCAGCGACCCTTGTCGCCATCGCGGAGCTCGACGGCTTCGTGGGCACCCGTCGAAGCGCCCGACGGAACCGCTGCCCGGCCCATGCTTCCGTCCTCCAGCGTCACATCGACCTCAACAGTAGGATTGCCGCGGCTGTCGAGGATCTGGCGGGCGAAGACGTCGACGATCGCGGTCATGGAAATCCTTCTTCCGGAAGCGTAATGATTTTGATGCGCGCTGCACCTATAGGCAGCGCGTCGGGCCGTGCAACTTTCGCCCTTACGGGCAGGAACGACGGTGCTGCTGCAGGGTTAAGGTCTGCAAAGGAGGACTCGCAGATGGGCGACAACAGGACTGACCTTCCCGAAGGCACCGACACGATCATTGCCGGAGCAACGAACACGGACGACACCGGTGGATCGGCCGGCGCCGTCGCAACGGAGACCAGCCTGGTGACCGAATCGAAGACCCCTGCGCAGGGCGGCGAAGCCGGCGACAGCGGCCTGCGGCAGCGCCTTCGCGAAGGCGGAGAGCGCTTTTCCAACGAAGCCGGCGACCGAGCACGCGGCTTCGTCAGCCAGGGCCTTGAGCGCTCGGCCGAAGCTTTGGCGAACGTCAGCAAACTCGTCGGCGATACGGCCGCCGGCCTCGATGAGAGGCTTGGCGAGGAATATGGCGACTACGCCCGCCGCGCAGCTTCGGCGATCGAGAATACCGCGAACAGCATTGCTTCGAAGAACCCGGACGAGCTGATCGAGGACACGCGCAATTTCGTCCGCAACAGCCCGGGCATTGCAGTGGCGGGCGCGGCGATTGTGGGCTTCGCGCTTGCCCGGCTGCTGAAGACGGGCCTTTCGAGCGACCGCGATAACGACGAAGACGACGCCTGAGCGCGGACCAGCCGGAGACTCGCGTGCTGAAGCCGCCGAACGAGCCTGAGCCGATGCCGGACGACACGGATCGTCCGGTCGGCGAACTCGTTCACGAGCTGATCGAGGACGGCAAGTCCTACGCGCGGGCCGAGGTCGGGCTGGTCAAGGCGATGGCCGCGGCCAAGGCCGATGCGCT
>Ga0070677_10000292_pt1 | contig 17527 bp, 21 predicted proteins | sample KBSM63metaG_FD_64674 | JGI IMG/M metagenome (GOLD analysis project Ga0070677, IMG submission 64674) | Miscanthus rhizosphere microbial communities from Kellogg Biological Station, Michigan, USA - KBS M6-3 metaG | ecosystem: Host-associated > Plants > Roots > Rhizosphere > Soil ... | reverse complement strand
CCCGCGACGATCAAGATCACGCCGGCCATTAGCGACGCGAGGATCAGTCCGTCGAACCCGTGCAGGGCGATCACTCCGGCGACGACCACCACGAACGCGCCGGTCGGTCCTCCGATCTGCACCCGCGACCCGCCGAGCGCGGAGATCAGCAGACCGGCCACGATCGCCGTGACCAGCCCCTCGCGCGGGCTTGCGCCGCTGGCGATGCCGAGCGCCATGGCGAGCGGCAGCGCGATGATTGCGACGGTCAACCCGGCCAACGCGTCCGCTCTCAGGTCGGCGCGGCGATAACCTTCGCGCAGCACGGTCACGAGCTTGGGAGTGAACGCTTCCCGTTCAGCCAAGGTTGGCGCAATCACCTCGGCCAGATGCCGAAACGATAAGCGATCTGCGCGTAAAGAAGGATGAGGACACCGAGGAGGGCGGCGGTCAGCGCCGCTTTCTCTGCGTCGGTCCGGGTCATTCCTCGTACTTCGCGGTCGTCTTCGCGCGCACCTCTTCGGCCGTGACCCCGGGCGCGAGCTCGATCAGCTTGAACGGGCTCGAATGGTCGGGCCGGTGGAACACCGCGAGGTCGGTGATGATCATGTCGACGACGTTCTTGCCGGTCAGCGGAAGCGTGCATTGCGGGATGAACTTGGGATCGCCGTTCTTCGACACATGCTCCATCACGACGATGATCTTCTTGACCCCGGCGACCAGGTCCATCGCCCCGCCCATGCCCTTGATCATCTTGCCCGGGATCATCCAGTTGGCGATGTCGCCATTCTCCGCCACCTCCATCGCCCCGAGCACGGTGAGATCGATATGGCCGCCGCGGATCATCGCGAAGCTGTCCGAGGAGGAGAAATAGGAGCTGGAGGGAAGCTCGCTGATCGTCTGCTTGCCCGCGTTGATCAGGTCGGGATCGATCTCGTCCTCATAGGGAAAGGGACCGATGCCGAGCATGCCGTTCTCGGACTGGAGCGTCACCTCCATACCCTCCGGAATGTTGTTCGCGACGAGGGTCGGGATGCCGATGCCGAGATTGACGTAATAGCCGTCGCGAAGCTCCTTGGCGGCGCGGGCGGCCATTTGATTGCGGTCCCAGGGCATCAATCATTTCCTCCTTGCGGATCGTTCCAGCGGCGGTCCACCGGGAAGACATCGTCGAAATTGCCGCGCAGGCTTGGGCCGTAGACTGGGTTGGAGAGCATGAACCAGCCATTCCCCCACATGCCGGCGAAACGCCCGGTGGCGGCGAAACGACGGCGATCCGGTACCGAGAGCGAGCGGGCGTTGAACAGATCCGAGAAATCGCCGAGCTGGTCGCCGGCCATGGCGATCACGCAATAGCGTTCGCCGATGGCGGCTCGGCGAGGGTCCTTGGCCGAGCCCGAGGCGACGTCCCCCTGCAAATAGAGCGTCTCGCCATGGCGGGCCGGGCCGAGGCCGGCGCCCTCGATCGCCGCCGCGGTGTGGGCCGCATTGGCGGCCCGCCGGTTGGAGTTGAAGATCACGGCGACGCGGGCGCGGCGAAGGTCGCGCAGCGCGGTGACGGCGCCGGGCATCGGCAGCACGGCGTTGGCGCCGGTCCCTTCCCAGCGGTTCCAGCGTTCCTGGTCGTAGCTCCTGCCGCCCAGCGCCTCGTCATATTCGTAGCCGAGATTCTGGAGCGCCGTTTCATCGACGTCGAGCACGACCGCGAGCGGCCGCCGTCCGCACGGCAGGAAGCGCGGCGCCTCCAGCGTCGCGTCCGGCGCGAGCACGACGCTGTCGCGCGGCCGGTGCCGCGCCGCGGCCAGCACATAGTCGCGAAAGGCGCGATAGGCCTGGATGCTCGACGCGCCACCCTCGCCCGAGCCGTAGAGCCATTGCATGCCGGGCGGGACCGAAGGCGCCGGCGTTTGAGCCGCCGCGGCGGTCGCGGCCAACAGCGCGGCGATGCCGAGAAAAGATTTCACGCGGCTTCCCGCTGGCGGGTCATGCGGAACTCGATCTTTTTGTCGTAGGGCGCGCCGAGGATCATCCGCTTCACGTAGATGCTGGGCAGATGGATGCAGTCCGGCTCCAGGCTGCCGACGGGGACGATCTCCTCGACCTCGGCGACGCAGATCCTGCCCGCGGTCGCCATCGGCTGATTGAAGTTGCGGGCGGTCTTGCGGAACAGGAGATTGCCGGCCTCGTCCGCCTTCCAGCCCTTGACGATCGACAGGTCGGCGCGGATGCCGCGTTCGAGGATATAGTCCTCGCCGTCGAAGCTCTTCACCTCCTTGCCCTCGGCGACCTGGGTGCCGACGCCGGTTTTGGTGTAGAAGCCGGGAATGCCGGCGCCGCCGGCCCGGCAGCGCTCGGCGAGCGTGCCCTGCGGGCAGAATTCGACCTCGAGCTCGCCGGCCAGATATTGCCGCTCGAACTCCTTGTTCTCGCCGACATAAGAGGAGATCATCTTTTTGACCTGGCGGCTCCGCAGCAGCTTGCCCAGGCCCTCATTGTCGATGCCGGCATTGTTGGAGGCGATGGTGAGGTCCTTGACCCCCGAGGCCTGGATCGCGTCGATCAGCCGCTCCGGAATGCCGCACAGGCCGAAGCCGCCGGCGCAGATCGTCATGCCGTCGAACAGCAGGCCCTCGAGGGCCGCCGCGGCATCGGGGTAGATTTTCTTCATCGCTCGCTCCCTTGCGACTTGAGCCGATAAGCGCTCGGCGCCGCCCCCTCAAGCCCCGTTGACAGCATGGCTGCAATGCCGTACTTTGTTTTTCAAAGTTATTTGGAGACACGCGATGAACCAGGCTTCCGCCGCGTCCGACGACCTCGCTTATGTCCGCCAACTGGCGGAGAGCGGCGCCCGCGCCCCGCTGATCGGCGGCCGCTTCATGGCCTGGTGGGGTTTCCTCGTCGCCGCCGGCTGGACCGCCCAGCATCTCGCCGTGAACGGCACGATCGGCGACGGCAATGTCATCTTCGGGATCATCTGGGGAAGCTTCGCGATCCTCGGCATGGCGGGCCAGGCCTTGCTCGCGCGCTCGATGGGGCCGAAGGCGGGCGCCGGTTCCGCCGGCAACCTCGCCTCGCGCCCGGTCTGGGCGGCCTGCGCCCTGACCATCACCTCGATGGTGATCGGAGTCGCCCTGCTCGCGCAACAAAGCGGCTACCAGGTCTTCGACTGGATCGTTCCGGTCGCCTTTGCCGTCTACGCCTGCGCGCTGATCGTCACCGGCAGGCTGGCGGGCGAGCGGATCGTGGTCCTCGCCGGCTATGGCGCGGCGGCGATGGTCGGGCTGTTCACCGCTTTCATTCTCGATCCGAACCGCTATCTGATCGCCGCCGCCGGCGCCGCCGTCACGGTGATGCTGCCGGGACTCCTGCTGCTGCGCCGGGAGCCGCTGGCCGAGGAGTAAGCCGATGGGCGAGGTGAGCCCTTTCGACCACAATGCGATCGACGACGTCATCCACGGCCGGATCCGGCTCGGCGTGGTCGCCTATCTGTCGGCGGTCGACAGCGCCCTTTTCTCGGAGCTTCGCGACAAGGTCGGTGCCACCGACGGCAACCTCTCGGCGCATTTGCGGAAGCTCGAAGAGGCCGGCTATGTCGGCGTCGAGAAGAATTTCGTGAACCGCAAGCCGCAGACCCGGCTGTCGCTGACGCCCGCGGGCCGAAAGGCGTGGACGACGTGGCTGGCGCAGATAGAGAAATTGCGCGACGCCGCCGGCCAGTAAGCGTCATTCCAGCGAAAGCCGGAATCTCATTTTAGCTTTTCAGCTGTCGGGAAAGAACAGGGAGATCCCGGCTTTCGCCGGGATGACGCCTGCCGGCGGCTCAGCTCCGCAGCTTCGCGAGCACGCCCTGCAGCTGCATGGCGTTGGACATGTCGCCCTCGACGCGCAGCTTGCCCGACATGAAGGCGGTCATGCCGTCGAGCTTGCCCGCGGCCATGTCTTCCCAATCGGCCCAGGCGACCTTGATCGTGGTGTCGGCATCGCCGTCCTCCTCGCTCACCGCCTCGGCGTTGCCGTCGAGCATGACCACGCCCTCGTCGCCGAAATCGAGCTTCACGCGCTTGCCGGGCACGAAGGCGTTGGCCTCGTCGAGGCGGGTGGCCATTTCGCTCTTGGTCATGATCGGGTCTCCGTCGGATAGTCGCCCCTCCCCTGACTTTGCCCGGCCGCCGCGTCAAGCCTACAAGCCTGTCAGTAAGCCCAGCTTCCATCGCGCCGCCAACGCCGCTAGTCGGGCGCGATGGACGCGGCCGAGGCCATTCACGAGAAATTCGTCGCCGGGCTGAAGGGCGGCACGCTGCCGCGCCGGCCGGTCGCGGTCCAGCCGGACGAGGTCGGCCTGTCGCGCGAGGCGATGGTCGAGACCTTCTACAGCCAGTGCGTCAGCCGGCAGATGGACCGGCTGTCCCGGAAATTGCAGGCGCGCGGCGAGGGCTTCTACACGATCGGCTCGTCGGGCCACGAGAACAACGCCGCGGTGGCCGAGGCCTTCCGCCTCGACGACATGGCCTTCCTTCACTACCGCTCCAACGCCTTCCAGATCCACCGCTCGAAGCAGCTGCCCGGGCAGACGCCCTGCTGGGACATGCTGCTGAGCTTCGCCGCCTCGGCCGAGGACCCGATCTCCGGCGGGCGGCACAAGGTGATCGGCTCCAAAGCGCTCAACATCCCGCCGCAGACCAGCACGATCGCCTCGCATCTGCCCAAGGCGGTGGGCGCGGCGTTCAGCATCGGCATCGCCCGGACGCTGAAGCTCGAGGACACGCCCCTGCGCCGCGATTCGATCGTGCTGGCCAGCTTCGGCGACGCCTCGGCCAATCATTCGACCGCGCAGGGCGCGTTCAATACCGCAGCGTGGGCGGCCTATCAGGGCACGCCGATGCCGCTCGTCTTCCTGTGCGAGGACAACGGCATCGGCATTTCGACGCGCACCCCGCGGGGCTGGATCGAGGCGGCCTTCCGGGACCGGCCGGCGCTGAAATACGTGCGCTGCAGCGGGCTCGACATGGTCGATTCCTATCGCGGCGCGGCGGAAGCCGCCCATCACGCGCGGACCAGGCGGCAGCCGGTGTTCCTGCACATGGACTGCATCCGGCTCTACGGCCATGCTGGCTCCGATGTGCAGGCGACCTACCTGACCAAGGCGCAGATCGAGGCGGACGAGGAGCGCGACCCCCTGCTCTACAGCGCCGCCTTGCTGGTCGAGCAGGGCGCGATGAGCACGGCCCAGATCCTCGACATCTACGCGGAGACCGAGGCGATGCTGGCGCGGATCGGCGAACAGGCGATAAAGCGGCCGAAGCTGACCAGCAGCTCGGCGGTGACGGCGAGCCTGGTGCCGCCGAAACGCGCCCTCGCCCAGGCCAATACGCCCTCGAGCGAAGACCGCCGGGCCCTGTTCGCCCGGGACTCGGCGATGATGGACAAGCCGCAGCACATGGCGCGGCTGCTGTCATGGGCGCTCGCCGACCTGATGCTCGCGCACAAGAACGTCATCGTCGCCGGCGAGGATGTCGGGCCGAAAGGCGGCGTCTACAACGTCACCGCCAAGCTGCACGAACGGTTCGGCCCGGGCCGGGTGATCAACACCCTGCTCGACGAGCAGAGCATCCTCGGCCTCGGCATCGGCGCGGCGCATAACGGGCTGCTGCCGATCACCGAGATCCAGTTCCTCGCCTATGTCCACAATGCCGAGGACCAGCTGCGCGGCGAGGCGGCGACGCTCAGCTTCTTCTCCGACGGCCAGTACACCAACCCGATGATCGTGCGGATCGCCGGGCTCGGCTACCAGAAGGGCTTCGGCGGCCATTTCCACAATGACAACAGCCTCGCGGTCTTCCGCGACATTCCGGGGCTGGTGCTCGCCTGCCCCAGCAACGGCGCCGACGCGGTGGAGATGCTTCGCGAATGCGCCCGGCTTGCGCTCGAGGAGCAGCGCGTGATCGTCTTTCTGGAGCCGATCGCGCTCTACATGACCCGCGACCTGCACGTGGAAGGCGACGCCTTGTGGACCGCGCCCTATCCCGCGCCGGGGGCGGCGAAGCCGATCCGGCTCGCCGAGCCCGGCGTGCACGGCGACGGCACCGACCTCGCCATCGTCAGCTACGGCAACGGCTATTATCTCTCCCGCCAGGCGGAGAAGATCCTGGCCGAGCAGCACGGGCTGAAGCTGCGCGTGATCGACCTGCGCTGGCTGGCGCCCCTCGACGAGGACGGGCTGATCGCGGCGACGTCGGGCTGCAAGAATGTCCTGATCGTCGACGAATGCCGCCGCACCGGCTCGCAGAGCGAGGCGCTGATGGCTTTGTTCGCCGAGCGCGCGCCCGGCCTCCCCTGCCGCCGGCTCACCGCCGAGGACAGCTTCATCCCGCTCGGCCGGGCGGCGACGCTGACCCTGCCGAGCCGCGATTCGATCGTCGCCGCGGCCCTGGAGGCGGTGCGTGGCTGACCGGCAGGCGGCGCTAATCATCTGCCCGGGCCGGGGCACCTACGGCAAGGCCGAGCTCGGCTATCTGCAGCGGCATCATCGCGGCAAGACCGGGCTGATCGAGACGGCCGACCGGCTCCGCGCCGAGCGCGGCCAGCCGACCCTTTCCGAGCTCGACGGCGCCGAGCGGTTCAGCCCGGCGCTGCACACGCGCGGCGACATCGCCTCGCCCTTGATCTTCACCGCCTCCTACGCCGATTTCCTCGACATCGACCGCGCGCGCTTCGACGTGGCGGCGGTCACCGGCAATTCGATGGGCTGGTATACGGCGCTCGCCTGCGCCGGCGCGGTGAGTGCGGAGAACGGCTTCCGAATCGTTGACGCGATGGGGGGGAACAGCCAGGCTGGCGAGCCCGGCGGCCAAGTCCTGCTGACCCTGGTCGACGAGGATTGGCGCACGATTCCCGGCCTGCGCGAGGCGGTGCTCGCTTTGGTGGAGCGGGTGGAAGACCTTTACGTCTCGATCGAGCTGGGCGGGATGATGGTCCTCGCCGGCACTGGGAAGGCGCTCGAACGGTTGCTTGCCGAGGCCCCGCCGACACCGGCGCGCGATCCGCTCCGGCTGGTGAATCACGGGCCATTTCACAGCCCGTTGATGCAGGGTTCGTCGGACCGGGCCCTCGAACTTCCCGCCAGCTGGTTCGATGCGCCGGACCGGCCGATGATCGATGGGCGGGGACGAATCTGGCGGCCGTTCGCGACCGCGGCGGAGACGCTCAAGCGCTACACCTTCATCAACCAGATCCTGGAGACCTACGATTTCACCCGCGCCGTCCAGGTCGCGGTCAGGGAATATGCGCCCGACCGGATCATCCTGCTCGGCCCCGGCGACACGCTCGGCGGCGCCATCGCCCAGGCGCTGATCGCGATCGAGTGGCGGGGGCTGAGGTCGAAACGGGACTTCCAGGAGATGCAGGCCGGCGACCCGTTCCTGATCTCGATGGGCCGCGAAGAGCAGCGGGCGCTGGCGACCTGAACCGTCACCCCGGCGAAGGCCGGGCCTCAGCGCGAAAAAGGCTCCAAGGTTCCACTCCACGAGATCCCGGCCTTCGCCGGGATGACGAAGGAAACAAAATACCGCACATTTCGAGCCGCGGCATCGACGAAGAATTAAGACCCTCGGCGACAAAGGTGGATTGGGAGGGACGCCGCGCCGTGCACATGGCACGAGAAGATCGCCGCAAGGTGCTGATCCGGGCGCAGCTGTGCGCCGGCGGGCCGCAGATCGACGTCTGCATCCGCGACGTCTCTTCGCGCGGGCTGCTCGCCCAGGCGAGCCAGCCGCCGCCCCGCGGCACCTATGTGGAACTGTTCCACGGCAGCGCCGAGGTCGTCGGCCGAGTGGTCTGGCGCAAGGACCGGCGCTTCGGCGTCCAGAGCCGCGAGCGAATCAACGTCGCGGCCTTGATCGCGGGCTTGCCGGCGACGGCGCCGCCGCGGCGATCCGCCGCCGCTCGGCGCGCCACCGCCCGCGCCGGGGCCGGCGGGCTGCGCTCCGGCGCAATGGAATATGCCGCGCTCGCCGCCTTCGTCCTGGCATTGGTCGCGATGCTCGGCATGGCCGCTTTCGAGACGCTCTCCCGGCCGGTCGCGAACATTTCGGCCAAGCTGGGCCGCTGACCGAGCGCTGCTTCAGAGGCCGAACGGCCACAGATCATCTTCGCCGGACTCGGCGGCGCCGGCCAGGGGAGTCACCGCCGCGGTCTCGTCGAACCAGGCCCAGGCGTCGAACTGGAACGGCAGGATCGCTTCGGCATAATGGCTCCAGCGCTCGGTATCGGGGCGGTAGATGACGCCGATGAAGCGCTCCAGGCGTGGCTCCAGCAATGCGTCGCGGATCGAACCCTCGCGAAGATCGAGCAGGAAACGGTCCAGGCCGGTGTCGTGCGACAGCCGTTCGTGGCTGCCCTCCAGCGACGGGCGGACGCGCTTGACCTCCATCGGCCCGTCCCAGTCGGTGGCGGCGGCGACGGTGCCGCTATGGGTGCCGAAGCCGATCAGCCGCGCCGCATCGCCGAACCGCTCCTTGACCAGCTGGCCGATATTGAGCTCGTCGCGCTCGCGGCCCATCTCGGTGAAGGCGGCGTTGCCGATATGGCTGTTGTGCGCCCAGACCACCGCCTTCGCGTCCGGCCCCCTGGCGTCGAGCAGCTGGCAGAGCGTCTCGAACATATGGGTGTCGCGCAGATTCCAGCTCTCCGCGGCGCCCTCGTACATGACCCGGTAATAGGCTTCGGCATTCTTGACGAGCCGGGCATTGGCGGCGGCGTCGAGCCATTCGTCGCCATCCTCGGCCGCATAGCGCAGCCGCTTGGCGTGAAGCTCGCGGAGCATCGCCAGCACCGGCGCCTGGCAGCGGGCATAGCCCTCGCTGATCGCCAGCCGGCCGTAGCGCGCCGGATCGCGCGACCAGGGCAAAAGGCAGCCATAGCGTTCGCGCGCGACCAGCGCCGCGTCCGGATCGACGTCGTCCAGATAGTCGATCACCGCCCGGATCGAGCCCGAGAGATTGTAGAGGTCGAGCCCGTAGAAGCCGGTCATCGCCGCCGCGTCCCGGCCTTCGTTGTGGCCGCGCAGCCAGCGGACGAAATCGTCGACCTCGCAATTGCGCCACATCCAGGTCGGGAAGCGCCGGAACGCCGCTTCCTCCGCCTCCCGCCGGGGCCGGTGCCGGACGAAGCGGTCGATGCTGGCGGCGTCGGGCCAATCCGCCTCGACCGCGACGATCGTGAAGCCGTGCCGCTCGATCAGCCGGCGGGTGATCGCGGCGCGGGCGCGGTAGAATTCACAGGTGCCGTGGCTGGCCTCGCCGAGCAGCACGACGCGGGCGTCGCCGAAGCGGTCGAACGCGTCCGCGAAGGCCGGATCGCCGATCTGCGGCAGTGGCTCGGCGGCGGCGCGGATTTGACCGACGAGGTCGCTCACCCGCTTTGCTCTCCCCACCCCTCCTCGCCGATCAGCGGCACGAAGCGGACGGCGCCCAGATTCTCCTCGATGAAATCCTGCTCGCCGGTCCGCGTGACTTTGACCAGGCTCTGGATTGCCCCCGGCTCGCCGATCGGCATCACCAGCACGCCGCCGATACCGAGCTGATTCTTCAGCGTTTCGGGCACATGGCTGCCGCTCGCCGCCGCGAGGATGGCATCGAACGGCGCCTCGTCGGCCATGCCGGCCGAGCCGTCGCCGTGGACGATGCGAACATTGCCGTAGCCGAGTCGCTCCATCCGCTCCCCGGCCAGCGCGGCCAGCTCGCCATGCCGTTCGATCGCGATCACCGCGCCGGCGATCCGGCCCATCACCGCGGCCGCGTAGCCGGAGCCGGCACCGATCTCGAGCACCTTCTCGCGCGGCGCCACCTCGGCAGAGGTGATCATCAACGCGACGATATAAGGCTGGGAGATGGTCTGGCCGGCCTCGATCGGCAGCGGCGTGTCCTCATAAGCGAGATGCGCCAGCTCTTCGGGCACGAACGCCTCGCGCGGAACGGCGCGCATCGCCTCGAGCAGCCGGCTGTCGCCGATCCCGCGACCGGCGAGCTGACGCCGGACCATCGCCTCGCGTAAGGCCGCGAAGTCTGCCATGCCGGCACAATGATCGAGGGAATGCGGACGTTCCCGAGTCAGGTCCGCAGCGTTCCGCGAGTCTCGCGCAGCGACAAGAGCTCCCAGCCGGCGACCAGCACGAGCGACGCGCTCGCCGCGACCGACAAGAGCAGCGGCGACAGACCGGAAGCGAAGGGCGTGACGGCGAACAGGAAGCCGAGCCCGACCATGTGCGAGAGCGGGAAATAGCGCGCGCTGGTCCGCTTGAAGATCATGTTGCCGAACAGATAGAGCGCCGGCCCGCCGAGCAGAGCGGCGATCTCGGCGGCGCCGGCCTGGCCGGAAGGATGGGCGACCGCCATCTCGTCCGACGCGGCGGTGACGATGATTCCGGCGACGATGGGGATGTGGAAATAGGTGTAGGCGAGCCGCGCCATCCGGCCTGGGTCCTTGTCCTGCGCCAGCTGCCGCGCCGCCCGCTCGGCGCCGATGTCGAAATAGAGCCACCACATCGCCACCGTGCCCACGAAGGCGCTGCCGAAGGCGGCGATCGGGCCGCCGGTCCATTCGGTCTGGCCGAAAGCCGCGCCGGTCACCAGGATCGATTCGCCGAGCGCGATGATGATGAACAGGCCGCAGCGTTCGGAGAAATGGTGGCCCTCGACGTCCCACGTCCTGGTGTCGCTCCGGCCCATAACCGGCAGCCAGAAAGCGGCGATCGGGCCGGCGGAAGCGATCGCGAGCGCAACGCCCCAGAACGCCATCCGCGCGGCAATATCGCCGCTCAGCGCGCCCGCGATCCAGAAGGGCGCTTCGGCGAGCGACCAGAGCGTGATCCGGACGAAATTGAGGAAGTTGTCGCGATTGTGCCGCACCAGAGCCAGCAGCATGAAGCTGTGCCGCCCGAGCTGGAGAGCGAGGTAAGCGAGGGCGAAGGGCAAGGCGCGCGCGCCGAACGCGTCGGGCAGGCTGATCGTCATGATCAGGGCGACGCCCATCAGCACGAACAGCAGGATGCGCACCGGGATGTGCCGGACGTCGAGCCAGTTGGTCACCCAGGCGGTGTCGACCCAGACCCACCAGATGGCGAGGAACAGCATCGTCGCCTGGGCGAAGCCGAGCGGATCGGGATGCTGGATGATCGCGTGCGAAACCTGGGTGACGGCGAACACGAACACCAGGTCGAAGAACAGTTCGATGAAGCCGACCCGTTCCTCGCGGCCGGCGTCGCGGCTCCTCAGCAGGTTGCGCTTCATGGGGTGAGGATTGCCGGCCGGGCCCTAAAGGTAAAGCCCGGCTGAGCGGACAGGCGAAAGGCCGCGCCGGGAGCGCCCGGCGCGGCCTTCCCGTCATCAGCCGAAGGAATCAGAACTTCTCGCCGCCCTGGCCCTTCTCGTCGCGAAACTGATTATCGCCTTGCTGCTTGTCGCTGCCGGCCTCGGCGAAGCCCTGCTTGCCCTCGCCCTGCTCCTGCTGCTGGGTCTCGTCGAGCTGCTCGCCCTTCTGGCCGAATTCCTGGCTGTCCTGCTGGCCCTGTTCCTTGTCGAACTGGCCGAAAGCCGGCTTTTCGCTTTGCTGCTGGCCGGATTGCTCGTCCTTGCCCTGATTTTTCTCGAACTCGTTCATGACCGGGTCCTTCATACGCGGGCGTCGGCGGCACGACGCCGCCGCTCGCCTGAAAAGATAACCCATGTCAATGACTCGCGGTTCCTGCGGCTCGGCGCTGCAATCCGTCCGCCGGGCCGAATTCAGGGCCGGGCCTCGATCACCATGTTCATCGGCGTCTCGGTCGCCCGCCGGATGCGGGTGAAGCCCGCTTCGCGGAGCACCTCGGTGAGCCGCCGCTCGCCCGCCTGCGCGCCCAGGCAGCGCCCGACCTCCTGTGCGCGCGAGGTCGGCACGCAGATGATCGTGGACAGGCCGTAGAAGCCGGCCGCCAGCGGGTTGAGGTTGTCGGCGAGCTCGTCCGCCGCCATCGGCTCGACGATCATGAAGGTGCCGTCGGGGTCGAGCACCTCGCGCACGTGCCGGGCGGCGCCGACCGGGTCGCCCATGTCGTGCAGCGCGTCGAAGATGCAGACCAAGTCGAAGCCGCGCTCCGGAAGCGCCTTCGCCGCCGCTTCCTCGAAATGGGCGTTGCCCGCGCCGGCGTCGGCGGCGTGCTTGCGCGCCGCCGCGATCGACGGCGCGTGGAAATCGTAGCCGTGGAAGCTCGATTGCGGATAGGCGCCGGCCATCAGCACCGTCGACGAGCCGTGCCCGCAGCCGATGTCGGCGACCTTGGCGCCGGCGCGCAGCTTCGCCTCGACCCCGTCCAGCGCCGGCAGCCAGGCCGACAAGAGGTTCATCTGATAGCCGGGGCGGAAGAAGCGGTCGGTGCCGCAGAACAGGCAATTGTGATGTTCGCCCCAGGCGCGGCCGCTCCCCGAGCGGAACGTCTCCACCGCCTGATCGTGGGTCGCATATTGCGAGACCACGGCCTGGAAGAAGCCCTGCATGCAGGTCGGCTCGCCTTCGTGCGCGAGCAACGCCGCTTGCTCGGGCGACAGGCTGAAGCGGCCGTCGGCGCCGTCATAATCGACATAGCCGGCGGCGGCGTTGGCGGAGAGCCATTCGAGCAGATAGCGCGCATCGAGCCCGGTATTCGCCGCCAGCTCCTCATGCGTCGACGGACCCGCCTCCTCGAGCGCGCGGTAGACCCCGGTCTGATCGCCGATATAGGCCAGCAGCATCCAGATCGCCCCGGCGACGTCGCCGACCGCCTTGCCCTGCAACGCCTCGAATTTCGCCTGATCGAAAAGCCGTTCGCCCATGGTCATCCTCCCATCGCTCCAGCGCGCGAAGGGCTTATCATATTTCCGGCGCTCAGATCAGCCCCGCCAGCGGGCTCGACGCATTGGCATAGGCTGCTTGCCGATCGCCCGATCCCGGCTACATTGCGAATGCCGCAGTGCTTCGGCCAGGAGGAAAATGCGCTTCGCCTTGATTGCCGCCGCGGTTCTCGGCCTTCTGGCGACCGCGCCGGCTTGCGGGCAGCGCGCGGATCTGGCGCAGAGGCTGGAGCAGCTTGCCCGCGCCGGCAACGCGGAAGCCGCCTATCATCTCGGCATGCTGTACAACAACGGCATCGGCGTAGCTGCCGACCCTCGTCGCGCTTTCGATCACTTCCGGACCGCCGCCGAGGCCGGGGACCCGCTCGGCGCCTACAAGCTCGGCTGCTATTATGCGGGCCAGTTCGGCAGCGAGGCCGTGCAACCCGACGAGACACAGACCCTGCGGTGGAAGCTGGTCGCCGCGCGCGCGGGCTATTCGCTCGCCCAGATCGACGTCGCGGTCATTCATGTGCGGCAGCAACGCTGGGCGGAGGCACTCCCCTGGTTCGAGGCGGCCGCCCGCCAGGGCGATGCTCAGGCGCTCTACAATCTGTCGGTCATGTATCGGGACGGTCTCGGCACGACCCGTTCGCCGCCCCGAGTCTGGGCGCTGTTTCGCCTCTCGCAGCTGGCTTCCCGCGGCTCGCTAAACGAGAATGCGGCGCGGGCGCTGGATGAGGTTTGGCGAACGCTGAGCCCTGCCCAGCGGGTGGAGGCTCAACGCATTGCCGGCAGCTTCGTCACAGGCCGAAGCGAACTCACCCGACGCGCTAGAGAGGGGCTCGAGCGTGCGCAGGCGGTTGCTGCGACTGCCGGCTAGATGAGTCCGGCGAGCGGGCTCGACGGGTCGGCGTAGCGGCGCTGACCCATCCGGCCGGCGAGATAGGCGAGTCGTCCGCTCTCCACCGCGAGCTTCATCGCCCGGGCCATGACGACCGGCTCCTTCGCCTCGGCGATCGCGGTGTTCATCAGCACGCCGTCGCAGCCCAGCTCCATCGCCACGGCGGCGTCGGACGCCGTGCCGACGCCGGCGTCGACCAGCACCGGCACGCCCGCGCCTTCGACGATCAGACGGATGGTGACCCGATTCTGGATGCCGAGCCCGGAGCCGATCGGCGCGCCCAGCGGCATGATCGCGACCGCGCCGGCCTCCTCGAGCTGCTTCGCGGCGATCGGATCGTCGACGCAATAGACCATCGGCTTGAAGCCCTCCTTGACGAGGGTCTCGGTCGCCCGAAGCGTCTCGCGCATGTCGGGATAGAGGGTCTTCGCCTCGCCAAGCACTTCCAGCTTCACCAGCTCCCAGCCGCCGGCCTCGCGCGCCAGCCGAAGCGTCCGGACCGCCTCCTCGGCGGTGAAGCAGCCGGCGGTGTTGGGCAGATAGGTGATCGTCTTCGGGTCGATGAAATCGGTGAGCAAAGGCTGGCCGGGATCGGAGATGTTGACCCGCCGCACCGCGACCGTGACGATTTCGGCGCCCGACGCCTCGACCGCGGCGGCGTTCTGCTCGAAGCTCTTATATTTGCCGGTGCCGACGATCAGGCGCGAGCTGAACGTCTTGCCGGCGACGGTCCAGGTGTCGGCCATGCTCAGCCCCCGCCTACGAAGGTGACGATCTCGAAATCGTCGCCGTCCTCGACGCGAACGTCGGCCAAAGTCGAACGCGGCACGATCTCGAGGTTGCGCTCGACCGCGACCCTGGTGGGCTCGAGTCCCAGCTCCAGCGCCAGATCGGCGACGCTGATCCCGGCCGGCACGCGGCGGTGCCCGCCATTGACCCGGATCGAAATGGTGCCCTCGTGAACCATGAAGTGCCTTTGCGCTTGCGACGCGGGTCATATAGGGCGAAGCGATGGCGGCGCCACCTCTCGTCTACGTCCTCAACGGCCCCAATCTCAACCTGCTCGGCCTGCGCGAGCCGGAGATCTACGGCGCCGACACGCTCGACGACATTGCCGGACGGCTGGAGGACAAGGCGAAGGCGCTGGGTCTCGCCATCGACCTGCGCCAGTCCAACCATGAAGGTCATTTGATCGACTGGCTGCACGAGGCGCAGGCGGAGAAGGCCAAGGCGGTGCTGCTGAACGCCGGCGGCTTCAGCCATACCTCGGTTGCGCTGCACGATGCGGTGAAGGCGGTGGCGGTGCCGGTGATCGAGGTGCACCTGTCCAACCCGCAGGCGCGGGGCGCCGACGTCGTCGGCGCCTTCCGCCGGCGCTCGCTGATCGCTTCGGCGGCGCGCGGAACAATCGCCGGCTTTGGAGCGCTCGGCTACGAGCTTGCTCTGGACGCGGCCGCCCGTCTCTGACAGTTGGGCGCGGCAAAAGGGGAAGATTTTCGATGAGCGAAACGAACGGTTCCGGCGAGGGCATGCGGGTCGACACCGAGCTGGTGAAGAAGCTCGCCCAGATGCTGGACGAGAACGACCTCAGCGAGATCGAGGTCGAGGACAATGGCCGCCGGATCGTGGTGAAGCGCAAGCTGGCGGGCGTGGCCGCTTTGCCCGTCGCGACGCCTGCCTCGGTCCCGCTGGCGCCTCCCCCCGCCGCTCCGGCCCCGGCGGCTGAAGCCAGCCCCGCTAGCCACCCGGGCGCGGTCAAATCGCCGATGGTCGGCACCGTCTTCCTGGCCGGAGAGCCGGGCGCGGCGCCGTTCGTCAGCGCCGGCGCCCGGGTGAAGGAGGGCGATACCCTGCTGATCATCGAGGCGATGAAGGTGATGAATCCGATCACCGCGCCCAAAGCCGGCATCGTCAAGCAGATCCTGGTCCAGGACGCGCAACCCGTCGAGTACGAGCAACCGCTCGCGATCATCGAATAGGACGGCGCCGATGCCGATCCAAAAAGTCCTGATCGCCAATCGCGGCGAGATCGCGCTTCGGGTGCACCGCGCCTGCCATGAAATGGGCATCAAGACGGTCGCGGTCCATTCCACCGCCGACGCCGAGGCGATGCACGTCCGCCTCGCCGACGAGGCGATCTGCATCGGCCCGCCGCCGGCGGCCGATTCCTATCTCAACGTCCCCGCGATCATCTCGGCCGCCGAGATCAGCCATGCCGACGCGATCCATCCGGGCTACGGTTTCCTCAGCGAGAATGCCCGTTTCGCCGAGATCGTCGAGACCCACGACATCGTCTGGATCGGCCCCAAGCCCGAGCATATCCGGACCATGGGCGACAAGATCCAGGCCAAGCTGACCGCGGCCAAATTGGGCCTTCCTCTCGTCCCCGGTTCCGACGGTCCCGTCGAGGGCATCGAAGAGGCGCGCAAGGTCGCCGCCGAGACCGGCTTTCCCCTGATCGTCAAGGCGGCCTCGGGCGGGGGCGGCCGCGGCATGAAGGTGGTGACGAGCGAAGACCAGCTCGAAACCCAGATGATGCAGGCGCGGAGCGAAGCGAAGAGCGCGTTCGGCGACGACACCGTCTATATCGAGAAATATCTCGGCGACCCGCGCCATATCGAGTTCCAGGTGTTCGGCGACGGCAAGGGCAACGCCATCCACCTCGGCGAGCGCGACTGCTCGCTGCAGCGCCGCCACCAGAAGGTGCTCGAGGAAGCCCCCTCTCCCGTGATCACGCCCGAGGAGCGCGATCGGATGGGCGGCATCGTCGCCAGGGCGATGGCGGAAATGGGCTATCGCGGCGCAGGCACGATCGAGTTCCTCTGGGAGAACGGTGAATTCTACTTCATCGAGATGAACACAAGGCTGCAGGTCGAGCATCCGGTGACCGAGGCGATCACCGGCCTCGACCTGGTCCGCGAGCAGATCCGGATCGCCGACGGCCACCCGCTGACCCTTCGCCAGCAGGACGTCCAGTTCCGCGGCCACGCCATGGAATGCCGGATCAACGCCGAGGACCCGCAGACCTTCGCCCCCTCGCCCGGCCTGGTGAAACAATATCATGCCCCCGGCGGCATGAACGTCCGCGTCGATAGCGGCCTCTACGCCGGCTATCGGGTGCCGCCTTATTACGATTCGATGATCGCCAAGCTGATCGTCCACGGCACCACCCGGCAAGGCGCGATGCGCCGCCTCCGCCGAGCGCTCGAAGAGTTCGTCATCGAGGGCATGAAGACCACCATCCCGCTCCACCAGAAATTGCTCGAGGACCCCGAATTCCAGGCCGGCGATTACACGATCAAATGGCTGGAGGAGTGGCTGGCGCGCGACAGCTAATTGGCGCTCGCTCCGATCCCCAAAATTTCGGCGCGACGACTCAGTTGGCTAAGCTCTCCACTTGATTAGACTCTGACGACTTCCGATGCGATATTGTGCCTTTCCGGGAGGACTGAAGCGCAATGTTGAACATCGCGATCAAGAGCCCACAATCGTTATTCATTATATTCGCTTTTCTCCTGCTTTGGCCGAGTTCCGCAGGTGCGACCGGCGCAGTAGGGTCCGCGAGCGCCACCGAAATCGTCATTACCTATCAGCATCCCGGATTGACCGCGGAGTCGCACTTCGGCGGAAAGAAATACAGAATCTGCGTCAGACCCTATAACGGCACTCAGAACTGCAAGACGACGGACAACCAGTCGATCGGATTCAACCAGCTCCAGGTCGGAGCCTATTACGAGATACGCGTCTATTGCCATTGCCGAGGCACCGGCCCGTTCGGGACCGCCTGGACGCGGACGATCCTTTC
>Ga0070677_10000287_pt1 | contig 17672 bp, 17 predicted proteins | sample KBSM63metaG_FD_64674 | JGI IMG/M metagenome (GOLD analysis project Ga0070677, IMG submission 64674) | Miscanthus rhizosphere microbial communities from Kellogg Biological Station, Michigan, USA - KBS M6-3 metaG | ecosystem: Host-associated > Plants > Roots > Rhizosphere > Soil ... | reverse complement strand
AAGCGCATCTGCAGCCACATGGTGATGCCGAGCAGGATCGGCAGCACGCCGATGGCGAGGAAGTGCGGCGGCGTGAAATCGAGATAGCCGAACAGGTTGATCGGCGTCAGCGGATCCGGCGCCGAAAGATCCTGGATCCACAGGACGAACGGCTTGTGGCGCATCTCCACCGAGACCATCAGCACCTTGTAGAGCGCGTAGAAGATCGGGATCTGCAGCAGGATCGGAAGGCAGCCCGCGACCGGGTTCACCTTCTCCTCCTTGTAGAGCTTCATCGTTTCTTCCTGAAGGCGCGCGCGGTCGTCGGCCCAGCGCTCCTGCAGCGCCTTCATCTTGGGCTGGATCACCCGCATCTTGGCGAAGGAGGCGAATTGCTTCTGGGCGACCGGGAACAGGATCGCCCGAACGATCATGGTGAGGACGATGATCGCGACGCCGAAATTGCCGATCGTCGCGAACAGCCAGTTCAGGAGCGCGAAGATGGGGATCATGAACCATTCGAACCAGCCCCAGTCGATCGCCTGCTCGAGCGGCGTGCCGAGCTCGGCCGAATAACGGTCCAGCAGCTGGACCTCCTTGGCGCCGGCGAACAGGTGCGAGACGTAGCGTGAGGCCGTTCCCGGCGCGGCGCTGACCGGCTGGGCGACGAACGCGGCCTGGAAGCGGTTGGTCGCGGCGAGGTGGCGAAACTCCGCCTGGACCTGCCCGGCCTGGACCGGGATGACGGCGGCGAGCCAATATTTGTCGGTGAAGCCGATCCAGCCGCCATTGCTCGAGATTCGGCGCTGGCCGGCCTCCGCGACGTCGGCATAATTGCTGTCATAGTCGGCGGCGCCGTCGAACACGCCCATCGGCCCGACATGGTTGGTCCAGCTGTCGACGTCACGCGACGGGCCGACCCGACTGACCAGCGCATAAGGCTGGGCGGCGAAGCGCTGTGCGCCGCGATTGACGATCCTTTGCTCGGCGCTGAACATGTAGCCCTCGTCGACGCCGAGCACGATCTGGAAGAGCTGGCCGCGGCCGTTGTCCCAGGAGAGGGTGACGGGAGCGCCGGGGGCGAGGCGGCTGCCGCTCGCCTGCCAGACGGTGTCGGCGGTGGGGACCGCGCCCTGCGGCCCGATCCAGCCGAACTCGCCGAAATAGGAATCCGGCGCGCCCGACGGGGAGAAGAGGCGGATCGGCGGCGAGTTGCGGGCGATCGTCTCGCGCTCGGTGGTGAGGACGAGATCGTCGATCCGGGCGCCCTTGAGGTTGATCGAGCCGGCGAGCCGGGGCGTGGCGATCGCCACGCGCGGCGTTTCGCGAAGCACGATCCGGCGGTCGCGGATCGCGGCGGGAGTCTCCGCGGCGGGGCTGGCCTGCGGCTGCGCGACCGGCACCTGCTTGCCCTTCTCGATCTTGGTGACCGGCGGGTTGGCGGTTGGGAAATAGGTGTTGGAGAGGAGCCCCCAGCCCAGCAGCACCAGGGCAGACAGCACCACTGCCAGGATCATGTTACGATTGTCGTTCACTCAAATCCCCTCACACATCCATTTCGGGCACCGGCTTTTCGGGCACCGGGTCGTAGCCGGATCCCCCCCAGGGGTGGCAGCGCAGCAGGCGCCTGGCCGCCAGCCAGCTGCCGCGCAGCGCGCCATAGCGGGAAAGCGCGGTGATTGCATAGGCCGAGCAGCTCGGCTGGTAGCGGCAGCTCGGCGGAAGCACCCGCGACGGCCCCAATTGCCAGAAGCGGGCGATCAGGATCAGCAGCCTGGCGATCATTTGGTCAGCTTCGCAAGCGCGCGGCGCAGGTCGGCTTCGAGTTGGTCGAAGGGCCGCTCGATGCCGGTGTGGCGGCCGATCAGGACGTGGTCGGCGCCGGCGACGCCGGTTTCCGGGAGGATCTTGCGGGCAAGCTCGCGGAGGCGCCGCTTCATCCGGTTGCGGATCACGGCGTTGCCGACCTTCTTGGAAACGGTGAGGCCGAGGCGGATGGCGGAATCGCCGTCGTCACGCGGGCGGACGAGGAGGACGAAGCCGGGGGCCGGTGCGCGCAGGGCGCCGTTCGCCGCGAGGAAATCCGCGCGGCGGGTCAGCTTGCCGATTTTGCGCGTGTTTAGGCCGACAGTTTCTTGCGGCCGCGGCCGCGGCGCGCGTTCAGGACCTTGCGCCCGCCGACGGTCGCCATCCGGGCGCGGAAGCCGTGCCGGCGCTTGCGCACGAGATTGCTCGGCTGGAAGGTGCGCTTCATCGCTCATTCCTCGTCATTCGAATCTAAAGAAAACGGCCGCCACAGGCGGCCTCGTTGGGTGCGCCGATACGGAAGCTCTCCAGCAAAGTCAATCGGAGAGAGGGGCATCGCCCGCGTCGCTTTGCTTGCGGATTTCCTCGCGGCGGCGGGCGCTGGCGCGCCTGAGGCTCCAGTCGGCCCAGCGGCCCTTGTTCGGATGCCTGCGCTTGAAGCGGACGTAGAGCCGCTTCGCCCAGCCGGTATATTTGAGGATCAGGCTGAGCCCCGCGCCGAAGACGATGATCCCCCCGGGCCCCGGAATCGGACCGACCAGCGGGGTCAGCGCGATCAGGACGAAGCCCAGGCCCACCAGGCACTGGCGGACCAGATAATTGTCGGTCCAGCCTTTCTTGGGTCTGTCGCCGTTCATCGCTCCCATCTGGGTACGAAACTTCATTTTGGCAAATGGAGCCACTCGACTTCGACCGGGCGACTCTCCAAAACGGACTCCGTTTCGGAGGGGCTGTTCTGATGGTCGCGCACGTCGCCACGGTTGCGTTTCTTGGGCTGGAGGCGCGCGCGGTCGAGGTCCAGGTGCAAATCGCCAGCGGGCTGCCGAAGTTCCTCGTCGTCGGCCTGCCCGACAAGGCTGTCGGCGAGAGCCGCGAGCGGGTGCACGCCGCGCTCGCCGCGATCGGTCTGTCGCTGCCGCCCAAGCGGATCACGGTGAACCTGTCGCCGGCGGACCTGCCCAAGGAAGGTTCGCATTACGATTTGCCGATCGCCTTGGGTCTGCTCGCCGCGATGGGCGCGATCGACCGGGAGACTTTGGCGGGATATCTGGCGGTCGGCGAGTTGAGCCTCGACGGTCGGGTCGCGCCGTCGCCGGGCGTGCTGCTCGCGGCCATCCACGCCTCGTCGGAGGGGCTGGGGCTGATCTGTCCCGCGCAGCAGGGACCCGAAGCGGCCTGGGCGGGCGAGCTGGAGGTGGTGGCAGCACCGGACCTGATCGCCCTGCTCAACCATCTGCGCGGCAGTGCCGTGCTGAGTCCGCCGAAACCGGGCGAGGCTGATCCGCCTGGCTTCGGTCCAGACCTCGCCCAGGTGAAAGGCCAGGAGACCGCCAAGCGCGCGCTGGAGATCGCCGCGGCCGGCGGCCACAACCTCCTGATGACCGGCCCGCCGGGCGCGGGAAAGTCGCTGCTCGCCGCCTGCCTGCCCCGGATCCTCCCCGAGCTGACTCCGTCCGAGGCGCTGGAAGTCTCGATGATCGCCTCGGTCGCCGGGGAATTGAAGGACGGAAGGCTGGTCCGCGCCCGTCCGTTCCGCGCGCCGCACCACAGCGCCTCGATGCCGGCTCTGGTCGGCGGCGGGCTTAAGGTCAGGCCCGGCGAGGTCAGCCTCGCTCATCTCGGCGTGTTGTTTCTCGACGAACTGCCCGAATTCCAGCGCTCGGTGCTCGATTCGCTGCGGCAGCCGCTGGAGACCGGCAAGGTTCAGGTCGCCCGCGCCAACGCGCATGTGACCTTTCCCGCACGGGTCCAGCTGGTCGCGGCGATGAACCCATGCCGCTGCGGCCATCTCGGCGATCCCGCGCTGGCCTGCTCGCGCGCGCCGCGCTGCGCGGCCGATTATCAGGCGAAGGTCTCGGGGCCTCTGCTCGACCGGATCGACATCCATGTCGAGGTCGCCGCGGTCGCCGCCGCGGATCTGGTGCTGCCGCCGCCTTCGGAAGGCTCGGCCGAGGTCGCCCGGCGGGTCGCCGAGGCGCGCGGAGTGCAGACCCGCCGCTACCAAGCGCACGGCATCCGCACCAATGCCGAGGCCGACGGCGAGCTGCTGGATGCGGTGGCGACGCCCGAGGAGCCGGGCCGGCGTCTCCTCGCCCAGGCGGCGGAAGCGATGCGGCTTTCGGCGCGCGGCTATCACCGGGTGATGCGGGTCGCACGGACGATCGCCGACCTCGCCGGCAGCGAGACCGTCGGCCGGGTGCATGTCGCCGAAGCGCTCAGCTACCGGCGGTTGGCGCCGCGCAATTAATTGGAGGCGCCGCCGCCGCGGACGATCCGGATGCCGCCCTGATAAGCGACTTTCGGCGTGGCGACCCGGACCGCGGCGGTGCGCGTCGGCTGGGGCCGGGAGGCGGAGGCGGCGGTCCGGCGGCCGCCCAGCGTGCGGGCGAGGACGGGCCGCTCGACCACCGGGATTTCGAGCACCGGCACTTCGGCATAGCGATCGCGCCCCGGCCGCACCGTTCGCCGGATCTCGCTCCGGGCGACCGCATAACGCGGCTGCGCCATGCTCTCGGGCTCGTAATCCGACGGCGCCTGGTTGAAAGCTTCGGCCGTGCCGCTCCCTGGCTGGCGATAGAAGATATGGGCGCCCACGGTGATCTGCGGGATCAGGCTCGGCGCCCAATAAGGGCGGATCGCGGTCGTGTGGTAATTGAGGGCGAGGCCGACCGGGCGATAGACATCGCCCCTCAGCGCCGCCTCGGCGATGCTCCGCGCCCGATCCCAGGCATAAGGCTCGATCCAGCCGCCCAGCGAGCCGTCGCAGGTGAAGGTGAATTGGCAGCCGGTCGAGCGATGCGAACCCTGATAGACGACGCCGCAGACGCTGCTCGGATAGGCCGGGTGGCGCACGCGGTTCAGCACCACCTGCGCGACCGCCCGCTGGCCGTCGTCGGATTCGCTGCGCGCCTCGTAATAGATCGCCTCGGTCAGGCAGTGCAGGGCACGTCCGAACGCCGCCGGGTCGCGGCTCGCCACGAACGGCTGGGCCGACTCGAACGCGAGCGCCGGCGCCGGCGCGAGCGCCGCCGCGATGGCAAGACCGATTCCGAAAGAAAGGCGCATGAACAAACCCGACCCGCTGATCGGGTCCGGTTCTAGCCGCCGACTCTTGGGAACCGGTTAACGCGTTGGCTTAGGGTCGTGCTGTCACTGCCCTGACGTGTTGGAAGGCGTGCTCTCGCCCTTGCCGGTGTCGATGTTGATGTCCGGCATTTTCACGTCCGGCGCCTCGACATTGACGTTCACGCCGACCTCGTCGGCCGCGCTTTCGAAATAGCCGCCGAAGAACAGGAAGGCGAGCACCGCGATCAGCAGCAGAACCACCACCGCCGCGATGGTACCGCCGCCGCCGCGGTCGCCGCCGGCGTTGATCACCGTGGTCTCGCGCTCGACCTCGACCGGCCTTTCCCTCTCGTCCATCGCTCAGGCTCCGAATTGTTGCGGGGCCAGAACGCCGCCGCCGATCCGCCGGTTCCGGAAGAAGGCAGTTAACGGAGCGCGATCTCTCCGGGCGCCTGTCCGGGCCACGGGCCGAGGCGGACGAAGCTTTCGATCGCGCCGCGCGCGTCCATGCCTTCCGAGGCGCTGATCCGGTATTTCACCAGCCAGTTGCCGCTAACGAAGCAATAAAGCCGGGCTTCGGAGACCAGGCGTTCAATGCCACGACCGATATCGGCCGAGAAGCGAAAGGAGGATCGGTGGGCGAGACCCGGAGCCACGCCGCCGCGGACCGGCGTTGGGTCGCCGTCGAGGCGGTCGGCGCCTTTGTAGGTCTGGCGGATCGAGTTTTCGACCCCTTCGAAATGCTCGCGGCAGAAGCGAATTCGGGCAGCCGGGGCGGTCGGCGCCGCTGCGGACGGAGCGGCCGGATAGATGTAGATGGTGGCGCGGACCTGCCCGTCGGGGCGAACCAGCTGATAATTGGCGCTGAGATCGAGGCCTTCGCTGTCGTAGCGGGTCACCGCCAGACGCCGGAAATCGCCGATCGTTTCCGGGAAGCCCGTAGCCGCCGCGCGATGGGCGACCGTCCCCGGGGCGGTGATGTCCTGCGGTTGCGCGGCCAGCGGCGCGCCGAGCAGGAGGGCGACGGCGGCGAACCAGGCTTTCATGGGCTACCTCGTGCTTCGGCCCCCACTCTGCATGCGCGGCCCGGGAAAGCAACTAGGCCGCGGCGCGCGCCACGGCCGCCGCGAAGGCACCGCCGCGGCCGGGATCGTGCTGGAGGTAGAGGTCGGGCTCGACCAGCTCCAGCTCCATCAGCACCGGCGCGCCCGCCATGTCCCGGCAGATGTCGACCCGCGCGTAGAGCAGGTCCTCCTCGACCGCCGCCAGGATCGCCTCGGCGGCGGCGCGCTCGTCAGGCGCGGGCTGGTGCGGGGTGATGATGCCGCGATGCTCGGGCTGGACCCGGAAGTCGCCGGGGCTGGGGCGCTTGCGGATGGCGTGGCTGAACGCGCCGGCGACGTAGATCAGCGAAATCTCGCCCTCGTCGAGAATGGCGGGAAGAAAGGGCTGGACGATCGCCGGGCCGTCCGGACCGCCGTCGAGCGGAGTCCCGGGCGACCAGCGGATCGTCTGCCAGGCCGAGGCCGACACTTGCGGCTTGGCGATCAGCTGGCCGGTGCCGAATGCCGCGGCGGCCTGGGCTAGCCTTTCCTCCGTGACTCGGTCCACGAAATGGGTGGGGACGACCGGCGCCCCGCGCTCTGCCAGATTGCCCAGATAGAGTTTGTCGGCATTCCACTTGAGCACGCTGGCCGGGTTCTCCAGCCGCACTCCGCGCGTCTCCCAATCGCCGACGGCCGCCTGCCAGGCCGCGCCGGCCCGGTGATAGCCCCAGGTCAGCAACGGCAGCACTAGGTCGAAATCGCCGAAATCGGCCGAATCGACCCAGGCGCGGCCTTCCACGATCAGCCCGGCGCGCTCGAGCGGCCCCGCATTCTCCGGAAACACGTCGCGCCAGCGCGAATGAAAGTCGCGGTCCGCCGGATCGGGCGTGAGGATGGCGATTCGGGCGCTCATTCCTCCGGCAGGAAGTCCGGCACGGACAAATAGCGCTCGCCGGTATCGTAGTTGAAACCGAGCACGCGCTTGTCATTGCCGACCTCGGCGAGCTTCTGCGCGATCGCCGCCAGCGTGGCGCCCGAGCTGATCCCGACCAGCATGCCTTCCTCGCGGGCGGCGCGGCGCGCCATTTCCTTGGCGTCGTTCGGCGCGACCTGGATGATGCCGTCGAGCCGGCTCGTGTCCATGATCGCGGGAATGAAGCCGGCGCCGATGCCCTGGATCGGGTGCGGGCCCGGATCGCCGCCGGACAGGACCGGCGACAGGGTCGGCTCGACTGCGAACACCTTAAGGTCCGGCCATTCGCCTTTCAGCACCTCGGCGCAGGCGGTGATGTGGCCGCCGGTGCCGACGCCGGTGATCAGCACGTCGAGCGGGGAATCGCGGAAATCGGCCAGGATTTCCCGGGCGGTGGTGCGGCGATGAACCTCCAGATTGGCGGGGTTTTCGAATTGCTGCGGCATCCAGCTGCCGGGCGTCTCGTCGATCAGTTCCTGGGCGCGGGCGATGGCGCCCTTCATGCCCTTTTCCTTGGGGGTGAGGTCGAAGCTGGCGCCGTAAGCCAGCATCAGCCGCCGGCGCTCCAGGCTCATGCTGTCCGGCATCACCAGCACCAATTTGTAGCCCTTGACCGCGGCGACCATGGCGAGGCCGATGCCGGTATTGCCCGAGGTGGGCTCGATGATCGTGCCGCCGGGCTCGAGCTTGCCCGACGCTTCCGCGTCCTCGACCATCGAGAGCGCGATCCGGTCCTTGATCGAGGCGCCGGGATTGGCGCGCTCCTGCTTGATCCAGACTTCGGCGTCGCCGAACAGCCGGTTGATCCGGACGTGGGGGGTGTTGCCGATCGTTTCGAGGATGCTGGCGGCTTTCATGGCCTGTCTCCTTTGGGAAATCCGGTGGCTGCGCTTATGGTCGAACGATGAGCCGCTTCACCTTCGCCGTCGAGCACGCGTTCAGCGCCGCGGAGTGCGAGGCGATCGCGGCTTTGGGCGAATCGGCGCCCGGCGAATCGGCGCCGGTCTGGAACGAGCTCGGTTATGCGGTCGATCCCGCGGCCCGCGACGTGCACACGGCGTTGCGGGTCCGGGAGGCCGAAACGGACTGGCTGTTCGATAGGCTCGATGCCTTGCTCGCCCGCGCGGGGACGGAATTCGGGCTGGCCGTCGGTCCGCTCAGCGAGCCGGTGCAGATCCTCCGCTACGATTGCGGCTGCCATTTCCAGCGCTGGCACACCGACGGCGGGCTCGACCGGATCGACAAGCGGCTGATCTCGGTCTCCGTCGAATTGTCCGACGCGGCCGATTATGAGGGTGGAACGCTCGAGATCGTCCCCGAGTTGGTCGGCCCGCCGCGGACCGTGCCGAGGGGCGGCGCGATCTTCTTCCCCTCCCGCGCGCTTCACCGGGTGACCCCGGTCACGCATGGTACTCGCCGGGCGCTGGTCGCCTGGACAGGTCCGGCCTAGCCTCACCCGGCACCTTCCTCGGCCTTGCGGTTGAAGCCAGCGGCCATGCTCGGCGCTGCCACGTCCGGCATGTCCTTGCTCCCCGCTTCGGCGAGCAGCTCGGCGTCGGGCGCGGTGAAACGGTCGGCTTTGCGCAGGCTCGGGAAGGCCCAGGCGCAGAAGCCGGTCACCGCCACGGCCAGCGCGCCGCCGCCGACCACCGCCACGACCGGGCCGAACGCCGCGCCGGCCAAGCCCGCGCGGAACTCGCCGAGCTCGTTGGAGGCGGAGATGAACAGGCCGGAGACGGCGGAGACTCGGCCGCGCATCGCGTCGGGCGTGTGCAGCTGGATCAGCGACGAACGGACGTAGACGCTGACCATGTCCGACGCGCCCAGCACGAACAGCGAAGCGAGCGACAGCGCCATCCAGCGGCTCTCGCCGAACACCATCGTCGCCACGCCGAAGATGCCGACGCAGAGGAACATCTTCACCCCGACATGGCGCTTGAGCGGCCAGCGGGTGAGGATGAGGGCGGTGGCCGCCGCGCCGACCGCCGGCGCGGCGCGGAGCGCGCCCAGCCCTTCCGAGCCGACCTGGAGGATGTCGCGGGCATAGACCGGCAGCATCGCGGTGGCGCCGCCGAGCAGCACCGCGAACAGATCGAGGCTGATCGCGCCGAGCACGATCTTGTTGTCGCGGACATAAGCGAGGCCCTCGACCACGGCCCGGAGCGGGTGCGATTTGCCGGCATCGCCCTTCGGAATCGGCCGGAGCAGCAGCATGCAGGCGAGCGAGACGGCGTAGAGCGTCGCCGAGGCCTCGTAGGGCAGGCTGGTCGAAACCGCATAGGCCGCGCCGCCGATCAGCGGCCCGGCGACCATGCCCACCTGCCAGGCGATCGAGTTCAGCGCGATCGCGCTCGGCAGGATCGCTGCGGGGACTAGATTGGGCGCGATCGAGCCGAGCGCCGGCATCGCGAAGGCGCGGCCGATGCCCAGCAGCACCGCGACGAAGAACAAAGGGATCAGCGACATCGCGTCGAGCCAGACGAGCAAAGCGAGCGAGGCGGCGCTCAGCATCTCCATGGCGAGGCTGATCCTGACGATCCAGCGCCGGTCGACCCGGTCGGCGACATAGCCGGCGATCAAGGTGAGCAGGAACAGGGGCAGGAACTGGGCGAGGCCGATCATGCCCAGCCAGAAACTCGCCTCGCCGATGCTCATCGTCTGCCGGGCAATGTCGTAGACGTGGATGCCGATGACGACGACCAGCATGGTATTGCCGATCGTGCTCGCCAGCCGCGCCGCCCAGAAGGCGCGATAGTCGCGGTACCAGAAGGGCGAGGCGTCGGACATCCGATCGGCAGTTAGGCCGCCGGGCCTGACGCTTCAACCGCGAGGATCGCCGAAAGCGCCGATCGCTCGCCGATCCCATCCGGAGCGCAGTAATTTTCCACCGGCGTTGCTGGGAAGAGGAAAGTCATGCGCTGGCTTCGTGCGGATTTTCGGTGCAGAAGCGCGTGCGGTGGGCGGGGCACGCGAAGGCGGAGGCTGGGATGGCACGTCGATTCACCAAATTTCTCTTATTCTCGGCGGCGGCGGTCACCCTCGCCGTTCCGGCCTCGACGGCGTCTACCGCCGCGCAAAGGCCCGCGGCGGCGCGAACCGAGGCGCAGCGGGCCTGGACCGAGTTCATGGCGTCTTATCTGGAGCAGGAGTTCCGCGCCCAGCCCGCCTTCGCGGTCAACCAGGGCCGGCACGAATATGACGGGCAGCTGCCCGACTGGAGCGAGACCGGCCTGCAGAACGAGGTGGCGCGCCTCAGGAGCGCGATCTCGGCGGCGCTCGCCTTCGAGCCGCGCCGGCTCACCCGCGAGCAGCGGTTCGAGCGCGACTATCTGATCGCCCGCACCCGCGGCGACCTGTTCTGGATCGAAACCGCCGATCAGCCGCACACCAACCCGGCCTACTACATGAACAACGGGCTCGATCCGTCGGTCTACGTGACCCGGCCCTATGCCTCGGCCGAGGTCCGCCTGCAGGCCTATCTCAAATATCTCAGCGAGATCCCGCGCGCGGCGCGGCAGATCCGCGCGAACCTCCGCACGCCTTTGCCGGTCAGCTTCATCGATTACGGCAAGTCCGCCTTCGGCGGCTTCGCCGATTATTATCCGGGCGACGGCACCCGCGCTTTCGCCGAGGTCCGTAACCCGCAACTGCAGACGGAGCTGCGCACCCGTTCGCGCGCCGCCCAGCAGGCGATGCAGGGCCTGGCCGACTGGCTGGAAAGCCAGCGCCGCACCGCCACCACCGATTTCGCGTTGGGCCCTGACCGGTTCGCGCGAATGCTTCGCGACACCGAGATGGTCGATACGCCGATCGCGGAGCTCGAGGCGATCGGCCGCGCCGACCTGCGCCGCAACCAGCAGGCCCTGCAGGCCGCCTGCGCCCGCTACGCTCCGGGCGCAAGCATCCCCGACTGCATGGCGCGGATGAACGCGCGCAAATCGGAAGGCGGGCCGGTCGCCGGCGCCCGGCGGCAGCTGGCGGGGCTTCGCGCCTTCATCGCCGAGCACGACCTCGTCACCATCCCCGGCACCGAGGAAGCGCATGTCGAGGAAGCGCCGCCCTACAACCGCCAGAACAGCGCCTATATCGACATCCCCGGCCCGTTCGAGCGCGGCCTGCCGAGCGTCTATTATATCGCGCCGCCCGACCCGAGCTGGTCGCCCGAGGTCCAGGCCGGCTTCGTGCCGGGCGAGGCGGATCTCATGTTCACCTCGGTGCACGAGGTCTGGCCCGGCCATTTCCTCAACTTCCTGCACGCCAACCGCTCGCCCTTCACCTTCGGCCGGGTGTTCGTCGGCTATGCCTTCGCGGAAGGCTGGGCGCATTATGCCGAGGAGATGATGTGGGACGCGGGCCTCGGCAACGGCGATCCCGAGACCCATGTCGGCCAGCTCTCCAACGCGTTGCTGCGCGACTGCCGCTTCCTGTCGGCGATCGGCATGCACACCGGTCGGATCACGCAGGAGCAGTCGCGGCAGATGTTCGTCAGCGAATGCTATCAGGACGAGGGCAATGCCCGCCAGCAGGCGGCGCGGGGAACCTACGATCCCGCCTACCTCAATTACACGATGGGCAAATTGATGATCCGCCGCCTGCGCGACGATTATGTGCGGAGCCGCGGCGGCCGGCGCGGCTGGAAGGCATTCCACGACCGCTTCCTCTCCTTTGGCGGCCCGCCGATTCCCCTCGTCCGCCAGCAGATGATGGGCGGCCAGGCGCGCGCAGTCTTCTAAGGGCAGGGGAACAAGACGGAGCCGGTGCCGTTGGTTTCGCGATCCAATGGAGATTTCCGCATGCGTAAGCTCATTCTCGCTCTCGGAGCGGCGACGATCGCATTGACTTCGCCCGTCCTCGCCCAGGGCCGCGGCCATGGCCAGGGCCAAGGGCACGGCAACGATCACGCCCAAGCCGCCGGCCAGCGCGGCCAAGGCGGCGGCAATCGCGAAGCCCGTGGCGGCGGCAACCGCGGCGGCCAGACCGTGCAGCGCGACGATCATGGCGGCGGCCATGGCCGCGGCCGCGGCGCCGACGATCCCGCGCGGGCCGGTCACGCCGATCGCGGCGCCCATCACTCCGAGCGGCAGGAGGCGCGCGGCCGCGACCGTGGCGCCGGCGATCGCGTCCGGACCGTGGACGATCGCGGCCGCGGCCATGGGATGCGGGGCGAGGATCGCCGCGAGCGCCGCGCCGAACGCGGACGCGGTCGGGTCGAGCGGCGCGCGGTGGTCGTCACCGATCGCGGCGCCATCGTCCGCCTGCGTCGGGACCCGCAACGCGCCCTGGTCCGCGGTTGCCCGCCGGGCCTGGCACGCAAGCACAATGGCTGCCTGCCGCCCGGGCAGGCGCGGCGCCTGCTCGCCGAGCGGCCCTGGTACGGCGATTGGTGGGGCTATCCGGACGACCGTTCCTACCGCTACGACGGCGGCTATCTCTATCGCCTGCAGTCCGACGGCATCGTCGCCGGCTTCATCCCGCTGGCCGGCGGCGCGCTCTGGCAAGGCAATCCCTGGCCGGCGAGCTACGCCTACGATCCGCTGCCCGATTATTATGCCGATTATTACGGCTATGACGATCCCTACGATTATCGCTACGCCGACGGCATCGTCTACGGCCTCGATCCTCAGACCAGCATGATCCAGGAGATCGCCGGGCTGCTGACCGGCGACGATTGGTCGATCGGCAGCCGGATGCCGGCGGGCTACGACGTCTACAACGTGCCCCACGACTATCGGGACGAATATTCCGATACGAACGAGGATTGGTATCGCTACAGCGACGGCTATGTGTACCGGGTCGATCCGACCACCCAGCTCATCGAGGCGGCGATCCAGCTGATCGCCTGACCGCAACGGCAGAGGAGAAAGCCTTGCCCGTCTATCTGACCCGCGCGCTCGCCGCCGCGTCGCTCGCCGCTCTGGCGCTCGCCGGCTGCGGCCGCTCCGACGACGCCCAGAACGCCGCCTCGAACAACGCCGCGGCGTCCGCGGCCGTCGCGCCGAGCGGGACGTTGGCGGCGGCGCTCGACGGCCATAACGAGCTCGACACGCTGCACGACCTCGCCCGCAATGCCGGGCTGGACGACGTGCTCGGCGGGGTCGGGCCCTATACCCTGTTCGCCCCGACCGACGCTGCCTTCGAAGTGCTGGGCGACGAGCGCGTCGATGGCCTCAAGGGCGAAGCGATGCGGCCGCAGGCGATCGCTCTGCTGCGCGCGCATCTCGTGCCGGGCCTCGTCACCCGCCGCGATCTCGACGCCGCGCTGGCGCGGAGCGGCTCGAACCCGGTCCGGATGCGCACGATGAGCGGCGGCACCCTGGCCTTCGCGCGCGACGGCGACGCCATCATCGTGAGCGCGGACGGCGGCGGCCGGGCGCGGCTCGCTGGCGACGAAACCACCGCCTCGAACGGCGCCATCCACCCGGTCGACGCCCTGCTCGTGCCGGTGGAGGCCGCGGCCCGCTAGCCGGGCGGAGCCTCCAGCCGGAGCAATTGCCGGCGGGCGTTTTCGTTGGCGGGGTCGAGCTCGAGCGCACGGCGGTAATGGACGATCGCCGAAGCGGGCTCGCCATTGGCGGCGAACGCCTCGGCGACGCTGTCATGGGCGTTGCCGCTGGCGGGAAACAGCGCGACCGTCAGCTTCAGCACCTCGAGCCCCTCGTGCGGCCGGCCGCTGCTGAGCAGGCGATAGCCCCAGTCGTTGAGCTCGGCTTCGTTCCAGCCCAAGGCCGGGTCGCGGCGGGCCAGCTCCGCCGCGAGCGTGGCGGCCTGATCGTATCCCCGTTCCTCCAATGCGATGCGGAGGGCGGGAACGCCGGTCAGCTCGATCCCGGGCGCATAGATCGAGGCGATCCGGTCGACCATGTCCTCGGGATAGGCGCCGGCCAGGTTGGTCAGCAGCACCACGGCGACGTCATGCTCGGGATAGATGTAGACAGCGGCCCGCCCGCCGCCGGTCATGCCCACGGCCCGGCCGCGGCCACGCGGCAGGACCTGCCAGCCCATGCCCCATTGCCCGGCCCGGCCGTCGTTGAAGGCCGCAGGCGTCCACATCGTCTCGCGCGCCGCCGCGCCGATCAGTCGCCCGTTTTGAAGCGCGATGATCCACTTGGCCAAATCCTCCGCGGTGCTGTTGAGCCCCGAGGAAGCGCGGCGGAACGGCAGGAAGCGCTCGACGGCGGGGCGAAGCGTCCGCACCGCCGGCGTCGGGCCCGGCGTGAAGCGATAGGTCGGCGCTTTGCCCGGGACCAGCTCGGTCGAGTCGCCGTAAAAGCTGTGCGTCATCCCCGCGAGTTGGAGTTGCGTCCCGGCAAGCGGGAAATCCGCTGGCGTTCGTCCGAGGCGGTTCAGGATGCGCTGGATGAGGGTGTAATTGGTCTGCGTATAGCTGAAGCGCTCGCCGGCGCCGAATTGAAGCGGCTGCGTCTGCACCCAGGCCCAGGCCTGCGCCTGATCGGTTTCGACCGTCGGCGCGCGGGTCAGCTCGGGCAGGCCAGACATGTGGCTGAGCAGCTGGCGGACGGTGACCGTGCGCCACGCGTCGGGAAGATCGTCGAGATAGGTCGAGACGGGCGCCGAGAGATCGAGCCGGCCGGCTTCGACCGCGCGCATCGCCGCCACGCCGGTGAACGCCTTGGTGATCGAATTGATCGCGAACACGGTCCGGTCGGTCACCGGCACGCCGAGCTCCACGCTCGCGATGCCGTAGCTGCGCAGCAGCACGATCCGGCCGTGCTGGACGACGGCGGCCTGCATGCCCGGGATGCCGTAGGTGTCCATCTGCCGCCGCAGATAGGAGTCGACCCGCTCGGCCGCGGTTTTCGGCCTGGTTTGCGCCGCAAGGCCGGTCGGCCACGCCACGAGGGCCGCAGCCAGCGAAGCCAAAGCGATCATGAGCTTGTGCATTTGCAGCATCAACGCTGGCCGTCCTGTCGCCGCGCTGAACGCGATTGGGCGGCTGCGAGGGCCAGCGCACGGCGCAGCACCGGATCGTCGGGGCCCTCCAGGAGCGGGGTTTCGATGGCGATGTCGGGAACGACTCCGCGCGGCCTCAGGTCGCCGTTGGGGCGGACGATCGCGGCCTTGGGGAAGCCCACGACGAGGCCGGTGCGGGGCAGGGTGAAGCTCTCCATCGCGCCATAGGTGGTGGCGAGGTCCGAGGTCTCTTCGCCCAGGATCGTGCCGAAGCGATAATCCTGGATCGTCGCCGCGACCGCGACCGCGTTCGAGAAGGAGTTGCGGTTGACGAGCACATAGACCGGACCGGCGAAGCGCCGGCCTTGCCTCGGCGGGGTGAGCGGCGTCTCGAACGTAGCGATCCCGCCCGGAGCGGTTCGGGCGTAGAGCGCGGCGAAGCGGCGCGAGACCTCGGCGCCCGGGCCGGCCGAGGCGGCGAGCCTGGCCTCGTTTGCGGCGACGGCCTCGGCGCTGACCCGGATCCGGAAGGCCGAGTTGAACCGGTAGGGGCGAGTGGCGAACCAGCTGACCACCAGGTCGCTGAACGAGCTGTCGCCGCCGGGATTGTCCCTGAGGTCGACGATCAGGGATTGGGCGTCGGCGGCGAGAAAGCGCTCGAACGCCTCGTCGGCGAAGCGGCGGAAGCCGCTATTGTCATAGGGATCGGCGGCGCCCGGCGTCGCATTGTAGAATGGCCCCGGACGAAGATAGGCGATCGCGCCGATCATCCGGGCGCTCCGCCCCGAAAGATCGAGCCGGGGCGGCTGGGCGGCCGCGGCGGACCGCATCTGCTCGCGGGTTCGGGCCGGAATTGTGACGTCTGCCAGCCCGCCGTTCGCCCGGCGCAGGCGGAGCCGGTAGGAGGGGCGGGGTCCCGTTTCCAGCCAGAGCAGCATCGGCAGATCGAGCTCGAGCAGGGCATTGGCCATGTAATCCGTGTCGGCGGAGAGGTTGCGGCGGGCGCGGGCGAGCCATTCGCCGATCGGCCGTCCGTCGAGCGCGACCACCTGATCGCCGATCGCGACCGCCCCCGTCCCGCTCGAATCGGCGACGACGAAGGCGCGGCCATTCACCACCCGAAGATTGAGCGGAAAGGCGCCGCCGCCGCCCTCGAGATAGGCGCGCCAGGCCTGATAGGCGGTGTCGATCCGGGCATGGGCGACCCGGCCGAAGGCGACGAAGCGCTGGAAGCGCCGGGCCGCCTCGACCCGGCTCTCCGGCCGGGTGATCGCGGCCAGGTTTGTCCGGTACAGCCGGTCGTAGGCCGGGCGGGCGGCACGGGCGTAAAGGTTGAAATGCGCTATCTGGAGACGGCGATAGAGATCCGCGAAGTCGGCCCGGATCGCGGCGACCGGCAGGATCTCGTCCAATGCGGGCGAAGCCGCGGCGCGGAGCGGCATTGCCGCGAGCAGCGCCGCGGCGAGAGCGCCGAGCCCCCGCATTGTCCGCTTTCCGATCAAGCCGTTCCTTGCCATGCCGCACCTCGAACGCTAGCGACTCGATATTTATGTAGGCACCTACGGAGTTGTCAATGGCCAAGGATGTGCCGGATTATGTGAAGGAGGCAGGGCCGGCGGCGATCGGCGCCCGGCTTCGGCGGCTGTCGAACGAAGTGGATGGCGATGCCCGGCGGCTCTACGCCGAGTTCGGCATCGCCTTCGAGCAGCGCTGGCTCGGCCTGATCGACCTGCTCTCCCGCCACGGCGCGCTGACCGTGGGCGAGCTCGCCGGCGCGCTCGGCATCAGCCATCCGTCCGTGAGCCAGTCGCGCCAGTCGCTCGCCAGAGCCGGCCTGATCGCCTGGGAGACCGACGGCAAGGACCAGCGCCGCCGCAAGCTCCGCCTGACCGGGGAGGGCGCGGCTCTGGTCGCCCGGCTCGCCCCGCTCTGGCAGGCGCTCGACGAAGCGGCGATCGAGATCGACCGCGAGGCCGGTTCGGCGGTGGCGGCGCTGGAGCGGCTGGAAGCGGTGTTGCGAACGAAACCGATCTACGATCGCGTGCGCGAGCGGCTTCAGGCGCGGACGATGTTGTAGAAGTCGCTGATCCCGGTGAGCAGGAACTGCATGCCGATCGCGACCAGCAGGAAGCCGAAGATCCGGGTCATCGCGTCGATCCCGCCTTGCCCCATGAAGCGCACCATCATCGCGGCGCCGCGCAGCACGAGCAGCGAGAAGATGAGGGTGAGCGCCATGCCGGCGACGACTCCGGCGTAGATCAGGGTGAAATCGTCCGGATAATTGCTGCGGATCTGGGCCGCGGCGGTAAGCACCACCGAGATCGAGCCCGGACCGGCGAGGCTCGGCATGGCGAGCGGGGTGAAGGCGACGTCGCGTCCCTGCGGCTGCGCGTCGGCCCCGGCGGCCGGCGGCGGCGCGGGGGCGGGGAACAGCATCCGATAGCCGATCAGGCCGATGATCACCCCGCCGGCGACGCGAAGGCCGGGGACCGAGATGCCGAAGAAATCGATGATCGCGGCGCCGAGCAGGAGGAAGGTGACGAGGATCGCGAAGGCGTAGAGGCAGGCGAGCAGGGCTTGGCGGTTGCGCCAGCTCTCGTCGAGGCCGGCGGTCAGCGAAACGAACAAGGGCGCGGTGCTGAACGGGTTCACCATCGGCAGCAGCGCGCCGA
>Ga0070677_10000278_pt1 | contig 17940 bp, 15 predicted proteins | sample KBSM63metaG_FD_64674 | JGI IMG/M metagenome (GOLD analysis project Ga0070677, IMG submission 64674) | Miscanthus rhizosphere microbial communities from Kellogg Biological Station, Michigan, USA - KBS M6-3 metaG | ecosystem: Host-associated > Plants > Roots > Rhizosphere > Soil ... | reverse complement strand
CCGAGACCGATTGGTAGGTCGCGACCACGACCCGCTTGATCTTCGCGAAATCGTGGAGCGGCTTGAGCGCCACCACCATCTGCGCGGTCGAGCAATTGGGGTTGGCGATGATGTTCTTGCGGGTGAACATGTCGATCGCCTCGGGATTCACCTCGGGGACGATCAACGGCACGTCCGGGTCCATGCGGAACAAGGAGGCATTGTCGATCACCGTGCAGCCGGCCGCCGCGGCCTTCGGCGCATAGAGTTTGGACACGCCGGAGCCGGCGGCGAACAGCGCCATGTCCCAGCCGGCGAAATCGAAATGCTCGATGTTCTTCACCTTCAGCTCGCGGCCGGAATCGCCGTAATCGATGATGTCCCCCGTGGAGCGCGCCGAAGCGATGGCGGCGATCTCGTCGGCGGGGAATTGGCGCTCGGCGAGGATGTTCAGCATCTCCCGTCCGACATTGCCGGTCGCGCCGACCACGGCCACCCGATAACCCATCGTCCAAATCTCCGCTTCGAAGCCGTGCCGCCTATCGCATGAATGCGGCGGAAGCGATATGGCATGCGGCGAGCGGGGCGCAAGGAGGGGGCGGCATGAAGCGGGCGGCGGCATTCGTGGCTTTTTGCGCGGCCCTGCTCGCGGCGATGGCGCTGAAGGGGAGCCTGCTCTCCCTGCCCTCGCCGCCCGCCCAAGCGAACGGCCCCGGCTTCGACGCCAACCGCGCGACGGCGCGGCTGGCCCGGATCCTCGGCGACCAGCGCCCGCACCCGGTCGACAGCGACGCCGGCGACGCGGTTCGCGACCGGCTGCTTGCGGAAATGCGCGCGGTGGGCCTCGATCCGCGAGTCACCGATGATTTCGCCTGCAACGACCGGCGCGGACAGGCCGTGAGCTGCGCCCGGATACGCAATCTCGTCGCCACCGTGGGCCCCGCCGAAGGTCGGCACCTGCTGCTGGTCTCGCATTATGACAGCACCCCGGCCGGGCCCGGCGCGTCCGACGACGGCATCGGCGTCGCCTCGATGCTGGAGGTCGCCGCTCTGCTGCGCGGCCGCCGGCTCGACCGCCCGGTGACCTTCCTGTTCAACGAAGGCGAGGAATCCGGTCTGCTCGGCGCCCGCGCCTTCCTCGAGCGCGATCCGCTGGCGGCGCGGGTCGACACTGCGATCAACCTCGAATCGCGCGGTGTCAGCGGGCCGGCGATCATGTTCGAGACCAGCCGGCCGAACGGGCCCGCCATCGCCCTCTACCGCCGCTCGGCGGATCGGCCGGTCGGCAACTCGCTCTCGACCGATCTCTACGGGCTGATCCCCAATTCCACCGATGTTTCGGTGTTCGAGGAGCGGCCCTGGACGATCCTCAACTTCGCGGTGATCGGCAACGAGACCCGCTACCACAGCGCGGGCGACGACCTCGCCGCGCTCGACCGGCGCAGCGTGCAGCATATGGGCGAACAGCTGCTGGCCGCGGTGGAGCAGGCGGCGTCCGCGCACCCCGGTGCCGCCGCGAAGGGCGAGCGGCTCTACACCGATATCGCCGGGCGCGCGCTGATCGTGCTGCCGATGAGCTTCGGCCTGGTGCTGCTCGGCCTGCTCCTGCTCTTCTTCCTGATCGAGGGTTGGCGGCGGCGGGCGCTGGCCATGCCGCTGCTGGCGATGGGTACGGCGCTGACGGGTTCGGCCGCGCTCGCTTTCGCCGGCCATTTCATCGTCCAGCTGCTCCGCCCGGGCGATTATTGGCGCGCCTTTCCGCTCGCCGCGACGACGGCGGTTTACGCGTCGGCGCTCGCCGCCTGCATCGTCGCTTTGCTGCTGGTCCCCCGAACCGTCGAACGCAGCCGGCTTCGCGCCGCTTGCTGGCTGCTGTTCGTCGCGCTCGGTACCGCGCTTTGCATCGTCGCGCCGGGAGCGGCGATCTACTTCCTGCTGCCGCCCCTGGTCGCCGCGATCGGCATGGCGGCCAAATGGTGGTGGCCCCACGCCGAACGCGTCGGCGCCATCACCGCGGCCCTGCTCCTCTATCTCACCTTCGGACCGGCGCTTCACCTGTTCGAGGAATTGATGAACGGCGGCCCGCTCTGGGCGTTCGCGCCCTTGGGCGCGGCGATCATGCTGCCCGCTCTGATCGAGCTCGCGCCGCTCTTCTCGCGGATGCGTGCGGCCCTCGCTGTCGCCGGCGCGCTCGACCTCGCCATTGCCGGCTGGCTCCTCGCCGCCCTCGTGCCGGCCTATAGCGCCAACAAGCAGCAGCTTTTCACCATCGAATATGTTTGGGACGAGGCCGCCCGCGCCGGCCGTTTCGCGGTCAATAATGACGGTGCGGCGGTGCCGTTCGAGGGCGCCTGGGAGCGGGCCGAAATGCCCTATACGACCCGCCGCCGCTGGGCCGCCCCCGCTCCCCCGGTCCCGGTCACGGCGCCTGCCGTCTCGCTCGTCGACCAGCGGCCCGTGCCGGGCGGGCGCCTGCTCCGCCTCCGTCTCCTGGGGAACGGCGCCGAAAGCATCGCCCTGATCGCGCCTCCGGACACGAGCCTGCGCGCCGCCGGCAGCGGCGGCTTCCTGCGGAGCTTCGGCGATATCGAGCGGGGCGGAAAATATTCCGTGCGCTGCGCCGGCCGGGCCTGCGACGGCGCGCTGATCGATATCGTCGTCGGGACCAACGATCCCGTCATCTTCACGGTCGTCGGCACGCGGTCGGGTCTGCCGCCCGCCGCCGCGCCACTGGTCCGCGCCCGGCCCGCTCATGCGCGCCCGCAATATGGCCCCGACGCCACCATCGCCATTGCGAGGGTGCGGCTTTGAGGGAAATGCGCTAATTCGGCGCGCGTGGCCGATCTCTTCCCGAACGATCCTCCGCAGGAGCAATCCCAGGCGCCGAGCGACAATGCGCCGCTCGCCGACCGCCTCAGGCCGCAGCGGCTTGAGGATGTCGTCGGCCAGGAGCATCTGACCGGTCCGGACGGCGCGATCGGGCGGATGGTCGCGGCCGGCAGGCTCGCCTCGATGATCCTCTGGGGGCCGCCCGGCACCGGCAAGACCACGATCGCGCGCCTCCTCGCCGATGCGGTGGGGATGCGCTTCGTCGCCATCTCCGCGGTCTTTTCCGGCGTCGCCGATCTCAAGAAGGTGTTCGCCGAGGCGCGCGAGCATATGAAGCTCGGCCGGCAGACCTTGCTGTTCGTGGACGAGATCCACCGCTTCAACCGCGCCCAGCAGGACGGCTTCCTGCCCTATGTCGAAGACGGCACCGTGGTGCTGGTCGGCGCCACCACCGAGAATCCCAGCTTCGAGCTCAACGCCGCCCTCCTCAGCCGGGCGCAGGTGCTGATCCTGAACCGCCTCGATACGAACGCGCTTTGCAAATTGCTCGACCGCGCCGAGACGATCGAGGAGCGCCCGCTCCCGCTGACCGCGGAGGCGCGCGACGCGCTCGTCGCCACCGCCGACGGCGACGGCCGCTTCCTGCTCAACCAGGCGGAGACCCTGTTCTCGATCGCGCTCGAAAAGCCGCTGGAGCCGGGCGAGCTCGCCGCCCTCCTCCATCGCCGAGTCGCGGTCTACGACAAGGACCGCGAGGGCCATTACAACCTGATCTCGGCGCTGCACAAAGCGATCCGCGGCTCCGATCCGCAGGCCGCGCTCTATTATCTGGCGCGGATGCTGACCGCCGGCGAGGAGCCGCTCTATCTGCTCCGCCGCCTCACCCGGGCGGCGTCCGAGGATATCGGCCTCGCCGATCCCAATGCCCTGGTCCAGTGCATCGCCGCCAAGGACACGTACGACTTCCTCGGCTCGCCGGAGGGCGAGCTCGCCATCGTCCAGGCCTGCCTCTACCTCGCCACCGCGCCGAAATCGAACGCCGCCTACATGGCGCAGAAGAGCGCGTGGCGCAGCGCGAAGGAGACGGGCTCGCTGATGCCGCCGAAGAACATCCTGAACGCGCCGACCAAATTGATGAAGCAGATCGGCTACGGCAAGGGCTACCAATACGACCATGATGCCGAGGGCGGCTTTTCGGGCGACAATTACTGGCCCGAGGAGATGGCGCCGCAGACCTTCTACACGCCGACAGACCGCGGCTTCGAGAAGCGCGTCGCCGAGCGCATGGCCTGGTGGGAGGAGCAGCGTGCGAAGAAGGATTAGCCTGATCGCGCTGGCCGGTGCGCTGCTCGCCCCGAGCACCGCTTCGGCCCAGCAGGCGGGCACCGGCCCGACCGAGCTGGAGGAGGCGCTCGGGCGGCCCCGGCGCATGCCCGCGATCCCGGCCGAGCTCCGTCCGCTGGTCCGCGAGGTCACCCGCGACCGCATCGTCGTGCGCGGCCTGCGGGGCGACATCCCGATCGACATCAGCGACTTCGAGCCGGAGAATTTCCGGCAGTTCGCCGACGGCCGCTTCCTCGGCTTTTCCTATCTCGGCTACGAAGCCTCCGGTTACCTGCTGGTCGATCGGGCGATGTCGGATGCTGACGCGGTGATCGCGACCGGCGAAGCGCCGATGCTTTCGCCCGATGGCCGCTGGTTCGCCGCGGTCCAATTCTCCGGCGCGGGCTGGGGGAATCTGGAGGCGTTCGGGCTCTGGGAGGTGACTCCCGAGGGCTTGCGCGAGCGCCTGTTCGATACCGCTTTGCCGGCGGGCGAGGATTGGCGCGTGGACGGCTGGGCGCGCGAGGATTGCGTCGCGCTGAGCGCCGCGCCGCTCACCGCCGGCGGTAGCAGCGATCCTGGCGCCGAGCGGATTCGGCTGAGCGTCGAGACGGGCGAGCGGATCGCGATCCATGCCGATTACAGCCCGCCCTGCGGCGCGGTGGACGCGACCCAGCCGTGAGCGAACCGCTCGACAGCTGGGACAAGGCCGTCGCCTTCGCGCTCACCCTGCCCGGCACCGAACTCTCGACCAGCTATGGCAAGCCGGCGGTCAAGGTGAACGGCCGCGCCTTCCTCTACACCGGCCATGAGGACCGGACCTCGTTCGGCATCGCCATCGATCTCGACACGGTCGAGCTGCTCAAGGAGACCGATCCCGACACCTTCTGGCAGACGCCCCATTACGAAGGCTGGCCCGCGGTCCTGATCCGCTACGGCAGCGCCGATCCGGAGCGCGTCCGCGAGATGGTCAGGCGATCGCACGCCTGGACCGCCGCCAAGCCGAAGCCGAGGCCGCGGAAGAAGAAGTGACGCAGTTCGAGCGCTTCGCCGCGATCGACTGGTCGGGCGCCAAGGGGAAAAGGCACAAGGGCATCGCGGTCGCGCTGTGCGATGCCGGCGGGTCGGCGCCGGTCCTGGTCCGCTCCGGCCATATCTGGTCGCGGGCCGAAGTGCTCGACTGGCTGCTCGCAACGGCGGCGGAAGCCCCGACCCTGTTCGGCTTCGATTTCAGCTTCGCGCCGCCGATCGCGGAGCGCGGCGAATATCTGCCTGGCGAGCCGGGCGTCCCGTCGACCGCCCGCGAATTCTGGGCCTATGTCGACCGCTGCGCCGACGACGAGGATCTGGGCGCCGCCAGCTTCCTGGAGCGCGTCCACCGCCGCCATTTCTATTTCGGCATCGCGGACGGCGTGAAGGCGGACTTCGTGCGTTTCCGCCGGTGCGACGCCGAGCTTAATGCGCAAGGCGGCCGCAAGACGGCGAGCGCCTATGACGCGATCGGCGCGGCCCAGGTCGCCAAGGCGAGCTTTTCCGGCATGCGGCTGCTTCACCGGCTGGACGGCAGGGTGCCCATCTGGCCGATGGACCCGCTTCCCAAGCAAGGCAGCGCCGTCGTCGAAATCTATACGCGCATCTACCTGCGCCGCGCCGGCCTGCCCGGAACCAAGCTCAGATCGAGGGCCGAGCTCAACCGCGCGTTGAAGGCGCTCGACAGCCCGCCGGCGCGGCTGCGCTTCGAGCCGAACGACCACCAGACCGACGCGCTGGTCACCGCCGCGGGAATGCGGGCGCTGGCGACGGCCGAACCAGGGGCCTTCGCTCCGGGCGGACTGACGCCTCAGATCGCCCGCAGCGAGGGCTGGACGTTCGGCGTGAGTTGATCGCTGTTCGCCGTCAAAGCAAAATAATGACCGGGGACCCAAACTTGTCCGCCGAGACATGGCATGACATAAGCTAAGGAAGAATAAGAAAATTCATCGGGGAGGGGCTCATGGCGGGGGACGATCTCGACAAGGCGCCGAGAGCGCCGCAACCGGCCGCGGAGGCCAGCGGGAACGGCGACGCATGCGGCGGGGATCCGATGGCGTTCATCCTCGATCGTACGCGCAACGAGGTGCATCTGCTGCTCGACAACATATCCGCCAATCCCGAGGTCACCATCGCCGCGCTTTCCGCGCGTGTGCCGCGGCCCGACGATTTGCCCGAGGACTGGATCGAGCAGGTCTGCAAGATCACCTGGCCGCCCGAGGGGAACAAGTCGCAGCCCGACAGAATGGCCAAGGATGCGGCCCTGCTGATCAGGGCGCGCGACTATCTGAACGGCCTCGCCAAGCCCGCCAGCGGCGCAACGATCGCCTTCACCCTGATGGTGTCGCAGGAAGAAAATCCCCGCCTTTTCCGACGGCGGCGCAAAAACGGCGTCAACCCTCCGCCGCCTTCGCGCAGCTCGCTCGCCTGTGACGCCTATCCGGACCTCGTCAAGCGCGCCCGCGTCTTCCGCGGCATGATGTCGTGGGTCATCTGGCTCGCATTGGTCGCGCTCGTCGCGACGCTCAGCCTTTCCTGGTATCTCGCGATCGGAAATGCGGCGCTTGCCGATTTCACGGCGGCCCGCGCCGAGCTTGCCCAGGCCGATGCCGCGGTCGGGACGGCGCAGGCGGCGATGATCGACGCGGCCGCGGCGGCCGAGCCGTCCACGCCGTCCGCCGAACCGGCCGGACCTGCGGCGGCGCCCACGTCCGCGACGCAGCCCGGGGCGGAGGCCAGCGCGCGTACGGCGGCGCTGAAGGCCGGTTCGACGCCGCCCCCGCCGATGGCCAAAGCGCCGGCCGTGCGGACGGCCACGGCACCGGCCGCCGTGCCCGCCCCCACGCCGGCCGCCGCGCCCGCGCTTGGCGCGTACCATCTCTATCCCTGCAATCCGAGCCAGCGCTATACGACCAGCGAAATGCGCAACGCCTGCCTCGCGCGGATGATGGCGGTCGAGCGCTGGGTGCCGGTCAAGGCAGGCCTCGACAACTGGGCCGTCGGCGCGGGCCCTTATTCGGCCGGCTGGTTCGCCGCGTTGCTCGGATCGGGGATCCTGCCCGTGCTCTACGGATTTCTCGGCGCGATCGCGGCGGTGGTGCGGACGCTGTCGCGCAAGATCAAGGCCAGCCTGCTCAGCCCGCGCGACGTCCAGCTGACCTTCCAGCAGCTTGCGCTCGGGGCGGTCATCGGCGCCTGTATCAGCCTGTTCATCGCCGCGCCCGGCGCGGGCGAATCCGAGACCGCGCTGCTCGGACCGGTCACGCTATCGGCGTCCGCGATCTCCTTCGTTGCCGGTTTCGGGGTGGATTCGGTCTTTCAGGCGCTCGAGGCCCTGATTTCGCGAATCTTCAACATCGCCCCGGCCGGGATGGGTGCCCGCACCGAACCCCGTCCGCCGGTCTGACCCGCCCGCCTCGCGCCCGCCGAGGGCTGGACGTTCGGGGTTGCTTAGCCCATTTGGGCTATCGCGATGCACGCCGGGTTAGCTCAGCTGGTAGAGCAACCGCCTTGTAAGCGGTAGGTCGTCGGTTCGAGTCCGACACCCGGCACCATTCCGCGACCTGCCGGGAGCGGCAGGAGCGGGCGAAGCCGCCCGCTCCTGGCCTTTGTCCCTTATTCGGGGTCGATGACGGGCGGCGTGAAGGTGCCGTCGACGCCGTTGCCGTCGAGGTTGTTGGTGCCGAAGCTGTTGATGATCGCCCCGCCGGTGGCGCTGATGCCGGTCCCGTTGTTGGTGATCGTCGAATTGGCGACCCGGGTCCGGTTCGTGCCGCCGCTGGCGGAAATGCCGGTCGTGTCGTTCGAGATCAGGGAGTTGTTCACCACCATCTGGGCGCTCGTCGTCGCCGCGGGCGTGTTGATCAAAATCCCCGTCGGGCTTCCCGAGAACTGGCTGTCTTCGATCGCGACCAGGATGCCGAAGCCGGTATTGCCGGTGGTGTCGATCCTGAGGCCGGCATTGGAGTTGCCGGTGACGCGCACATTCCTCATCTCGACCCGGGCCGTGCCGGCCGCCCCCGTCGGCTGGATGAGGATGCCGCCGCCGGTGGCGCCGTTGCCGTTGTTCGAGATGGTGACGTTGTTCAGGAACAGCTGCGAAGCGCCGCTCGGCTGAAACGAGATGCCGAGCCCGTTCGTGGCGTTGTACCGGCGGATCACCGACTCTTCGATGGTGAGCGACGCGCCCGCGATGAACCGCACGCCGTTCTGGGCCGAGGTGGCGCCGTGGAAATCGATCCCGCGAAGATAGACGTGGTCGGTGGCGCCGGCATTGACGACGATGCCGTTCACGCCGGCACCGGCCGAAAGCACCCCGCCTTCGGTATATTGGCAGATGATGGACAGCGACTTGGTGATGGTCACGCCGCCAAAGCCGCCGGGATCGAGGCAATTGATCTCGCCGCCGGGCGCGGTCTTGGAAATAGCGCCGGCGAAGGTCTTGCACGGCGCCGTGCGGCTGCAAGGATTGACGTCGTCGCCGACCCCCGAAACCCAAGTCCGCGTCGCCTGGGCATAAGCCGGACCGACATAAAGCGGCGCACAGAAAATCGCCAAAGCTGCCATTTTGAAGACACGCGTCATGTTCATCCCCCCTTTTCACATGTTCCGAGTCGTGGCCGAAATAGTAAAAGCTTCCGGACCGTTTTGGAAGCGCAATGAAGACAAGTCCTGTTTACCGCTTCCTATTCCGCCAGCATGCAGAAAGGCGTTCCATCAACACTCGTTGCTCCCCCTTGACGGCGCGCCGCGCGAGGAGTTTCGGCTCGGCATGGCTCCTGGCCGCCGGCTCGAGCACGAGTTCGACGCACAGGCCGAAGGCAGCGGCAACGGCACTCCGTCGCCCGCTCAACTTCAGAGAATTGCTCGACATTTCGCCTGCCGAAAGGAGGTGCCGAAATGACCTCATCGGGCAGAGCGGGGAGCTCTTCTGCGCTCCGTCTGAAAGATAATTACGGCAGACCTTGGCAGAGATGCATTAAGGTCGCACTATCATTTCAAATCCGAATCGCTTCCTGGGGGGGATGCATTGGCGAAGATTTTCAAACATATGGTCCCGATGCAGGCGCTGGGCCTGACTGCGGGCTTCTGGTCGAGCGCGGCAGCGGCACAGGCTTCGTTCAGCGATCCTGCCGGTTCCGGCGTGATCGTCTCGGCGGTGCGCTGGCTGGAGGGAACGCTGCTCGGCACGATCGCCACGGTAGTGGCGGTGATCGCCGTCGCGACGGTCGGCCTTCTCATGCTCACCGGGCGGATCAACTGGCGTTACGGCGCCACCGTCATTCTCGGCTGCTTCATCCTGTTCGGAGCGGCCTCGATCGTCGCGGGAATCCAATCCACCGCCACCATGGGGCAATGAGCGGTGAACGGGCTCGAACGCGACACTCTGTTCGTAGCGCTGACGCGGCCCCAGATGTTCGCCGGCGTCACCTATAGCTATTTCATCGCCAACGCGGTGATCGCGACCGAGCTGTTCCTCATCTTCCGGTCGGTCTGGGCCCTGGTCGCGGCATTGGTGATCCATTTCGTGGGCGTGCTGCTGTGCCTGCGCGAGCCGCGCTTCTTCGATCTCTGGCTGACCAAGGTCGGCCGCTGCCCCCGGATCAAGAATTACAAGCTATGGCGCTGCAACTCCTATCGCCCCTGAGCTTCCAGCGCGGCGCGATGGCGCGCGAGAAGAGCGCCGGGCACCACCTGCCCTACGCACGTCATGTCGACGACCATACGCTGGAGGCTCGCGACGGCATGCTGATGCAGGTGATTCACCTGCGCGGGCTGCTGTTCGAAACCGCCGACACAGACGAGATCAATTATCGAAAGCGCCTGCGCGACGCGATGCTGCAGTCGATCGGCTCGTCCCGCTTCGCGCTCTATCATCACATCGTGCGGCGCCGGATCGAGCCGGACATGACGGCCGACCATCGCGATCCATTCTCGCGAAGGCTCGACGAAGCTTGGCAGGCCCGGCTCGCCACCAAGCGTCTCTACGTGAACGAGCTGTTCCTCACGCTCATCCGCCGTCCGCTGCAGGGGCGAATGGGCGGGCTGGACCGCCTTCGGACGATGATGGGCCGGGCCGGCGAAGACGAAGCGGGTACCCGCGTCGCCGAGCTTCGACAGCTCAATTCCGCGCGGGATGCCCTGCTGGCGGCGCTTGGAAGCTACGGCCCGCGGCTGCTCGGCGTCTATCAGACCAAACAGGGGCCCTGTTCCGAGCCGCTCGAATTCCTGTCCTCGCTCTACAATGGCGAGATGCGACCGGTGCTGTTGCCGCATCAGGATCTCGGCGCATATCTGCCCTATCGCAGAGTGAGCTTCGGACAGGAAACGGTTGAGCTGGGGCCGGCCGGGCCGAGCCCGCGCTCCTTCCTCGGCATCGTCTCGATCAAGGATTATCCCGGACAGACCGCGTCCGGGATGCTCGACGATCTGCTGCGGCTGCCCTTCGAGCTCGTCGTCTCGCAAAGCTTCGGGTTCGTCGAACGCCAGCAGGCGCTGGGTCGGATGAATCTCGCGCTCCGGCGGATGCGGTCCGCCGAGGACGAGGCGCTCTCCCTGCGCGACGACCTCGCGCGGGCAAAGGACGAGGTCGCGGCCGGCAAAGCCGGCTTCGGCGAGCATCACATGTCGATCGCGCTGCGCGCCGAGACACCCGAGGCGGTGGCCGAGGGCGTGGCGGAGGCGCAGGCCGCGCTCGCCGATCTCGGCATCATCGCGGTCCGCGAAGAGGTCGGGCTGGAACCCGCCTTCTGGGCGCAATTCCCGGGAAACTTCAAATATATCGCGCGGCGCGGGCTGGTCTCGACCGCAAATTTCGCCGGGCTCGCCAGCGGGCACAACTTCCCCCTCGGCCAGCCGCTGGGCAATCAATGGGGGGAGGCCGTCACCCTGCTCGAGACAACGGCGGCGGGGCCCTATTATTTCAACTTCCACCATGGCGATCTCGGCAATTTCACGGTGATCGGGCCCTCCGGCTCGGGCAAAACCGTGGTTCTCAACTTCCTGCTTGCGCAGGCACGCAAATTCGCGCCGCGGATCATTTTCTTCGACAAGGATCGGGGCGCGGAGCTGTTCATCCGCGCCATTGGCGGTCGCTATGATCAGCTGAGGCCGGGGATCCCATCGGGGCTCAACCCGCTCCAGCTCGACGATACTCCCCTCAACCGGCAATTCCTGATCGACTGGCTGGCCCTGCTCGCCGGCGGCGCCGACATCGACGAGATCGCTCGGATCAAGGACGCGGTCGACGCCAATTTCGGGCAACCTGCGGAGCACCGGCAGCTGCGCCATATCGCCGCCCTGTTCCGCGGCGGCCAGCGCCCGCAGGGCACCGATCTTTGGGCGCGCCTTCGCGCCTGGTGGGGCGAGGGCGAGCGCGCCTGGCTGTTCGACAATCCCGTCGACCGGACCGATCTTTCCGCGGAATCGGTCGGCTTCGACATGACTCAGATCCTCGACGACCCGGTGATGCGGACGCCGGCGATGATGTACCTGTTCCACCGGGTCGAGGAGAGGCTCGACGGGAGCGCGGCGATCATCGTCGTCGACGAAGGTTGGAAGGCGCTCGACGACGAGGTCTTCGTGCGGCGGATCAAGGATTGGGAGAAGACGATCCGCAAGAGGAACGGGATCGTCGGCTTCGCCACCCAAAGCGCGCAGGACGCGCTCGAAAGCCGGATCGCCAGCGCGATCATCGAGCAGGCCGCGACTCAGATCTTCATGGCGAACCCGAAGGCCCGCGCTCACGATTATATCGACGGCTTCGGCCTCACCGCTCATGAATTCGAGCTGGTGCGCACCCTGCCCGACAACGCCCACTGCTTCCTGGTCAAGCACGGGGCGGACAGCGTCGTCGCGCGCCTCGACCTCAGCGGGGAGCGGGAATTGCTCACCATCCTGTCCGGGCGCGAGCGCACGGTAAGGCTGCTGGACGCCATCCGGGCCGAGGAGGGCGACGATCCGGCGGCCTGGATTCCGCGCCTGTTGGCGGTCGCCTGATGGCGTGTCGCGGACTCCCGGCAAGCAGCTTCCTGGGCGGGGTGCTCGACTTCGTCGACTGCCAGGCCGAGACGATCGGTTCGACCGGCTACCAGGCGCTCGCCTCGCCGGGATCCTCGCTCTCGCTGGTTCTCGCGGGGCTGCTTACCCTGTTCGTCGCCTTCTTCGGATACCGGATGCTGTTCGGCGAGACGCCGAGCATCCGCGACGGGGTGCTCGCTCTGGTCAAGATCGGCATCGTCCTCGCGCTGGCGACGGGTTGGACGGCTTATCGGACGCTGATCTACGACGTCGCGCTGAAGGGGCCGGCGGAGCTTGCGGGGGAGATCGGCAGGCCTTCGGCGTTGCCGGGCGCCGCCGGCGGGCTGGTGCCGCGCCTCGGCAATGCCGATCGGCTGCTGCTCGCCTATACCGAGCTCGGGCCCGGCATGGCCGTCGTTCCGCCGCCGACCGCCAATCGGGAAGCCGGGCTGCCGCAGCCGCCTTCCAGCTATGCCGAGCTTTTCCTCGCCGGCGCCCGGATCCTCTTCCTCAGCGGCGCGATCGGCGCGCTGGCGCTGGTGCGGCTGGTCGCCGGCCTGCTGCTGGCGCTGGGGCCGTTCTTCATCGCCTTCCTGCTGTTCGACGGAACCAGGGGATTGTTCGAAGGCTGGTTGCGCGTGCTCGGCGGCGCGGCGCTCGGAGCGCTCGGCGCCGGCATCGCGCTCGGCGTCGAACTGGCGCTGCTCGAACCCTGGCTCGCCAATCTGATCGCCGCTCGCGCGGCGGGCTACGCGACCCCCGGAGCGCCCGTCGAACTGTTCGTCGTGTCCCTGGTCTTCGCGCTGGCGCTGGCCGCGATGCTGGCCGCCGCCGCTCGGGTCGCCCATGGCTTCAAGCTGCCGGGCGCCTGGCGCGCGGTGCCGCTCGAGTTCGCTGCGGCCGTGCGCGGAGATGCGCTGCCGGCCTGGCAGCGGACGCGCAGCGCCGCCGACCCGAGCGCGGACCGGTCGCGGGCGGTGACGATCGCCGACGCGGTGGCGGCGGCGCAGCGCCGCGAGGTCCCGGCCGTGTCCGCCGCCCTGCCGCCTGATACGGCCGCCGCCCATGCCCGCCGGGTCGCCGGGCAGAGCGATGCGCGCCAGCTGCGGCCGGCGGCGCCGGTGCCGCTGGGGCAAAGCTTTCCGCGCCGCACGCGCGGCCGCCAGTCGGCCAGCGCCGGGCGCCGGGACCAGCGGCCGTGAACAAGGAATCCCGTGAAGCGCTCGACGCTTATTATGCCGAGGCGGAAAGCTGGTCGCGGGACCGGCAGGACGAGTTGCGCAAATCGCGGCGGATCGCCTGGCTGGTCGCCGCGGCCGCCGCGACGGTCGCGGTGCTGGAGGCTTTCGCCCTGATCCTGCTGACGCCCCTGAAGACGGTCGAACCCTACACCTTGCTCGTCGACCGCCACACCGGCTTCGTCCAGACTTTGAACCCGCTCGATCCCGAGCGCATTTCCGCGGACTCGGCGCTGACCCAGAGCTTTCTCGTCCAATATGTGATCGCCCGCGAAAGCTTCGACGCCGACTCGCTGCAGACGGACTACCGCAAGGTCGCCTCGTGGTCCGCCGAGGCGGCGCGCTCGTCCTATCTCGCCGCCATGCAGGCCAATAATCCGCAGAGCCCGCTCATTCTTTATCCGCGGACGACCGTGGTGGAGACCCGCGTGAAGAGCGTCTCGCCGGTCGGCCGGAACGTGGCCATGGTGCGTTTCGAGACCCAGCGCCGCGACCTGGGCGGCCAGGCCCAGCCGGCCAGGGCCTGGGTCGCGCTGATCCGGTATCGCTATTCGGGGGCGCCGATGCGGATGGAGGACCGCTTCGTCAATCCGCTCGGGTTCGAGGTGCTGCGCTATCGCCGCGACGCCGAGGCGCTGCCGCCGGAACCGGAATCGCTGCCGCCGGAAGGAAGCCGGCCATCGATCGGCAAGCCGCCGGCGCAGCCGGCGCCCGCGCAGCAGAACCCGCCGGCGGCGCAGCCGCCGCGGGCCGCCCAGCCCGAGGTCGAGCTTTGAGGCCGGTCCTCGCCCTGGCTCTCGCCCTGGCCGCGGCGCCGCTCGCCGCCCAGGTGCAGCCGCACGGGGGAAGCGGGGATCCGCGGGTCCAGCTGGTGGACTATGATGCGGACCAGGTCGTGCAGCTTCAGGCTGCGCCGGGCTACCAGCTCACTGTCCAGCTCGGCCCCGACGAGCAGATCGAGAATGTCGCGGTCGGCGACAGCGCCGCCTGGCAGGTCACTCCGAACCGGCGGGGCGACCATCTCTTCGTGAAGCCGATCCAGCCGGGCGTCGCCACCAACCTGACCGTCGTCACCAGCGTTCGGGTTTATCTGTTCGAGCTGCTGCCCTTCGCCGGCTCGAACGGCGACATGGCCTTCACCGTGCGCTTCCGCTACCCGGACGCCGGGACCGCGGACACCGACACCGCCGAGGCCGAGGCGAGGGTCGAGGGCCGTTACCGGATCAGCGGCGAACGGTCGCTTCGGCCCAGCCGGATCAGCGACGACGGCCGCCACACCTATATCGAATGGCCGAGCGACCGGGCCATCCCCGCCATCTACGCGGTCGACGCGCGCGGCCGGGAATCGCTGGTCAACGGAATGATGCGCGACGACGTCTTCGTGGTCGACAGCGTGGCGCCGCGCCTGGTGTTCCGCATCGACCGGCACGTCTCCCGGGCGAACCGCATCGAGCGCAGGGCGCGCTGATGGCGTCGCGGCATCCGCCCCAGGATCCGAGGATCGTGAACCCGCTTGCCGAGGAGCCGGGGGTCATGCCCGTGGTGCGCCGTCCCGGTGGGGGGGTGCCCGGCTGGGCGATCGCCGCCGCGGCGGTGGTGGCCGCCGTCCTGCTCTTCCTCGTGCTCGACTCGCGCCGACGGGCGCCGCCGTCGGCGCCGGCCGTCCGGGAGCGCGCGGCGGATTCGATCGGCCTTGCGCCTCCCGTGCCGCCACTGTTCATGCCGGCCTTGCCGCAAATGCAGCCGCTCCCGCCGGAAACCCTGGCCGCTCGTCCTGCCCCCCCGCCGGCGCCCGCTCCACAGATCGTTTACGTGCCCCAGCCCTATCCGGTGCCGACGTCCGCGCCCCAGGCCGAGGCGCCGGCGGCGCCGCCGCCGCGGGTCGGCAACGAGCCGGCCCTGGTCTTCGACGCCGGCGCCGCCGGGGGCGCTCAGGCAGCGGGCGGACCCGCGGAGGGCGAGGCGGCGGCCGCGGCGTCCGGGCCCGGCGCCGGCGCGGCCTTGCTGACCGGGCGCGTGCGCGCCGGCATGTTCGCCAACCGGACGACCACGGTCGCGCAGGGCACGTTGATCCCGGCCGTGCTGGAAACCGCGCTCGATTCCACCCGTCCGGGATTCGCCCGCGCGATCGTCTCGAGGGACGTCCGCGGTTTCGACGGCAGCCGGGTGCTGATCCCTCGCGGCAGCCGCCTTATCGGCGAATACCGGTCCGAAACCTCGCCGGGCCAGAAGCGCGCGCTGGTCAACTGGACCCGGCTGATCCGGCCGGACGGCGTCACCGTCGCGATCGGCTCGCCGGCCGGAGATCCGCTCGGACGCGGCGGGATCAGGGCGCGCGTCGACAGCCATTTCTTCGAACGCTTCGCCGGCGCGATCCTGCAATCGGCCCTCGATATCGGGGTCAGCCTCGCCGCCGGCGCGGCGGGCCAGGCGATCGTCGTGGTGCCGGGCACGCTCCAGCAGGCGTCCGGGGCCGGCCAGATCGTGCAGCCGAGCCAGATCACCCCTACTCTGACGGTCCGGGCGGGCACCAGCATATCCATCTTCGTCGCGCGCGATCTCGATTTCACCGGGACCGAGGCGCGGCGGTGAGCGCGCGGCCCGCCAACGATCCCGAGCACGAGGATGGTGGCGTCTATCTGCGTTCCTACCTCGCGCCGCTGGCCGGAATGCTGGAGCGGGCCGACGTCACCGACATCTACGTCAACCGGCCCGGCGAATTGTGGGTGGAGACGACCGGCGGCGCGATCGAGCGCCATGACGAGCCGGGCCTGGACGAGCCGACCCTGGCCCGGCTTGCGCGGCAGATCGCGGCGCTTTCCCACCAGGGGATCAGCCGCGAGCATCCCTTGCTGTCGGCGTCCCTGCCCAATGGCGCGCGCGTGCAGGTCGTCGCGCCGCCCGCCACGCGCGGGCCGCTCGCCATGGCCATCCGCAAGCATGTGTCCGCGGACCTGGCGCTGGCCGATTATGTCGTCGCCGGCGCGTTCGAGGGGACCCGGGCGTTGACCGGCCCGGAACGGCCCGATCTCGACGGGGCGCTGGCCGCGAGGCTCGAGCAGGGCGATATTGCCGGGATGCTCGCCGATGCCGTGAAGACGCGAAGAAACATCCTGGTTTCGGGCGGCACCTCGACGGGCAAGACGACCTTCCTCAATGCGCTGATCCGCGAGATTCCCCGTGAAGAGCGGCTGATCCTGATCGAGGACACGCCCGAGCTCCTGGTTCGGCACGAAAATGCCGTCGGCCTGCTGGCGGCGCGCAGCGAGCTGGGCGAGAGTCGGGTTTCCGCGAACGACCTGCTGGCGGCGTCCCTGCGAATGCGGCCCGACCGGATCATTCTCGGCGAGCTGCGAGGCGGCGAGGCTTTCGCCTTTCTGCGCGCGATCAATACCGGCCATCCCGGATCGATGACGACGATTCATGCCGATAGCGCCGCGCGTGCCGTCGAGCAGCTGGTGCTGCTTGCCCTGCAGGCGGGAACCCAGCTCAACCGCGAGGACATTCGCCATTACGTCACGAGCACGGTCGACGTCTTCGTTCATCTCGACCGGACGGCCGGGCGCCGGCGCGTCGCCGAAATTTCCCATCGTCACTGACGGGGCGCGATTCCTCACTCACCGGACAGCCCTGGTCCAACGATGAAGGTCAGGTTCGGCCTTTCACATCCGGCAACCTCGCTCACCCTCCCCAGCGCCGCGCGACCACCCGCGAGGGCTGCAGCCGCGCGTCCACCAGCACGCGTTCGTCGAACTGCGCGCGGCCGGTGCGCACCTTGAGGTCGAGCCGGAACCAGATCGTCTTGAGCTGCGGCTGCAGCTGGACGTCGAGCGGAACGTTGAGGCCGCTCAACGCGTCGATCCGCCAGAATTCGATCTGGTTGCCCCAGCCGTTCGACGGCCGCGCCGCCAGCACCCGGCGCGCGCGCTCGACGCCCAATTGCCCCGGCGCGAGCATCGCCAGCAGCGGCGCCTGCTCCGGCAGCAAAGTGTTGAGGTTGATCGGCGAGAGGTCGCTGGTCGGCAGCGTGCAGAGCCAGGGCCTGAGCCGCCGGTAGAGCGCGGGCGTCACCCCCGCGACCGCGCGCAGCTCGCCGGGATCGGCGAGCAGGGTGTTGCCGGTCCGGTAGGGCGCTTCGCCGATCGCATAAGCGGCGTCCTCGGCCCCGCCCGGGCCGGGATCGGAATCGCTGTCGACCCAATCCGCCGCCGCCTCGGCGATCCGCCGTGCCTCGGCCTCGGGCACCGCCAGCGCCATCATCAGCCCGGCGAATTGCGAAACGCCCGAGGGCCGCCGGGAGAGCATCGTGCGCGGATCGCCCTGGACGACCGAATTGACGTTGAAGCAATTGCCGCCGTCGCTGACCCGGATTTCTGCTTCGCCGCTTCCGTCCGGCATCGGGATCAGCCGCGCCGCGCCGTTCCAGCCGCCGTCGAGCGTGGTCCGGTCGGGGCTTCGCGCAATCATGTCGTCGATGGTCAGCATGGCGAGCTGCTCGACCCCGTCGGCGAACAGCCGCGCC